>JGI24023J19991_10003313_pt1 | contig 11381 bp, 9 predicted proteins | sample Cruoilmetagenom1_FD_19991 | JGI IMG/M metagenome (IMG submission 19991)
ATACTCTTCGGGTAATTCAACATCCGGAATATAATAGGTATTATATCCTGGTAAAATCTGCATCCATTTTTCTTTAGAATCATTTACCGTAACTACCTCTCCGCTCCCGTTGGTATTCCATTTAGCAGGAAAATCTCCTATGAAGTCATTCGAATAGTCATCATAAAACAATAGTTTATCACCTGGCACAAAGTCGAACTTACTGTAAATCTTTACGTCTTTCTGAATCTTTGAATCATTATTAGTAGAACTATTTGGTCCATTATTCTGAGAAGTAGAACCTGAAGAATTATCATTTGATGATGTAGAAGATGAAGATGAATCAGATTTAGAAGCTTCTTCACTCACATCATTCCCATCACCTTTTTTTCGCTTTTCAGTTAACAATTTTTTGCCTGTTTTTATGCTATAAGTTAATGCTTTTTTTGCACGATTTATTTGTAATGTTCCCTTCCCTTGTTTTAGTACTCCAGCACCATTAAGATCTGATATTGCGCTTGGAGCCGAAATTAAAACATGTTCTCCATCTTCCACCGCATCTAACAATATTTCGTAATCATCATCTTCTAAAGGTTTTTCGGTTTCTGCATAACTTTCATACATATAAACTTTATCATATAAATCGAAAGATTCTCTCACAAATGTATCTACACTCGAAATACCTACACGACTCGATGGTCTCTTCAATCTTTTTGTTTGCGCTTCAATTTGATTAGAAAAAAGAAATCCAAAAACCAAAAGGCTTATAATAAATTTTAGTGAAAATCTCATGATACGGTTATTTTGAGGATTTTTAATTAAATATCTGTAATCGTTTAATATTTATATAGTTAAAAAACAATTAATCTGTAACAAATGTAACATATGAAATTGGTTAAGTCAAATGAAAAAGTAAAAAAGGGGAAAAATCCCCCTTTACAATAAACCTAATTTTAACTGTTCAGGTAACAGTCTAAACGATTTTCTGTGATGTAAGGTAATTCCTGTTTTCCGAATTGCATCTCTNTGTTGTTTTGTTGGATAACCCTTATTCTGTTTCCAATTATAATCTGGAAAATCGCAATGAATTTTTTCCATATAAATATCGCGATAGGTTTTTGCTAAAATTGAAGCCGCGGCAATACTCTGAAACTTACTATCTCCTTTTACAACAGTCTGATGAGGAATAGTACCATATTGATTGAACTTATTTCCATCAACTATAATATATTCAGGTACTATGTTTAATTGTGCAATTGATCGATGCATTGCCAATATTGAACTTTGTAAAATATTGAACTTATCAATTTCATCTTGCCAAACAAAACTTACCCCAAATGCCAATGCATTTTCTTCAATAAAAGGCTTTAGAATGAGTCGCTTTTTTTCTGTAAGCTGTTTAGAGTCATTAAGTAAAGGATGCTTAAAATGTTTAGGTAATATTACAGCACCCGCCACAACAGGTCCGGCAAGGCAACCTCTACCCGCCTCATCGGTACCAACTTCTAAAGAATAACCTGAAAAATTATGTTGTAACATAGCTAAAGCATTAGTCAAAAATAATAGTATTTCTTAAAAATCATAACAAAATTTTGGCAAATTATTTTGAATCAAAAAGTTTATATTTGTTTCCAATTAATTTTCCATGGGCAAATTCTGCATCATTTTATTTTTTTTATTGTTGACCATATCAACTCAATCTCAAATTATCCCTAAGAATCCCTCTCAGGTTAACACCAATTTTGATAGAACAACTCAAGATTCTACAGCATTTGGTACTGAACAAAACATTAAATTAAGTGGGAAGACTTTTTATACCGATTATAAAATAATATCCCATAAAAAAGATACTACCTATATCGACACTACATTAACAATTTTTAAAGATCATATATTTAATTATTTGCGCAAGGATGAGTTTGAATTGTTGCCTTTTCACAATCAAGGGCAAACTTATAATAAATTAGCCTACAATTTTTCTGAAGTTTCTCTGCATCCTGATATGGGAGCACGAGCAAAACACTATAATTTTTATGAGGTAGAAGATATAGATTATTATCATGTAGCAACTCCTACAACAGAACTATTCTACAGAAGCGGACTTGAACAAGGGCAAGTTTTAGATGCATTATTTACATTTAATACCTCAAAAAGACACAATGCTTCAATTGCCTATAAAGGTTTACGTTCTTTGGGGAAATACCAAAGCGCATTAAGTAGTCATGGTAACATGCGATTTACATATAGTTATGCCACAAAAAATAATACTTATACTTTACGAAGTCATCTTGTTGCTCAAGATTTAACAAATAATGAAAATGGTGGATTGACGACTGAATCTATCATTAGTTTTGAAAGTAATGATGGTAACTTCACCGACAGAGGAAGACTTGATGTGAACTTTAATGATGCATCTAATATATTAAGGGCTAATCGTTATTATGTTGAACATGATTATAAAATCTGGCAAAGAAAAGATACTTTAAATAACATTAAGGGTTATCTAAAAATTGGGCATATTCTAAATTATCAACGAAAACATTATGATTACGAGCAAAACACGGCCAATACAAGTATACTTGGCAGTACTTTTTCATCTATTATTGATGATAAATTAACATATCTAACTACCGATAATCAAGCTTTATTAGCTTTAAAATCTCCAATAGTTTTAGGGGAACTTATTTTTAAAGCTAATTATTTCGATTATAATTATGGTTATAAAAGCACTACCATAATTAACAATCAGTTTATACCCGCTACCCTCAACGGAAATACAATATCGGTTGGTGGAGAATGGAAAACAAACTTTAAAAAATTCAATATTAATGCAGAAGCATCATCAATAATAACTGGAGATTTTAATGGGAATTTCTTAAAAACTACAGCAACTTTTAAACAGGATAGTCTCTTTACTTTTAAAGGCACTTTTTTAACCAATAGCAAATCACCAAATTTTAACTTTTTATTGAATCAGAGTGATTATGTTAATTATAACTGGTTTAATAATTTAAAAAATGAACGAACAAGAAGCTTAATATTTGACCTTCGTTCAAAAAAATTATTAAACGCTTCAGTTCAAGTAACGCAAATAGACAACTACACTTATTTTAGTGATACAATTGCTTCAGATCAGCCACTTCCAATGCAAACTGATAAAACTGTTAATTATTTAAAGGTAAAAGTTTCAAAAGAATTCAAGTTTGGTAAATTCGCCTTAAACAATACCATAATGTATCAAAACGTAGCACAAGGTGAGTCTGCCTTTAGAGTACCCGAATTGGTTACTAGAAATACTTTATATTTTTCAGACCATTTGTTTAAAAGAGACCCGTTATACCTGCAAACCGGTGTTACGTTCAAGTATTTTAGTGAATATTTTGCTGATAGTTATAATCCTCTTTTAGCAGAGTTCAGTATTCAAAATGGACAAAAAATAGGTGGATATCCTGTATTAGACTTTTTTATAAATGCTCAGATACAACGGACAAGAATTTATTTAAAAGCAGAGCATTTTAACTCCTCTTTTTCAAATAAACCAAACTTCTATACCGCACCAAATTATCCTTATCGCGATTTTGTGATTAGATTTGGCTTGGTTTGGAATTTCTTTATTTAAGTCGATTCTAAATCCTTCCAATTGAGATAAACATCTGAAGGCAGGACTTGAAATTAAAAATTAATTATGCAGAAAGAATTTCAAATACAGGTAGATCCTGAAGTTGCTCAAAATGAAGGTCAGCTAAAGCAATTCATCGCAAATAAAAATAATCTACAAGTAAAAGAAATAAGGCATGTTGAAATTCTAAAAAGATCAATAGATGCCAGGCAAAAAATTATTAAAATCAACCTTAAAATAAATGCGTATATACAGGAGATTTTGTTGAAAAAGAAATTAACCTTCCTCATTACAACGATGTAAGTAAGGCAAGAGAAGTTGTTATAATTGGAGCCGGTCCAGCCGGATTATTTGCAGCCTTAAAATTAATTGAAAAAGGATTTAAACCTATTGTCTTAGAAAGAGGAAAAGATGTTAAAGAGAGACGGAGAGATCTAGCCGCTATCACAAAATTACATTTGGTTGATGAAGATTCTAATTACTGTTTTGGTGAAGGAGGTGCGGGAACTTATTCTGACGGTAAACTATACACACGTTCGAAAAAGAGAGGCGATGTTAATCGTATATTAGATCTATTGATCGCCCATGGAGCAACAAAAAATATTGCAATAGATGCGCATCCTCATATTGGCACAAATAAATTACCACAAATTATTCAAGCCATCAGGCAAACCATTTTAAAATATGGCGGCATGGTTCAGTTTAATACACGAGTCATAGATATTTTAATAAAAAACAATGAAGTAATTGGTGTAAAAACCAAAATTGGAGATAAAATAAATGCTAAAAAAATTATTGTAGCCACCGGACATTCGGCCCGGGATATTTTTGAATTATTTTATAAAAAAGGAATTAAAATTGAAGCAAAACCTTTCGCTTTAGGTGTAAGAGTTGAACATTCACAGCAACTAATTGATAGTATACAATATCATTGTGAAATACGAAGCGAATACTTACCCCCTGCTCCTTACAGTATTGTAAAACAAGTACAAAATAGAGGTGTTTATTCTTTCTGTATGTGTCCGGGAGGTGTGATTGCCCCTTGTGCAACAGCTCCGGGTGAAGTAGTAACCAATGGATGGTCACCTTCAAAAAGAGACCAACCAACTTCAAATTCAGGTATTGTTGTAGAATTAAAATTAGACGATTTTGCTCATCTCAATAATAATGGACCATTGGCTGGAGTTGAATTTCAAAAGCAAATTGAACAGAAAGCTTGGCATTTAGCAGGAGAAACCCAAAAGGTACCAGCACAACGGTTGGTAGATTTTATTGACCAAAAATTATCGGATAGTATTCCTAAAACATCTTATATGCCCGGAACAACTTCGGTTGAATTAGGTACTGTCTTACCTAATTTTATATATCAAACATTGCGAGAAGGGTTTAAAGAATTCGATAAATCAATGAAAGGATATTTAACAAATGAAGCCATAATACATGCGCCAGAATCAAGAACCTCTTCGCCGGTAAGAATTCCAAGAGATCCAAAATCACTTGAACATATACAGATCAAAGGCTTATACCCTTGTGGTGAAGGAGCGGGTTATGCCGGCGGGATTATATCTGCTGCTATAGATGGTGAAAAATGTGCAGAACAGGTTAGTTTGGTTTATAAACAAATCTAATTTACATATGAAGCCTGCTTAGTCAACTGTTTGATCTTAATATTAAAAGCAGCAAAGAACAGGGTCATAAACGGACTTAACCAATTAAAGATAGCATAGACAGCATAGTCAAGTACAGAAACTCCAAGTACACCTGATTGATATGCCCCACATGTATTCCAGGGAATTAGTACAGATGTTACCGTACCTGAATCTTCCAACGTTCTACTTAAATTTTCGGGGGCTAAGCCCTTATCTTTATATGCTTTTGCATACATTTTACCGGGAACTACAATAGCTAAATATTGATCTGAAGCTGTAAAATTTAATCCAATACATGTAAAAACAGTACTTGCAAATAATCCGAATACTGAATCAAATAAATTTAGCATATAACTACTGATCCGTGCAAGGGCTCCAATAGCATCCATTATGCCTCCAAAAACCATTGCGCAAAGAATCAGCCATATAGTACCAAGCATTTTAGCCATTCCTCCGGCTGTAAATAAATCAGCCAAAACCTCATTCTCAGTAGCTACTGATGTTTCGACAGTAATGGCATTCATTATTCCTTTGTAAGCAGAATTGAAAGACAACGTTTCAACGCCGGCAACCTGAGCTACAACATGTGGTTGAAAAATAAGTGCAAAAATTCCACCTAAAATAGTACCTGCAAGTAAAGCTATTAATGGAGGAGTTTTTTTTATAATCAAAACGACAACCGCTACAGGAACCAGAAACAACAATGGGCTAATATGAAATGCCTTTTTGATGTCCATTAACATCTGATCAGTATCTGCAGTACCAGTTGTATCAAGAGTTAAACCTAAAATGATAAATATAACTAACGAAATGAGAATAGTGGGGATTGTTGTAAAAGTCATGTATTTTATATGATCAAATAATTCGCCTCCGGCCATCGCCGGAGCAAGATTCGTAGTGTCAGACATTGGAGACATTTTATCCCCAAAATAAGCTCCTGATAATACAGCTCCAGCCGTCATTCCAAGTGAAATACCAAGAGCATCACCAATTCCTATTAATGCTATACCTACCGTTGCAGAAGTTGTCCATGAACTCCCGGTAGCAATAGAAATGATAGCGCAAATAATAAGACAGGCAGCGAGGAAAATAGTTGGATTTAAGATTTGAAGCCCATAATAGATCATTGACGGAATAACACCACTGATTAGCCAGGTACCAGCTAAGGCACCAACCATTAATAATATTAAAATAGCACTTGCGGTTGATTTAATGTTTTCAGCAACTTCTTCAATCATCAATTTATATGAAACCTTATTTCTAAAACCTACAATTGCCGCAACTGCGCCCCCGATCAATAACATAAATTGATTACTACCGCTTAAAGCATCATCCCCATAAACAGAAACATTATAGGCCAGCAATCCTATAAGTGCAAATACAGGAATTAATGCCTCCCAAATATTCAATTCTTTATTCTCAATTATTGTTTGATCTTCGATTTGAATTTTAGAGATCTTATCATTATTATCCATGTAGTATAATTTATAATTGTAATGATACAAAAATCTTAAAGATTATAAAAATTGGAGATCAATTTTGTAATAAAACAATTATTTGACGACTACTATATTTAATAATTAACTATTTTTAACCATAACTTAAACTATTTAATCATGAAGAAATCATTTTTTTATTTTGTACTTGGTGCACTTGTAGTGAGTACTATTGCCTTTGTCAAAATTGATAATAAAACAACAAAAGTTGACGATACCGCATCTTATATTGACGCCTTAAATGGTGTAAAAGCTTATACTTTAGAAATTGCCGAAGCTATGCCTGAAGATAAATATACTTTTAAACCATCAGATTCTGTAAGAAGTTTTGGTGAGCAAATGGCACATATTGGTATATCTTCAAAATTTTTATTAGGCATGTTTATAAAAGGAGAACCAATGCCAACAGATCCTGAAGTATTTGCTGATATAGGTAAAATGGAAAAAGAAATGGGCGCTTCTAAAACGGAATGCATCAAATCAGTTACGGCTGCTTTTGATGCTATAATTGCAACTTATGAAAGCATGAATGCTGAAGGCTTAAGTGAAACTTTTTCAGTTCCTTTTGACCCTAGTCCTGAAAAACCAAAATTTTCTAAGGAAAAAGGGTTTCAGTTTATTAGTGAGCATATTGCGCATCACCGTGGTCAAGCACTTGTATCTTTGAGAATGCAAGGTATTAAAGCGCCGGCCTACAGATTATATTAAGAAAGAAATATAATAAAAAACTCCTCAAAATGAGGAGTTTTTTTATTACACTCTATATGTATCTGCTTTCCAATTTGTAATTGCTTTCTTGATTTCTTTTTCTGATAATTTTTCAACAACAGCTTTGTTAGCCAATTCAGGAAATTCCTCATCCGATGCAAACCGTAAGCCAATAATTTGACGTACAGATAATTTACTATTCAAAGGTTTCCCTGTCAGTAGATAGTGCCTGAATTTTTCTTCAACTACAATTGCTCTATCTTGAGCTTTCAATGCAAATACACGTGCATAAAAAGCTGTCAACAATAACAATAATGATCCAAAAACAATTAGGGAAGCATTATATAAATTTTCACCTCCTGATTTAGTCAAATTAATGATCGAACCAATTAATAAAACCAGAGATCCTAATACAGTAAAAAAATGATAAAGAGGCACCCAACGGGAATGACTTGAATAATTTTGATTGCTCATAGTTTAGATTTTAGATAATAAATATATGAAATTCGTGATACAACTCTTAAAAATCTGCTACAAATTATACTTTGATAAATATTTTTCGTCTATATAGTATATAACCCAATAATATATAAAAAGATACAACGCTTAAAGCGTATAGCATAGATGCCAATTTATCATTTGAAATAACACTTATATAAAATGTATTGTATAACCATCCGTGAACAGTTTGGGTATCATTAATTTTCGTCAAATAAAATGTTTTGGCTATAAAACCAGATAAAAAGAAAATGGTTATCGCATTCATGCCTACATACTTAAATACAGTACCGAATTTTACTTTTCTAACGTCTGTTATGTAATAAACTAACGCCAAAATAATGGTAGCCCATCCACTAGTCACTAATACATAACTACTAGACCATATTGCTTTATTAATAGGGAACCAATGGTTCCATATATAACCAAGAATAATCATCATAAGACCTAATGCACTTAAAATAGTTAGGGTATCTTTTTTTAAGTGGACCATAATTTTACCCATTAGTATTCCGATAATGGTAGTTACAACAGCGGGTAACGTACTTAGCAATCCTTCAGGATCATAATCTGCTTTCCAAGTATGTGAACCCAAAATCTTTTTATCTAAATAATTAGCCCAGTTATTGGATGCTCTATCAAATGTTGGTTGCTCTCCATTTAATGGTATAAATCCCAGCCATAACCAATATCCTATTAGCATAACTATACCTATTGACAGTAAAGTTTTCCAACTACAATTTAAATTTAAAATGGCGGCTATCAAAAACACAACCCCAATTCTTTGTAATACCCCGGGAATTCTCAATTCGCTAAACGACTTAAAAAAAGGAAAATAAGGCAAAAACCATCCTAAGAACAACCCTAAGCCAATGATTTTTAAACTTCTAATTACTATTTTTTTATAGGTCGCTACGCTATTAGGTTTATTTCTATAAGCAAAGGAAATTGACATTCCAACAATAAACAAAAAGAAAGGAAATATTAAATCTGTCGGGGTATATCCATGCCATTCAGCATGCAGCAATGGTGAATATACATGACTCCAAGTACCTGGATTGTTCACTAGAATCATTGCAACAATGGTAATACCTCTTAAAATATCAACTGATTCAATTCTTTGAGTCTTCACCATATGATTATTTCTTTTTCATACCCAATTTATGCCCTGAAATTGCATAATACAAAATGATCACATAGCACGGGAGTAAAATCCAGTAACTCCCTGTAGAAGCTGTTGACATAGCTTCAGTTTCACCAAGTCCATTAGCTATGAGTTCTAGTTTATTACTATCAACCAGTCTACCGTATAACGGAGGGATAATAGCTCCTCCCGAAATTGCCATAATTAATAAAGCCGAAGCCGTTTTAGTAAACTTACCCAGCCCTTCAAGAGTTAACGGCCAAACTGCCGGCCATACCAACGCATTGGCTATGCCTAAGGCAGCAACAAATAAGACGGATGTGAATCCGGTGGTAAATAAAATAGAAATAGAAAAAATTATTCCAAGTAATGCACTGATTTTTAAAGCAGTTCCCTGCTGGATATACTTGGGAATCAAAAACACTCCTAGGGCGTAAGTTCCAACCATTGCCATCAATGTATAAGAAGTGAAAAATTTAGCCTCGGTTGCAGGAAAACCTAAAGATATGCCATAAGAAATAATGGTATCTCCGGCAATAACCTCAGCCCCTACATACACAAACAATGTTAACACTCCTAACCATAGATGAGGGAAATCAAAAATACTTGTTTTTGAGGTTTCTCCTTCATTAGATTCTTCAATAGGTTCTGCCTCTACATGTGGAAGAGGTGCTTTTCTAATCAATAATCCTAAAACAAATAAAACTACAGCCATTACAATATATGGAGTAACCACACTATCAGCCATGGTATCTAATAATTGTGATTTTTCAGTATCAGTTACAGTACTTAATTTTTCTTTAATTCCGTCAATACCGGAAAGAAGAATAGCACCAAAAATTAATGAACCCAATGCTCCTGCCACTTTATTGGCAATCCCCATTATGGCGATGCGTTTAGCACCACTTTCGATAGGGCCTAAAATAGTTATGTACGGATTAGAAGCAGTCTGTAACAATGTCATTCCTATACCTTGAATAAAAATTCCTGCTAAAAATATCCAATATGTCCTTGCCCCGGCTGCGGGTATAAAGACTAAAGCTCCTACTGCCATAACAATCAGACCTAATGACATTCCTTTTCTATATCCAATCTTTTCAATAATATAGGATGCCGGGAGTGCCATAACAACGAAAGAAATATATGATGCTGAGGCAACAAAATAAGATTGGGCTTCTGTTAACTCATTGATAGTTTTCATAAAAGGAATTAATGAACCATTAATCCAGGTTACAAATCCGAAAATAAAAAATAAGCCGGCTATAATAGCAATTGGAATTGTAAAGTTCTTTTTTTGAGAAAGTGATTGGTCAGTTGGTTCTATCATTCTTTTGATTTTTAAAGCGATGTAATGTACTAAAAATATTAGAATCTGTGATTTTAAAATTTGGTATGAATCTACGCTACATTAAAGAAAACTCAATTTGCAATTTTTTAATAGTTGTATCTTTGGTTTAGTTATAAAAGCAAGTTAATTTTGGATGTTAACTATTGTTATAAAAATATAAAACCATGAAAAATTGTTTTTACACTGTCTTGCTCATTGTGTTTTTCCAACAAATAAATGCGCAACATTCAATCATTCCAATACCGGTAAGCTATAGTGCCACTAATGATGTTTTTGTATTTGATACTCAAATAACTCTTGAACTTAAAACAGATGATAAACGAACCAAACAATATGTTAATCAATTTCGAAATTTTTTGTTTGACAAAGGAATTTCACTTGCTGATAAAGCTACTGATAAATTAATTCTAATTTCACTTTATAAAAAATCTGTTTCTGAACTTGGTGAGGAAGGATATACACTTAATGTAGACAAAAACAGTATTAATCTTTCGGCAAATAAAGCTGCTGGTATTTTTAACGGTATTCAAACCTTAAAACAATTATTCCCGTTAAAAAAAGAGGGGAAAAAAGAGACTATAAAAATAGCAGGCTGTAAAATTAAAGATTACCCACGATTTAAATGGAGAGGATTAATGCTAGATGTAAGTCGTCATTTCTTTTCTGTAGATGAAGTCAAGGCTTATATAGATAAAATGTCACAATATAAGTTCAACATATTTCATTGGCACCTAACAGATGATCATGGATGGCGTATTGAAATAAAATCATTACCTAAATTAACTGAAATTGGTGCTTGGAGGGTTGAAAGAAATGGTCGTTTTGGAAAGACCAGACCTGCTCCCAAATCAGAAGAAAAAGCAACTTATGGTGGTTTTTACACTCAAGAACAAGTGAAAGATATTGTTCGTTATGCCTCAGACAGAAATATTACCATTGT
>JGI24023J19991_10003316_pt1 | contig 11377 bp, 10 predicted proteins | sample Cruoilmetagenom1_FD_19991 | JGI IMG/M metagenome (IMG submission 19991)
AGAGCAACGACCCCTATTGCCGCCAAACTCAGTTGAAAGAAGTCTGTAATGGTTACTGCCCACATCCCACCAAAGTATGTGTAAGCTATGAAGATCATGGTTGCTATGATGCTCGCTACTACAGGGGAGATTCCAAACAACGATAGAATTCTTTTGGTTGCGATTATCTGGGCGGCGATTATGCCAACGATTGCTAGAAGGGAGGCGGCTGTTGCATAAACTCTCACAAATCTGCTTTTATATCTCTTTTCAAGGTACTCTGGAGCCGTGAAGAGTGAAAGCCCTCTCAACTTTGAGGATATGGGGGACAGCAATAGCAATCCGATCCCGCATGCTAAACCATACCATATGCCGGAAAGCCCATAAAGCATTCCATATTCGATACCACCCATCACAAAACCGCCGCCAAAGTGGGTTGCTGCCAGAGTAAATGTCAGAAATATTAGGCCATTTCTCCTTCCCGCGAGCAGAAAATCGGTTTCATTTTTTATGTATCTGCTCGCTATCAGACCTATAAGAAACATTATAGCAAAATATACTGCTATTGCGAGATAACCACCGATGATCACAAATGCAATTTCTCAGACACTATTTAAAACTATCGTTTTTATTTGAGGCAGGGATCTGGGAGATCCGATCAAAATTTTTATAAATACTAGAAGACATGAATTTCATGAATAAAACCATGTTTTTAGTTGTATCACTTACCTCTATTGTAAAGTCTCAAAGTGATAGGGAAAGAACTAATAATGTGATGAATAGCGTACCTGGTCGGACTCTGCGGTGTAGAGATAAATAAGGAGATCAAGATCACACATCTGGCCGGATACTTGTGCCATTATCCGAAGGAAAAAGGTTTTGATGCACATATTGCGGTCGGAGCAGATCCTTGGTTGTCAGTGTCTGAGGCAGATCCAGAAGCGAGAGATTATGCGTGGGTATTGATTGTTCCACATGACGGTGGCTATCTTATTCCCGTTGATTCAGATTTCTGCCGTGTGATTCCAGAAGAAATTGGAGAGGTCTACGATCATTTCCTGTTATGGAAAAAAAGAGATATAGGACTCCGCAGAAGAGGCAAATAATGTTTATCTAGGGTCATACAATTATTGGGATTATCCAGAAATTTATTTAGAACCGAATAAATTTTAGCGGTTCCTCTATTAAGGTCCTATAATTTAGATCATTTTTTTAGATCTAGAATTACTCTTTTTTACAGAACTGCTACCCTTTCTTCAAGAAGTATTCTTTGAGTGATCAAGGAATATTGTTGTTGCAGATAACCCAGACTGTTTTGAAACTCTCTGATCCTCTCTTCAAGCTGTCTCGATTTCTCTTTCCCCTTCCAATTGAGGTTTTCAGTTTCTTTGAGTACTCATCTATCAGTGTTTCCTTAGCAATAGATTCTATACCAACCTCTTTCAATGGCTTTAAATATTCTGCGAAAAGTTTCATCTTTGTCCCTATCCTGATGATCTCTAAATATTGGTACTCGGCATATTTTAAGTTATACCATGAAAAAAGCAGCTCCAAAATTTAAAATAGTAAAGTATAACTATACAAAATGATATAGACCTTAGGTGAAGTAACCAACCAAGAAAACTCTGTAAGCATTCTTCTGAATACTATACCATGCCCTGTGTTATGATTTTACCTTATTTGTATTAACGCTGAAGGTGTTTTCTCCCCCCCTTTTAGGGGGAAACCCCGTCATTTTATGCTATGGAGGGGTACACACTTCTTGTTCTCCTTATTGCTTCCCAAACATCCAATTTAACACATCTTCTTCATCTCGAGGGTTACACGCATTGTCGAAGGCAACTTTCTCGTCTTCTCAGGTGGCTTTGGGTAAGCCATTCTATTATGTGATAACTCCAATCGGCAGAGTGCTTCGGCGACCCTAAGTGCAGCTAAGGCTGAGTCAATTACTGGAACACCAGCCATCTTTTGTATCTTTGGAGCTAAACCCGCCAAGCCTGTGCAGCCGAGAACTATAACGTCTGCCCCGTCCTTCTTGACTGCCATCTCCGCTTGTTTTCCAATTACCTCTATGGTCCGATTCATGTTTTTAGTTATCTCAAGTACTGCTATACCAGCCCCTCTAACTGATACAAAACGGCTTAAAACACCCATTCCTCTGACCTGCTCTGTAGGCGTGTAGGAAACATATTTTCTGGGTCCGGGATCTATGATCGAAAAGCCATTTCCCACTAATAGGGCTAGTTGAATCGCAGCTTCACCGGGGCCGATGACTGGTATGTCCACAACTTCCCTTGAAGCGTGCATTCCCGGATTCAAGAAGCAATTAATCACCACAGCATCGAAGCCGTGTTGCTCAGCTTCGACTACTTTCTTAACTACGAAAGGAGCTGCAAGTACCTCGTCGTAGTGACTCTCTATGGAGGCTGGTCCTTGCTTTAAGCTTTCGACTTCGATCTTGAAAGGTGGGGTTGCCTTCTTTACAAAAAACTCTCTGTCAGTTTCGTCAAATTCTGATTGAAGTATAGGGTTTATGACGAGAATGTGATAGATTTTTTCTTTCTTCACTTTTTTCCTCCTGCATCTCTTATAGGTGTATAGTCAAAGTGGAAGCCGAAATGTTTTGGACCGAAAAGTTCTATTCCTTTCGTAGTAAGCCACACTTTCGGAGCCTTAGCTCCTATGACGATTGCTGTCATTCCCTTCTTTAGCTTAGTGTTTGTTATGGCATATCCCTTCTCATTTACCACGTATATCGCATCTGGAGCTGTAACTGTGACATTGCCATCCCTCCAAGCGATTATATTCTCATTTTTAATCCATATTTTGAGTTCGTGTGCTTCCCATTCTTCAGTCCCTTCGTAAACAGCTTCCCCACATAGGAAGCCTCCACGATCCTCCCATTCGTACTTTTTAACGACTCCTTTGAACAAGGGGATGCCGTTCAGGCACCTTACAAGCTCAGGTACTGGATCTTGTCCAGTCATGTTAGCTTTTTCCACAACTTTGCCAACTTCTATGCATTTGGAAACCGTATTTTTGATTACGACTTTCTTTGCAACACTTCCGCAGATGGGGGTGTCCACAACAGCCAAATCTCCTGCCACAACAGATAGGCTTCTAATCATTTCTTCATATTCATCTAGATCTGCGTATCTATCAATTATGATTACGTCACCTACGTCGCTCACCGCGACGCATGGCAGCAAAGGAACGTCAAAGATGTTAGCGGAAGACTGCAGTAGCTCAGGGGCAGCCCTTCCGACGTAGTCGCCGTCTATGAGAGGAAGGTCCGTCATAGATGCTACATGTAATGATATCGCTGTGTTTATGCCCCCCAGCTCAACCGCTATAGTAGCGGATACCTTCTTTTCTATGTACTTCTCCATTCGTTTAAAAGCTACAGCCATGGGATCTTTAAAGACTGTAGTTTTGCGTTTCCTCTTTGTTGGAGCTATGCTTCCACAGAAGTATGGGCAAACGATTAAAGAATCGTCGGATACTTCCTCTAAACTCACGATTGCCAGTTTTCTACCTTTTTTAAGGTCATTCTTTAAAATGCTTAGTCCTCTTCCAGGGTCTCCTCCGCCACCAGTACCCAGTATTGCTGAGCCGATGATTAGGTGTTCTACTTCTTTCTCAAATAGAGTTTTCAACTCAAATCCTCCGAATTGCTTTTCTTCTTATCTCTTATCTCCATTTAATTATGCCGTTTTGTATATAAATAGTTAACTCAAGCATTTTGGATAAAATCCGACGATCTTTGAAGTCGCTTCTTTGAAGAAAATGCTTTAAAGTGATGAAAGCGGTGAAAAAAGTAGATTTTTTGTCTTTATTTTTCTTCAGTCGAATGATAGCCAGACAAAAAAGTAGCACAAATGCAATCCCTAAGAACTCATGAAAAAACCGGGAAAGTTGATCGCTATTCAGTACACAACATGGGATATAACTCAGCAACTTCCTTTAATGGTTGATCAGCACAATACCTTAACAATCGCTTGATCTCAAGTAGGGAAAGCCATGAGTTGTGAAAGATCCTGAAAAGAGCTATGAGCAGATAAACTATGGAAGTAACAAAGATCTGAATGAGCACAGCATTCAGATTTTTACCCATGGGATGGTCTATTTTTAGATTGGATTTACGACCGTGCAGGCACGGTCTAAATAAACCATGTTTTACACGGTTGTATTTTAGATCTTTGTTCAGGATCTCCATGTTCCACCTGTTCTCATAACAGTGATTCTATTGGAGTGAGATCCCGGTTATTCGTTACGTATGAAACATCACCGATTGAAAATCGATGTGTCTAAGCCGTACTTCAAGCACGGCTGTCGAGCTCATCCTTACCGTTGTGGATAACCACAAGCCTTAGCTTGAATCCGGAAGAGAGGTGAACTCAACCTCCATGTCTTCCCATTTTCTGCTCTTCTTTGTGCTTATAATGGTATAATTCACTCCTTTTTTAAGGTGAGTTACGGCTGAGTTGAAAACTCGGTCTATAGAACGTGCAGGCACGTTCGTATATGAATCTGATGCCATTTACAGTAAGATCTCTAAATCTTGTCAGGTTCCAGTAGCCTCTATCGAATATTATGATCACCTTTTGTAGGTCTACAAACATTCCTGCATCCGTAAGAACGTTGCCAAACTCTGTGGAATCTGCAACGTTCATTGGAGTTACCATGGCGGTTAATGGTAGGGTGAACTTACCTAGTTGCTAAATGTATCTTGATTCCTTCCTCAATCGTTTTTGTTAACGAATGATATATGTCCATATGCAGCAAAAGGCAGATCAAGCTTGATGGATGTTGCATTCATCAACACCCAAGATAAGCTCTTTACACAGCTTTGTGCATGGTGTTTGTGGATAATAGTATAGAGCAGCTCATAGAGTATCCATACAAATACTCTGTAGTCTCTGCTTTCATTTACCGTAGATAGCTGAGCCTTGCTGATGGACACCAATCCTTTCCTTTTTGCGTCTCTGCTGTGCAAAGATTCGCAGAGTGCGGTAAGAGTTACACAGTCCTCGACGATGGAATAGATCAATTTGCTCTTTCAGCTTCAGTTTCTTTGAGTACTCATCTATCAGTGTTTCCTTAGCAATAGATTCTATACCAACCTCTTTCAATGGCCTGAGATATTCATCAAACAGTTTCATTTTGTCCCCATCCTGATGGCGTATATGTGTGAATTGGGAGTCAGTATATTTTAAGTTATGCCTGAAAAAGCAGCTCCAAGATTTAAAATCGTAAAGTATAACTATACCGAATGATATAGACAAAACAATATAGAGTAATGAAGGAAAGAAATGAAAAGAAAAGCAATACTGAACAAGAAACTTTGGCTTAACAAGGAAGCGGTGACCAAAGTTCAAGCAGTGATTGTCATAGCGATCATTGCTGTGGCAGCAGCAGTTCTAGGACAGCTTCTAATTAAAACACCACCGGTTGAAGAAAAAGTAGGCTTGTTTTCTCGTGCCGGGAGCGACGTTTGGGTGTTTTGGGATCCGTCTGAAACGTTCTCAAATGAAATAACTATTTTAAACAATATATATGAAGGGCTTACGCACTGGGATTCTGTCTCGGGAACTATAAAGCCACTGTTAGCAACAAGTTGGGACGTATCTGAAGATGCACTGCACTGGACGTTTCATTTAAGAGAATGCGTGAAATTCCATTGTGGTCATAAATTTAACGCGTCAGCAGTAAAATATTCTATAGAGCGAAATATAGAGGGGGGTAAAGGCGCCTCTTACATTTGGTCACCTGTTGATAGTATTGAAATTCTTGATGAGTATATTGTCCGCTTCAACCTTAAGTTTCCAGCGCCTTTGGATCTCATAGCCTCCGCTGGCTATTGTTCGCAGCCTTACTGTCCGATCTGTACAGAGAAACATGGGCATGATTGGTTTTACGAAGGACATGACCTGGGAACGGGCCCTTATTACGTAGAAGAGTACGACAAGGGTGAAGAATTAGTTATTCTCAGAAAATTCGATGATTATTGGGGTGGATGGACTGGCAAGGAGTTCGATATAGTTTTGTTGTATGGAATTCCGGAAGCTTCTACTGTGAGAATGATGATAGAAAAGGGTGAGCTTTTCATCACTGACGATTTGCCGTTTGAAATGGTAAAAGACATGGAAAAAAATCCTAAAATTAGAATACAAATATCTCCGTCTTGGCAGAACATGTTTGGATTGCTAAACACCCAAGAGCCTTCTCCTCTTAGCAATAAATTGCTGAGACAAGCTATTTCTTACGCTGTGCCTTATGAAGTTTGTTGTAGAGATATAAGATATGGATATGCAACTCAGTCGCATGGAACCATACCTTCTGAATTACTCGGCCACTCAGATGAGCTTCCTCAATATAATTACAACCTTACAAAAGCTAGAGAACTCCTCGCTCAAGCAGGTTATCCGAATGGTGAAGGTTTAGAATCACTTTTCTTAACCTACAATGCGGGTGATGAGGATGAAAGAAAGTTTGCGGAGATATATAAAGCCGATCTGGCCAAAATCGGCGTAACATTAGATATTAAAGCGATGACTTGGACAGCTCAAATGGCTAAAGCGGCAGCTTCACCAGAGGAACGTCAAGACATCTTTCTATTCTATTGGTGGCCTGATTACCCAGATCCTTACAGTTGGTTGCGTTCTATGTTCCATTCAGTGTCACCGGAGGATATAGTGTTTGAATGCGCGTACTACAACAATTCGTACTTTGATAATCTTATTGACGAAGCATACGCAGTTACCGGCACAGACCTGGCTAGAGCTCAAGAGATGTACGAAGAAGCACAGGAAATCCTAATAGATGATGCTGTTGCGTTGTTCATTTATGACTGGACATACGTCCGTCCGATGAGGGTAGAGCTCAAAGGATACATTGACAATCCAGCATATCCAAATGCATACTTCCTACATGATATGTATTGGGAAGAGTAAACATAAAAACTTCAGCAGAACAGAGGGGAAAAACATGATATGTATTGGGAAGAGTAAACATAAAAACTTCAGCAGAACAGAGGGGGAAAGCTGTTGAGGGTGGGACGTTATATCATAAGGCGATTGCTCTTCCTGCTAGTCATATTTTTTGTAGTGTCAGCAATGACTTTTGCAGTTGTGCGAATTGTTCCTGCTAACCCGTTGATTTTATGGGTAGGGCCACACGCCACTGCAGAGCAAATCGCGGAAGCACGTGTTGAATTGGGGTTGGATAAACCTTTGTATGAGCAATATTATAGATACATGGTTAGTATTTTCCACGGGGATCTGGGAGTGTCGTTCATTACACATCGTCCCGTAAGTGAGGATCTCATGATATTTCTACCCGCATCCTTAGAGTTGGTGACAATTGCTATGATTATAGGGTTGGTAATAGGTATTCCTTTAGGAGTAATTTCTGCTAAAAGGAAAGATAAGATTGAAGATCATTCAAGCAGGCTAATAGCTATCGCCGGTGTATCTCTGCCAACTTTCTGGATCGGCATGTCACTCCAGCTTCTTTTTTTCAAATACATTGGAATACTTCCAGTTGGTGGACGTTTATCGGCGGTTGTTAGAGTGAACTATCCAATAACTCGTATAACGGGCTTTTACTTGATTGATTCTTTAGTCACAGGAAACTTGGTGGCTTTTCAAGATGCTGCAGCTCATACCATTTTACCCGCTCTTACCCTAGCACTTTATCCGATCGGGTTAATGGCTAGAATGACTAGAACGTGCATGCTGGAAGTTCTCGGAGAAGACTACATTAGAGCAGCTAGAGCCCACGGTATACCGGAAAAAATTGTTACCTATACATACGCATTGAAGAACGCCATTATTCCTTCTTTAACTACGATGGTACTTAGCTTTGGCTATTCTTTAACAGGAGCTTTTCTGGTTGAATTAATATTTAACTGGCCAGGCTTAGGACGGTACGCTTCTAAAGCTATTCTCGGTATGGACTATACTGCGGTTGTAGGTGTTACATTGATGATTACACTGTTCTACGTTCTCGCTAATCTTGTGGTAGATGTCGCTCAAGCGTATCTTGATCCACGAATAGTCCTCGAATAAAAAAATATGGAGAAATGACATATGTTCAAGTGGACAAAGAAAAAGAACATAGCTCAACTAAAAGAATTACAGTTGGCCCTACATATTATAAAAAAGGGCCCTCTTACTTTGACTGGCGTAATAATTTTACTTCTTCTAATATTTGCTGCAATCTTAGCACCTTATATTGCACCTTACCCACAAGACGCTCTTGGAGCAGTATCTCCTGAAAATAAATTTGAACAACCTTCTCGTGGGCATCTATTTGGAACGGATGAACTGGGAAGAGATATTTTCAGCAGAGTTTTGTTTGGAACTAGAATATCATTAAAAATCGCTATAATAGTGGTAACCCTCGCAATACTAATAGGCTTCCCAATTGGAGCTATAGGCGGTTTTCTAGGCGGGAAAATAGATGAGCTTACTATGAGGCTAGCCGATATATTCCTGAGCTTCCCACCAATTCTTTTGGCTGTGTTTATTTGTCTAGTATTAGGCCCCTCCATTGATAACGTGATGATCGCAATAGCTGTCTCATGGTGGCCTTGGTATACAAGGCTAGCTCATGGGCAAGCTGTATCAATTCGCGAAAGACCATATATAGAAGCAGCAAAATCAGTCGGGATAAGCAAAACAAAAGTTATATTTCGACACGTTATGCCAAATTCATTGACACCTGTGCTGGTACAAGCAACGATGGATCTTGGATCGGTGATTTTAACAGCTTCGGCGTTGAGTTTTCTTGGGTTAGGTGCACAGCCACCTCAACCCGAGTGGGGACTTATGGCTTACATAGGACATGGATATCTTTTCACCAGTTGGTGGTGTTCAACATTTCCAGGACTTGCCATTTTTGTCACAGTATTAGCGTTCAATTTAGCTGGGGATGGCTTAAGAGATATTTTAGACCCAAGAACTAGACGACTGCTGAGGTGAGAATTTGCAAAGTAAAAAATCACTCCTTGAGATAAAAAAGCTTAGAGTGCATTTTCACACATATGAAGGGGTAGTAGAGGCGGTAGACATTGACGATTTCAAATTATCCATGGGTGAAGTCGTCGGTTTAGTGGGTGAATCAGGATGTGGAAAATCAACAACTGCCCTTGCTATTCTTAAGTTAATTCCCATCCCTCCAGGCAAAATAGAAAACGGTTCAATAATATTCGGTGGGGAAGACTTACTAAAAAAAGACGACCTTGCGATGGGTGAAATTAGAGGAGGGAAAATCTCTATGATATTTCAAAATCCGACTACTTCGCTGAATCCTGTTTTCACCTGTGGAGAGCAAATAACACGGGTAATTAGACTTCACCAAAAATTAGGAAAAGAAGAATCTGAGAAAAAAGCGGCAGAAATGTTCAACATTGTACGATTGCCAGATCCCAAAAGAATTATGAAAAGTTATCCTCATGAGCTGAGCGTAGGGATGAGACAGCGAGTTATGATTGCTATTGCACTTTCTTGCAATCCAGATTTATTGATAGCAGATGAACCGACAACAGCTTTAGACGTCACTATACAAGCGCAAGTTCTAAAGTTGATGGTTGAGCTGCGTAGAAAAATCAACACAGCCATACTATACATCACCCATGACTTAGCTGTTGCTGCACAGATTTGTGACAGAATCGCGGTAATGTATGCGGGAAGCATCGTAGAAATAGGCTATGCGAAGGATATTTACAAAAATCCAAAGCATCCTTACACCATAAGTCTTATGAGATCAATTCCAAGAAGAGAAATGAGAAAAGAGAAACTGCTACCAGTTATAAAAGGGGGTGTATCCGATTTAATTAATCCACCTGCAGGTTGCAGATTTCACCCACGCTGCGAAAGTTGCATGGAAATATGCAAAAAAGAGAAAACTAGATCCCTTGAGATAGAAGACGGGCATTTAGTCTCATGTTTTCTATACAGCGACGGAGGAAGGAAAAGCTAATGGCTAATGAAAAGGAAATATTAGTAAAAACGGAGGGTTTAAAAAAATATTTTGCAGTTAAAACGGGTTTATTTTCCAGAAGGATTAACTGGGTTCGAGCAGTCGATGGAGTTAACCTTTCCATTAAGAAAGGGGAAAACTTTGGTATTGTAGGAGAATCTGGTTGTGGAAAGACAACCCTTGGAAGAACGATCTTAAGGTTAATTGAACCTACTGCCGGCAAGATATTCTTTGATGGGAGAAACATCCTTACGCTGAACGATAAAGAAATGATCGGCTTGAGAAGGAGAATGCAAATAGTATTCCAAGATCCTTATGGGTCGTTGGACCCAAGGATGACCATAGGGTCAATAATCGGTGAGCCCATATCCGCGCATTTCAAGCTCAATCGCAGTCGTAAAACTGAAAGAATCTTTGAGCTTCTAAATTTGGTAGGTTTGGAGGAAGAACATGCAAAAAGGTATCCGCACGAATTCAGCGGTGGCCAAAGACAAAGAATTGGAATTGCACGAGCCATAGCACTAAATCCAGATTTTGTTGTTTTAGATGAGCCAACTTCATCCTTAGATGTATCTGTACAAGCGAAGATACTTAACTTATTGGTAGAGCTTCAGAGAAAATTAAACCTTACCTGTCTATTTATCTCACACGACCTAAGCTTGGTGCAATATGTATGTGATAGAATTGCAGTAGTTTACCTTGGAAAAGTGGTTGAGAACTGCGGAGTAGATGAAATCTTCGAGAAGCCTTTACACCCCTACACACAGGCATTGTTTGAGGCGATACCTGTTCCAGATCCAGAACAAAAGATAGGGGAAGTAGTTTTGAAAGGAGTAGTTCCAAGCGCTCAAAATCCGCCTTCAGGTTGCAGATTTCATCCTAGATGTCGCTTCTCAAAAGAAATATGCAGGAAAAAAGAACCTCTACTCATTAACGTGGGTGGAGAGCATTTTGTTTCTTGTCACAAGTTTATTAAATAAGAATCTTTGTAGAAGGAGACCATCAACTTAAGCAAGAAAGATTTATGAATCCTGAAAAAGCTTTTGCCATCTTTTCAGAGTTTTTATTTACGGAAAGCTTTGATCCGGATTTAAGCAGAGAGATCAGGAAATATTACACAGATGTTTTAATCGAAACGAGCGATTGGCAAAACATCTCTTTTGTGGAGAGGTGGATTGGAGCCCGGGGACTGGTAGTATAGGTTACTACAAAGGAGGGATGATCATTTACATGCTCTACGATCTTATAGGAGATGAGCTGTTTGAAGTGTTCCACGATTATTTTGAGATCTACGGTGGGCAACCGGGAGTACCGGGAGTAGCTTCACTGGAAGATTTTATTGATATTGTGAACCAGAAGAAAGATCTGGAATGGTTCTTTGATGAATGGGTTTACAGGCCAGGATTGCCTGTTT
>JGI24023J19991_10003317_pt1 | contig 11373 bp, 9 predicted proteins | sample Cruoilmetagenom1_FD_19991 | JGI IMG/M metagenome (IMG submission 19991)
CTCTCGGCGTCGGCGGCGTGCCCAGGGGCCGGGTGGTGGAGATTTATGGACCGGAGTCCTCCGGAAAAACCACCTTGGCGCTCCACATTGCAGCTGAGGCCCAGGCCAAGGGCGGCATGGTGGCATTTGTGGATGCGGAACACGCACTCGACGTGGTGTACGCCAGGAAGCTTGGGGTGGACGTGGACAACCTTCTTGTTTCCCAACCGGATACGGGAGAGCAGGCACTGGATATCACTGAAATCCTGATACGAAGCGGCGCTATCGATGTATTGATTATTGATTCAGTGGCCGCGCTGGTACCCAGGGCGGAAATTGAAGGGGAAATGGGCGATCACCATGTGGGCCTTCAGGCCAGGCTCATGAGCCAGGCCCTCCGAAAACTCACCGGAACCATCAGCAAATCCAGAACCTGCCTGATTTTCATCAACCAGATCCGGATGAAAATCGGCGTGATGTTCGGAAATCCGGAAACCACCTCGGGGGGGAATGCACTGAAATTTTATGCCAGTCAGCGCCTGGATATCAGGCGTATCGGTGCGATTAAAGAGGGCGATCAGGTGGTGGGAAACCGCACCCGGGTCAAGGTGGTCAAAAACAAGGTCGCCCCACCCTTCAAGAATGCGGAATTTGATATCATTTACGGGGAAGGTATTTCCAGGGAGGGGGACATCCTGGACTTGGGCGTATCGTTGGATATTGTTGAGAAAAGCGGGGCCTGGTATTCTTTTGAGGGCGACCGTATCGGCCAAGGGCGACAGAATGTCAAACGGTTTTTGAAGGAAAACACGGATATCCGGGACAATATTGCGAATCAGATTCTTCGCAAAACAGGGCTTAAGAAAGACCCAGGAAAAAACGAGGAAAAAACAGAAGAACCGGCTGAAAAAGAAAACAAGTAGGGGCACGGTGCGCCGTGCCCTACCACAGGAGACATGATGAATTTCAGGCAAATCAGAAACCAGTTTCTGGATTATTTCAGCAAACACGGCCACCGGATTGTAGAGAGTTCCTCGCTGATCCCCAGGGATGATCCGACCCTGCTCTTTACCAATGCGGGCATGGTCCAGTTCAAAAGCGCCTTTCTGGGAGAGAATCCCGGTTATTCGCGGGCGACCACGGCCCAGAAATGCGTGCGGGCCGGGGGAAAGCACAACGATCTGGATAACGTGGGCTACACCCCGAGGCATCACACGTTTTTCGAAATGCTGGGAAATTTTTCGTTCGGGGACTACTTCAAGGAAGAAGCCGTTCTTTGGGGCTGGGAGTTGCTGACGGAAGGCTTTAACCTTCCCGCCGACAAACTGCATGTCTCTATTTTCGAAGATGATGACGAAACCTACGACATCTGGCAAAAGGAGATTGGTCTGCCGGCGGATCGGATCATCAGGCTGGGCGAAAAAGATAATTTTTGGGCCATGGGGGACACCGGACCGTGTGGCCCCTGTTCTGAGATTCATATCGACCAGGGAGCGTCGGTGGGATGCGGTCAACCGGGTTGCGCCCCGGGTGCGATTGTGACCGTTACCTGGAGATCTGGAATCTGGTCTTCACACAGTTTGACCGAAGCCCGGACGGCACCCTTACGCCATTACCGAAACCCAATATTGACACGGGAATGGGTCTTGAGCGACTGGCAGCGGTTATTCAAGGAGTCAAAAGCAACTATGACACCGACCTGTTCCAGGATATTATCGTACACATTGAATCCCTCTCGCACAAAAAATATGGCAGGGATGACCGAATGGATGTGGCTTTCCGCGTCATAAGCGACCATGCCCGCGCGGTTTCCTTTCTCATCGGTGACGGCGTCATGCCGTCCAACGAGGGCCGTGGGTATGTGTTGAGACGTATTATCAGGCGGGCCAGTCGATTTGGTCAAGGCCTGGGCCTTGAAGATATTTTTCTGCGCTCAGTCTGCAATCACGTGATTGACCTGATGGGCCTGGATTATGGGGAGTTGCTTCGCGCCAGAAGTTTAATCCTGGGCGTTGTGGAAAACGAAGAACGGCGGTTTGCCGATACCCTCAGGTACAGCATGAAGGTCCTGGAAGAAGAGATCCTCCGGCTTCAGGAAAAGGGTGAAACCGTCATACCCGGCGACGTGCTCTTCAAGCTCTATGACACCTATGGCCTGGCCGTGGACCTGGTGGAAGATGTGGCCCGGGATGAAAACTTGAAGGTGGATCTGGTCGGCCACAAAGACGCCATGGGCAAACAACGGCTGCTTTCCCAGGAATCCTGGAAAGGGAGCGGAGAAGCGGCGGTTCCCAAAACCTTTCGCAATCTTCTTTCCCGCGGTCTTGCCGGTCGTTTCGTAGGCTATGATACCCTTGAAACCGAATCGAAGATCCTTTCCCTGGTGTTGGGCAACCAAGAAGTCGATTTAATCGAAAAAGGCGCCGAGGCAACCGTGATACTGGATCAAACGCCCTTTTATGCAGAATCCGGAGGGCAGGTGGGGGATGTGGGCCAACTCACAAACGGGGCGGCCCACTTTCGGGTGGAGCACACCTTAAAGTACGGCCAGGACCTGATTATTCATAAGGGCCGTCTGGAAGCGGGCGCATTGGCTTCGGGCGACACGGTCAATGCGGCTGTGGACCGGGGCCATCGAATGACGGTTGCCGGCAATCACACCGCCACCCACCTGCTCCATGCGGCGCTCAGAGAAATCCTGGGGGATCATGTCAAACAGGCGGGATCACGCGTGGCTGCGGACAGGCTTCGTTTTGACTTCAGCCATTTCACCCGGGTTTCCGCCCAAAACCTTTTGGAAGTGGAACAGTGGGTTAATGACCGTATCCGCGAAAACCTGCTGCTGAACACTCAGATCATGAACAAAGAGGATGCCATGAAAACCGGCGCCATGGCCATCTTTGAAGAGAAATACGGGGACGAGGTCAGGATCATTAATATCGGTGATGGGGTGAGCCTGGAATTGTGCGGGGGCACGCATATTCGGCGAACCGGCGATATCGGCGTTTTTCGCATCATCAGTGAGGGTGCCGTTGCCGCCAATGTCCGCCGTATTGAAGCGCTTACGGGAGCGGCAGCATTGCGGTATGACCAGAAAAGAGATGAAAGGCTCAAAAATGCGGCCGGACTCCTCAAGGTTTCCCCGGATAAATTGCTCCACAGGCTTAAACGGCTGCTGGACGAAACCAGGGAAAAGGAACGAGAAATTGAATCCCTGAAAGGTCGTCTTTTTACGGAAAAGTCGGCGGATCTTCTCCAGGATGTCCGGGAAATACAAGGCGTTTCAGTGGTCGCAAAAAAGCTGGAGGCCGATACACCCAAAGAACTTCGGGAAGCGGTGGACCGAATCAAAGACAAACTGGGTTCCGGTATTGTCCTGTTGGGGGCCAAAGCCAAGGGCAAGGCCATGCTCATATGTGCTGTGACAAAAGATCTGACAGATCAATTTAATGCCGGTAAAATCATCAGGGAGCTATCCGGCATCGTCGGGGGAAAAGGAGGCGGGCGACCGGATATGGCCCAGGGGGGAGGAGATAATCCGGAAAAACTGGAAGAGGCGATTGAATCTATTTACAGCCTAGTCGTAGAGGAAACCGTTTAACCAGGAGGTTTCTTGAGCCCCGTCTAATTCTTTAATTTTGTCCTTGCACTTTTTGACGGATTCAAGGGCCCGGTAATATTGTCCCACATCGGGATAATGGGCAATCAGATAAAGATACCGATCCATGGCCGGTTGGTATTTGCCTTTTTTGAAATAAAAATTGCCCACATAGAGTTCATGCTCCGCCAGCTTGACATAACACTCCCGCACCTTTCTGCGGGCCTGTTCAGTATAGTTGCTTTTGCGGAACCGTTTGATCAGCCGTTCGAATTCCACTCTGGCCTTGAGCGTATTGGATTGGTCTCTGTCGATGGCCGCTGACTTGTTGAAATGACACATCCCCTGACGATAGATAACATAGGGCACGTTTTTGTTTCTGGGGTGCATTTTTTCAAATTCGGCATATTCATCACGGGCTTCATCATACTGCCCCTTCTCAAAGTAGGCATCCGCCATTTTCAATTCTGCGGTGATGGCAAAGGTGCTGTAAGGATACCGGTCCTTGATCTTCTGAAATGTCTCGATCGATTTTTCAAAGCGCCCCTCATTAAAATCCTCCATGCCCTCGCTCATAATCTCGGCCGGCGTCGGTTCGTCTCCCGACCCGAACAGATCATGCCAGAGGGAACAGCCGCTCAGAAGAAACAGCCAGCAGATGCCCACCAACATCAAGTTCGGCAGCACCCACCTTGATTGTCTTATTTTCATCTTTGTGATCACACTCTAGAGACCTTCAATAAACCGTTCAGCGGCGAAAGCGGCCGTAGCACCATCCCCCACAGCCGTGCTGACCTGTCGCAAGAGTTTTGACCGAATATCCCCCGCGGCAAACACACCGGGGATGGATGTTTCCATATTGTCGTCCGTTTTCACAAAACCGAGATCATCGAAATCGAGCGACAGGTCGGCCAACAGATCATTGCTGGGGTTATACCCGATAAATACAAATACCCCTTCAACGGGGAGGGTGGATATTTCGTTCGTCTTGACATTCTTGAGCTCAAGTGCTTCAACGCCGGCTTGCCCAAGGATTCGGGTCGGCACCGAGTCCCATACCAGGTTCACTTTTTCAGCGGCTTTGACCCGTTCCTGAAGCAATTTTGTGGCCCGCAGTTCATCCCGTCGATGCACCAGGTGAACACGGCCGGCGAATTTGGTCAGGAAAATAGCTTCTTCCACGGCGGTATCACCACCACCGATGACCGCAACTTCCTGGTCCCGGTAAAAAGGTCCGTCGCAGGTGGCGCAGTAGGAAACCCCTTTCCCCGTCAGAAGACCTTCACCTTCGATCCCCAGTTTTCGGGGTGATGCACCCGTCGTCAGGATCAAGGCCTTTGTTTCCATGGCCTCTTTATCCGTAAAGACGATTCTTTTCTCCGGCGTCAACTCCAGGCGGACCACCTCTTTTCCCGCAATTTTCAGACCAAAATTCTCCGCCTGACGCTTCATTCGATCCACCAGTTCAAACCCTGACAGACCCTCGGGAAACCCCGGATAATTTTCAACAAAATCCGTGGTCAAAATTTGGCCCCCCGGTGCCAGTTTTTCAAGCAAGACGGTTCTGAGGCGAGCCCTTGACGCATACAGCCCCGCGGTGAGACCTGCGGGTCCAGCGCCGATGATGATGAGATCTTCCATTGTTTTTTGTCCTATACGGTGCCTGAGCCTAGAGAAGTTTTTTGAGTTCCTCTTCAAGGTGGCTTTTGGGATGCGCCCCCACAATAGTCTGGGAAACTTCACCATTTTTAAACAGGATGAGGGTGGGAATGTTTCTGATGCCGAATCGCGTGGGCGTTTCACGGTTGCTGTCCACATCCATTTTAGCAATCTTCACCTTACCTTCATACTCCTTTGCCAATTCTTCAACGGTCGGCCCCACCACTTTACAGGGACCGCACCATTCCGCCCAGAAATCAACCATAACCGGCATTTCAGATTTGATCACTTCCTGCTCAAAATCCGCATCTGTGACTTGTAATACATCGGACATTACTTGTCTCCTTCCAGTCGTACCCGGCTCGGCCGGCATTTTTGTTTTATCAGGTTCTTAGCTTTCAGGTTCTTCCAGCAGTTTTTTCAGACTCTTCTCGATGGTGACCGGTACAGGCCCGGAATTTGAATAGAGGTTCAGCACCTGGTGGGAAACCTTGATCTTTTCTTCCACTGTGTCCCAACCTATCCCTTTTTCCTCTACCTGGTTCATTAAATCAACCAATCCTTGAGAATCCATTTCATTCCTCCCTAAGCTATTTCCTTTTAGACGGCGCCAGATCCGGGGGGTACGCAAACTTCGGATCTATCGCATAGGTCCAAGGGAGCCCCCACCATTGCCATCCGTAGTGACGTCTGTGATTAAAACTGTAAATTTTATTCCTTTTTGCAAGCTGACGGTAAAACTTATTTTTGTGGTCATCCTTGAAAACCGGGAATTCGGATCCCTCAAAACCGTCTTCCACTTCATAAATCTTCTTGAACCCGGCATTCAGAAGTTCTTTTGCCGCAAGCGCACTTCTCGTGCCATCCCTGGAGAGAATCAGCAGGTTATCCGTCTTTTTAAACACCTTGCCGATCTCCTTTAAAAACGCCCTGTTCTTTTTGTTCATGCCGTATTTGTACTGATCATCCTCTTTCTCTTTCTTGAGGTGGGTAGTCCAGAACGTATACGGGAAAAGGTAAGCGTTGATGGGGTGGCCGACGAGCTGGTATTCGGCCCTTGTTCTTATATCAATCAGATAGGTGTCGGGGACCGTATTGAGCATATCATACGCTTCAATGCTCAATACATGCTTGGACTCCTCGGCAAATGCGCTCACAACGAAAGCCAGCAGGAGCACCAGAAAACCGAAACCGGTTAAAAAAACTTTCCTATTCATTCTATTGTCTTCTCGAATGGTTCTGCCATCCAAATTAGGTTCACTATAAAACTTGAGTCTAAACAGATAATCCAGTACCGTAGGTTTGTCAATGAAAATCCGGTTCGCTTTTCCCCTCAAATATTTCAAGCGGAGGAAACATTAATGATGGCAAGCAAAGTGTATTTTTCGGACCTCAGAACATCCTTTAAAGAAAACATCTTTATAAAATTAAACAGGCTTTTGGATGAAGCCGCCATGGATGATGCGGTGGCCGAAAGGAGCCTGGTAGCCATCAAATTGCATTTCGGTGAAAAGGGAAATTCCGCATTTATCCGCCCCAACTTTCTAAGGACAATTGTGGACCGGGTTGAAGGACTGGGGGCAAATCCGTTTTTGACCGACGCCAATACGCTCTACGCAGGAACCAGGGGTAACAGCGTCTCTCACCTGCATACGGCCGTTTCAAACGGGTTTGCCTACTCGGTGGTCAAGGCGCCCGTCATTATCGCTGACGGGATTCGAGGCGCTTCGTTTAAAACGGTTAAAATCGATCAGGCGTTTATCCAAACAGCCTATATTGCCAGGGATATTGCGGAAGCCGATGGGTTGATCAGCGTGGCCCATTTCAAAGGCCATGAACTGACCGGTTTTGGTGGCACCATCAAAAACCTCGGCATGGGGTGTGCTTCGAGAAAAGGGAAAATGGCCCAGCACTCTGATGTGTCTCCGAAAGTCAAAAAGAAAAAATGCGTGGGTTGTGGGGACTGTGTGCGTCATTGTGCCGGAAAAGCCATATCTTTAAAGGGGAAAAAGGCTTCTATTGATCCTGAAAAATGCGTGGGCTGCGGTGAATGCATCCTCATTTGCCCCAACGGCGCCATCGATGTCAGTTGGAATGCGGATATCCCACTGATGCAGAAAAAGATGACGGAGTACACCCTGGCTGTGCTCAAAGGAAAAGAAACGAACGCCTTTTTTATTAATTTTCTGACGAATATTTCCCCTGCCTGCGACTGCTACGGACACAGCGACGCACCCATTGTTCATGATGTGGGGATTGTGGCCTCAAAAGATCCCGTTGCCATTGACCAAGCTTCTGCGGATCTGGTGAACCAACAGACCGGGGCCGCAGCATCATGCCTCAAGGAAGGTTTGAAACCCGGTGAAGATAAATTTCGTGCGGTATATCCCAAAGTCGACTGGACCATTCAACTGGATCATGGCGAAAACATCGGTTTGGGCAGCCGCAAATATGAGTTGATTACAATTTAATATGGAGCATTAGCCCTTTTTTGCGGGGTCCTGCTTGTTTTTGTCTGCGGCATGTGCTATGAATCACCCGTTTTATGTTTGAGAAACTAAGGAGAAAGTGATGGATATAAAAATTACGGCGGCAACGCCGGGTCAAATGAAAGCAAAGCCGGCGGATGAATCTCAGCTTGGGTTTGGGGATATCACAACGGACCACATATTCCTGATGGATTATGACGCTTCCAAGGGATGGTTCAATCCACGCATTGAACCCTATGGCCCTCTGGCCATTGATCCCGCTGCCATGAGCCTCCATTATGGACAGGAAATTTTTGAAGGGCTCAAAGCCTACGCAGTAGCGGATGGCGGTATCGGGCTTTTCAGGGCCAAAGAAAATTTTGAACGGTTGAATCGTTCGGCCGCCCGCCTCTGTATGCCCGGGGTGGATATACCCGCAGCCATGGAAGGCATGAAGCAATTAATCCTTCTGGATCAAGACTGGATTCCGAAAAGCCCCGGCACCTCCCTTTACATACGACCCACCATGATCGCCACTGAACCGCACCTGGGCGTTCGTCCTTCCAACAACTATGTGTTCTTCATTATTATCGGTCCGGTGGGGGCCTATTATAAGGAAGGGTTAAACCCGGTTAAAATCTATGTGGAGGACTTTTTTGTCCGAGCGGCAGTCGGCGGCACGGGCGAAGCCAAAACCGCCGGTAATTATGCAGCCAGCCTTCTGGCTGCGGAACAAGCCAAGGATAAAGGATTCACACAGGTGCTCTGGCTGGATGCGGCGGAACGGAAATATATTGAAGAAGTGGGCACCATGAACATGTTCTTCCGTATTGACGACGAAGTAATCACCGCGCCGCTGAACGGCAGCATCCTTCCCGGAGTCACCAGGGATTCCGTCATTCAAATCGTTAAAGACTGGGGCCTTAAAATAACGGAGCGGTCCCTTACCATTGATGAAGTCATTGCGGCGGCTGATGACGGCAGGCTTCAGGAAACATTCGGCACCGGTACGGCGGCCGTGATTTCTCCGGTGGGCCAGATCACTTTCAAGGGTCGCGATTATGTGGTGGCCGGCGGCAAAATGGGAGAGTTGAGCCAGAAGCTCTATGATGAAATCGTTGCCATTCAGTACGGCCAAAAACCCGACCCATACGGATGGGTTACGCGGGTTGAATAGCTCGAAATAGAAAGGCCTTATCCTTGAGTTAAGGGGAACTATTCCCGGATATCCTTTCCATCCAGGACCGCCTGAGGAAAATCAAACAGCATCTTTTTCGCCCGGGTTTTTCCAACCACGGACGTCAGTTTTTTAATGGCTGAAAAAAGTTTCGGCGGTCTTCCCTGTGGGGAATGGGCATCCGATGCCACAAAATGAGCCATCTGCATCTTAACTATTTTCACACTGCACTTGTATATGTAACGCCCGAACTGTCCTGTGATACTTCCGGCGGTGATCTGCGAAAGGGCGCCTGCCAGGACAAAATCAGGCAGCAAATCCAGATTTTGTTGAATGGTTGCGTTTCTTTCAGGATGCGTAATGATGGCGGTTACCTTATCTCTCCTAAGGCCGTTGATAAGGCTTATAACAGCCCCGGGGATAAACTGATCGGGGAGTTCCAGGAAAAAATAACGACCCGTATCGTTCAGGGTCATCAACCGGCCTTCCTTGATCCTTTCTGCTAGCTCAGGAGCCAGACGGACCTCAGATCCAGGCAATACCGTAAAAGGGATCTGATACTTTCTCAGCTGTAAATTAAATTCTTCACAGGCTGCTAAAATATCATGCCGCCAGTTTAAATGACGACCGTTAAGGCAGTGTGGGGTGGTGACCATGGTCCTGATNCCGTCTTTCACTGCGATGCGGGCCATTTCCAGAGACTCATCCAGAGTTTTAGGTCCATCATCCATTTTTGGCAGAATATGGGCGTGAAGATCAATCAGATGGTTTCCCGTCAGGGATTCGGACCCTTTTTTCCCCCGCATGTTTTATCCCTTTACATTTTCATCGGTAGCAGGTTGCCTGTTTTTCAAACAGATCTGCGTATTTTCCGTCAAGTTGTATCAGCTCCTCGTGGGTTCCCTTTTCTACAATACTTCCATCCTCAAACACAAGAATTCGGTCCGCCATGCGGACCGTGGAAAACCGATGGCTTATGAGGATAGCAGCGCGGCCTTCCAAAAGTTGCCGAAACCTGTTGAATACTTCATATTCCGTTTTTGCGTCTAGGGAACTGGTCGGTTCATCAAGGGCAATAATCTGAGCATCGCGCAAAAAGGCCCGTGCCAGAGCCACCTTCTGCCATTCACCGATACTGAGTTCTTCTCCTTCTTCAAACCACTTTCCAAGTATTGTATCGTAACCTTTGGGCAAACGAGCAATCAGCTCATCGGCGCCGGCATCCCGGGCCGCTTCAGCGATCTGTTCCTGGTCGTCGGAGAGTTGGATATTCCCCAGCCGGATATTTTCACGTGCCGTCAGATGGTATCGCACGTGGTCCTGAAAGATAACGCTGATTTCTCGCCGAAGTGCTGCTGTGCCATACTCACGAAGGTCAACGCCATCTAAGGTAATGGTTCCCTTCGTAGGGTCATATAAGCGGCAGAGGAGTTTGACGAATGTGGTTTTGCCTGAGCCGTTTTCACCCACCAATGCCACAACCTCTCCGGGGCCGATGGAAAGAGAAATATCCTCAAGGACCTTTCCCCTGCCTGACGGGTATTTAAAACCCACACGATCAAACACGATGCCCTTCTCCATGGGGTGGGGAACCGGATGGGGGTGGAGAGGTTCTCTTACCTTCGGTTCAATATCAAGGAATTCATATAGGTTGGAAAGAAACAGATTGTCCTCATAAAGACCGGCCATACCACCCAGCATATCCCGGAGATACCCCATGCCCCTTTGAAATGCCTGGAAGTACATGACCATGTCGCCCAAAGTAATACCGCCCATGGCGGTTCGGTACGCAATGAAACCAAAAGCGCCAAAAACGGCAATGGTTGCACCGATCTGGGCCATAAAATCAGCTACAGAACGTTTACGTGTAAGTTCGATTTTTTCACGGCGGAGTTGACTTCTTAAAGAGCTGAATTGTTGAATAAAAAGATCCCCTAAGCCAAACAGCCTGACCTCCTTTGCGTGGGCATCTCCAGTCAATATCCAGTTGAAATAATTAGCCTTTCTTTCTGCCTGGGTTTTTTCCTTCTGCCAGCGATACATCTTGCCGGAATATCTAATACGAACAAGAATCCCCGGAATAACCGCTATGAACAAGACTACTGCCACACCCCAATGGAAGGAAAGCAGCAATCCGGCCATGGCTATTAAGGAGATCCCGTTTTGCCCCAACTGGGCCAGGCCGTTTACAATATGGGTGGGCCGAAAGGGACCTTCCTGTTGGGCACGGTGAAGGGTGTCAAAGTACTGGGGGTTCTCATAATATTCCAGATCCACTTCAACAGATTTGGCATGGAGCACATCATACATATGATCGGTAACTGTCGCGGACTGGGCTTCCTTTACAAGACCGGACAACAACTGGATCAGGGCATTGAAAAGCGCTACCCCGGCCGCGCAGGCGATAAGGAGCGCCACATGTTGAAAGGCCGAGGCCTTATCTGGGGCTGACAAAGAAAAAGTTACCGCATCCACAATCAGCTTCATGAGAT
>JGI24023J19991_10003321_pt1 | contig 11358 bp, 10 predicted proteins | sample Cruoilmetagenom1_FD_19991 | JGI IMG/M metagenome (IMG submission 19991)
AAATGAAGACATTTAAAAATCTCCGATTTTTAAGTTTGCAAATGGAACATTTGCAATCATTTTAAAGTATTTTATCTATTTTGCCTAACTATATCATCCTTCTGCCAGCACTTGCCCGGCGTCTTGGTCCAGCAGATAAACTTGCCTTGGCAGGGGTTGATCTTGAGATTCTTTGTGTAGTAGAGTTCGACTTCTGCCCCCTCTTCTCTCATCCCTTCAAGGAAGGGGTCGAGTATCAGCGCGGTGTTGCCCTTCTTCATCCGGGGGCTGCCATTTAATGCCAGTACTTTCATATTTAATCGCCTCCTTTTTTTTGTTTGATGGTATCTTCAATAAACCTTATGCAAAAGATTAAAAAGCATATCCTTATCTTAATCTTTTCAGTCCTGACGACTTCGTCGTGGGATCCCAAAAATCATAGATTTGTGAGGAGGTAGATAAATTGAGTTGGGTATATATTGATGGGGAATACTATAGGGAAGAAGATGCAAAGATATCGGTATTCGATCATGGATTTTTGTATGGGGACGGCGTCTTTGAGGGAATACGAGCATACGACGGAAGGGTATTTCGATTGAAGGAGCATGTGGATAGATTGTACGATTCTGCAAGGGCAATCCTGCTGGACATTCCCATAAGTAAAGAAGAGATGATTGAACGCATACTGGAGTGCCTGAGAAAGAATGAGCTTGAAGATGCATATATAAGGCTCATCGTAAGCAGGGGGAAGGGAGATCTTGGTATGGATCCAAGTGGATCACCCAAGCCGTCTTTAATAATCATAGCCAAGGAGTGGGGTGCACTATATGGAGATCTTTACGAGAAAGGATTGAACGCCGTGACCGTATCGGTCAGAAGAAACTCTTATGAGACGATGCCGCCGGGTATAAAATCACTAAATTATCTCAACAATATACTCGCGAAGATCGAGGCGGACGTGAAGGGTGGAGATGAGGCGATCATCCTCGACGTGAATGGATATATAGCCGAGGGGACGGGTGATAACATATTCATCGTGAAGGATGGGNNGATAATTACACCTCCCACCACCACCAATCTCAAAGGGATAACGAGGGAGCTTNCCATAGCATCCGCCAAAGATCTTGGTCATGAGGTTAAAGAGATCTATTTCGGCATCTTCGAACTTTACACTGCCGATGAGGTCTTTGTTACAGGCACCGCCGCGGGCATCGCCCCCATAACGAAGATAGATGGGAGGATTATTGGAGAAGGAGATCCGGGGGAGATAACGAAAGCGTTGATGGAGAGATTTGATGATGCCGTAAAAGATGGGACGGCGATTTATAACTAGCCCATGAATTGCCATATCACAGTGAATAGGATGGATGAGAATATCAGCAGCCCAAAGATATTTGCCACGGTATTGGATGCTTTTGTTATGCGCTCCCCGTTCCGGGTGAATCTTCCAAATATCTTTGAGAGTGCCTCTTTGAATATATACCCGCCATCAAGCGGGGTGGCCGGAAGGCAGTTGAATAGCCCAGCAATAAAATTTATCCAAGCTATCCAGAAGAGTGCGTTGGCAATCCAGAAGAAACCATCTCCAAGAAAGGATGCGGCTCCTACAGGAGAATAAAACGAGTTTAGATCACCGATGAATCCCCCAAATATGAATGGCAGACCATAGAGGGTGAGCCAACCCTTGACGGATGTTAGCAAACTTGGTACACTTTTTATCGCATTTAACGACTCTTCAGTACTGTAACCAAGGGATATGCCTAAATATCCCCTGGTAGTATCGGCGGGATTTTCTGCGAGTATTACATTGTATTCACCCCTGTTCGTCCCTATCCTGACCTCTTCTCCGGGGGATCTTTTATCCATGGCGCCATAAAAATCATCGAGCGTCTTTGTCCTTTGATCATCGATCTTTAGGATGATCGATCCCCCCGTTATGCCACTATCTCCTGCTGGATAACCTTCAATGACACTATATATCGGTACTCCCTCACCTTGTGGAGCAATGGAACCCATCACAGGGCCAAAGAATAGAGCGAATGCGACGAAGGCGATCAAAAAATTGCTGGCCACTCCTGCCGAGAGTATCCTCACCCTCTCTTTACTCGTGGCAACCTTCTCTGGTTTTGATGACTTCTCTTCAGGACCAAAGAGCTCATCTTCGTCGATCTCTGTACCGGCCCCAATAGGTAATATTACGGTCAAGAGGGCGAGCGACTTGACTTTGATCCCCTCCACCTTTGCCAGTATTGCATGAGAAAACTCGTGAACGACCAGTGTCACTATCAACCCAATGAGCCCCCATACGAGTGGGATAAATTGATTTAGACCGGGAATCAAGAACATATTAAGGGGTGAGGAGAAGGGGCCTGGCGGTGGTGGCGGAATAGTGAGCATCCTTACGTCGGCATAGAGAACCAGTGCAAACATGGAGACCATCGATATGAAGACTATAGGGATACCGAAAGATGCAAATGCCCTCCAAAACTTCTTCGGTCTCGCTATTCGCTCGAGAAATTTTTGACCTTTAAGCGTTCTGATCATCAAGATTGGGCCGATCGTGGATATGTTGTACTTTTTAAGCGTACCCCTTTTATCCAGATGGTATATCACCATCCAGCGGAGAAAAAATATAGAGATTATGAGTCCTATTAGAAGATTGGTATCTATCAAGCCTTGAAAACCTCTTTTTTTGGAAAGAGGGATACTATTATTTAACTTTTTCTAAGAATCTCTAAAGAAAAATAAAGATTTTTCGCATGCTTTTTATATGATGAAGCTTGAGAAACCTTTTAGGTGTGAAGATTGACCGAGAATGAATTGAGCGTTAAGATAGAGAATATCGTGGCAAGTATCGATGGGATCTCCGAAACCTTCGATTTGAATCGTATCTTTGCCGAGGTGAGTGGAACAGAGTATGATAAAAAGAAGTTTCCAGGCCTGGTATATAGAGTTAAAGATCCAAAAGCCGCCTTTTTGATATTCTCCTCCGGAAAGATAAATTGCACCGGTGCGAGGAGCTTAGCGGCTGTTAAAAGAGCGTGTGATATTCTCATCGAAGATCTCAAAAAGGTTGGATATATCCCCATAGAACCAAAAATAATCGTTCAAAACGTTGTAGCCTCTGCCGACCTTAAAGCGGTGGTTAATCTAAATGAAGTGGCAGGAGCGCTGATAGATGATATCGAATATGAGCCAGAACAATTTCCCGGAATGGTATACAGACTGAGAGATATGCACATCGTAGTTTTGATATTTGGTTCGGGCAGATTGGTGATAACCGGCGCAAAAGATACTGAGAGCGTTAATAAGGCGGCCAGAAGGGTTCATGAGAAGTTGTCTTCACTCGGTTTGATCTAATCTTAAAGATATTTTTGGGATTAAGGGATGGAGAGACGTTATAAAAAAGAACTGGCATCAACGCTTTACGTCGTATTATTGCTTGCCCTAATACCCCGTGTTACAGTTACGATAGAGATCTTTCTCTTTTTGCTATCTTTTTTTATCTTTAGATACCTCTTAGAAGAAAGAGTTTATTCTCAGATCTTTGCTATAATGGCAATTTTCTCTCTTTTAACCCTCTTTGGCCTACCAGAATATCTCATACTCCTCTCCTTGATAATATTTTTGATTATACACTGGATTAGAGGAGTGATGGAGAAGAGTTCCATCTCGGCAGATATGGCGGCGATCTCGCTTTCAATACTAATCTCGGTTCCCTTCATAGGATTGTATGGACTGCAAAGAATGGAGTTCGTATTCTTACTCTCCGTGATAGGAACGATCGTTGGAATATTATTCTCGACCCTCTCTCCCCCAAAAGATTACGGTTGGACGATTCCAACGACGTCCTGTTTTGCTATGTGGCTCTTCCACTCCTTTGGAGAGAGTTCGTACTTCTCTCCCCTTCCAGAATACGTCCTCTTTGTCCTGGTTCTGATGATGCTAATTGGGTATCTCTCGAATAAGGCGGGGTTGATGGATATAACAGGGGTTCACAGCAGCATACTTATTGGACTCCTGGTGATGATATTTAGTGGTTGGAAGTGGTTTTTGGTTTTACTATCATTTTTCATTCTTGGGGGATTATTCACACGGTATAAGTATGATTATAAGGCGTCATTGGGTATAGCGGAGAAGAGGGGGGGTGCAAGAGACTACAGTAACACTTTTGGCAATGGGCTCTCATCAACGGTCTGCGCGATCGGCTATGGGATTTGCAATAATCCGATATTCTTGATCGCATTTTTAGGATGCGTGGCAACCGCCGCGGGTGATACGATGGCAAGCGAGATCGGCGAGACATATAAGGGGAGAAACGTTCTGATTACCAATTTTAAACGCGTTCCCCCCGGAACAAATGGGGGAATAACTATTCTTGGAGAATTATCGGCACTGCTCGGCATTTTTATAATTTATTTGACTGGCTTCTCGCTAAATCTTCCCGTAAGAGAATTTAGCGTTTTATTTGGCGTTATTCTTGGTGGATTCATCGGAGTAAACTTTGATAGCTTATTGGGGGCAACACTGGAGGGAAAATACCTGAATAATAGCCTTGTAAACCTCTTATCCACCTCTTTTGGTGGTCTGATCTCCGTCCTTCTATACTTTCATCTGTAATAGTATTCTCCCTTCTCCTTCTGTTCCCTATCGAGCCTCGAATTTAACTTGTTGATCCTTGGTCTCTTCGTATCTTCATCCCGCCTGAAGGTGATATTCAACTCCTTCAGGAATAGGTTCATGCCTTCCCGCATATCCAAAGGACCGTTCGTTCTCCCAAATGTGCCCGGTTCTCCGGAGAAGACGATCAATCTGTCACTTACGAGATCGATCAGATAGACGTCGTGGTCGATGACGACCGCAGTTGCCTCCTTATTCTCGATGAATCTCCTGATAATTCTACTGATCATTGTTCTCTCTTCCACGTCGAGGTGTGCGCTCGGTTCGTCCAGGATGTAAAGATCGGCATCTCTGCTTAAGCATAGAACGATTGCAATCCGTTGTAACTCTCCACCGCTCAAGTCACATATCTTCTTTCTCATCATCGATTTTAGCCGTAGTGGATTTATGAATTCGGTCTCATAGTGGGGATTCATAAATGGTGCAAGTATCTCGGCGACCGTCAATCCTAAGTCCCCTCTTACGTATTGCGGCTTGTAAGATATCTTCAGATCGAAGTCCACATTCCCGGCGGTCGGCTCTATGACCCCAGATAATATCTTGGCAAAGGTACTTTTTCCGATGGAATTTGGCCCAATTCCGCCTATTATTTCCCCTTTTCTCATATCTCCTGGATTTACCTCCAATGAAAATTTCCCATAAGATTTATATATTCTACCAAACTCCTTTAAGACGGCTAAATTAACATTCGATCGGGGCGCATGAACTTCAAATTTGATGCTCTTATCTCTTATCCTTATATTCTCTTTTTGGAGATCTCCTCTTATATATTGATTTATAGCCGTCCTCGTGGCGAGGGGGTGGGTTATCACGCCATATACCCCCGGTTCTCCATAGACCACATGGACCGCATCGGTTAGAAGATCTAAGATTGCAAGATCATGCTCCACGACCATCACACTCTTCTCCTTTGAGAGTTCCTTTATGATCTTTGCCACCCTCACCCGTTGATAGATGTCTAAATAGGGTGTTATCTCATCAAAAAAGTAAAATTCTCTCTCTTTACTGCTCAACAGGAGGCGATTGCAACCCTCTGCAATTCTCCTCCACTCAGATCCGAGATATTTCTCTCTGAAACTTCTTCAAGCCCCAATCTCTCTGTTAGCTTTTTAATCTCTCCTCTTTCATCTGTTTCTTCTAAAAAATCCGAGACTGTGCCTTTAAACTTTTGGAGCGAGTCTATGTCTTGTAATTTATAAGAGCTTCTGATCTTCCCATCGATCACTCTTTTAAAGTATTTCTGAAGTTCTGAGCCTGAAAGATATCTCAATATCTCCTTCCAGTCTGCCCCCTCTCCACCTTCAAAAGGCTTCGCTTTTTGATCTGCCAAAAATCCAAAGGATTTTTGAGCACCGAGGTTTGGCTTTAGCTCTCCCGTTAAGATCTTTATCGCCGTCGTCTTTCCAATCCCATTTGGTCCCAATATTCCTGTTACTTCACCCACTCTTGGGATGGGGAGCCCAAAGAGGATAAAACCATTCTTTCCATATCTATGTGTTTCCTGGCTTTTTAGCTTCTCTGGCAGGTTTATTATCTTGATCGCATCGAATGGGCATTTTTTGACGCATATCCCACAACCGATACATAGCACCTCCGATATGATCGGTTTTTTATCTTCTCCAAATATGATCGTCTCGTCTCCACTTCGAACCTTAGGGCAGAATTTTTGACACTCTTTAACACATCTTCTCGGCTGACAGCTATCCCTGTCGAGCACTGCAACTCTCATAAGACCTCACAAGTTCAGTAAGACCATGAGGAAGATGAACCATGCCAAAAAGGTCATAAAAGAGATATAGAGCCAGTCCTTACCACTAAAATTCTTCGTGATCTGGGAGAAGACGGCATATCTCTCAATTAGTATAAGCGTTAAAATCAGAAAGATGGACGTAAAATCAGAAATATGGCTATAAAACGTTATAAATGCCCCAATTACTCCAAAAATGGAAGAAAAGAGCGTTTTATAAATCTTCTCGATATAAACCCTTTTTTCATCGAGTACAATCTTTTCTTCCTTTTTCTTCTTCTCTTCTGCCTTCTTCTGCTCCTTCAGATACCTTTTTCTATCCACTTCTTTCTTATAGTCCCTCTTTCCTTTTACCACTCCTTTGGACAAGTGATCTCTCCTCCGTGACTTCTCATATATCTTATTAAAAAAAGTTTGGAATATCGAAGAGTCTCGAAGAGTTCTCGGCGATCTTCTCGCAGAGTTCTTTAATTTCCATTCCTCTCAACTTTGAGACTTCTTCATAAACCACCCTCACATTCTTAGGAACATTTATCTCTCCTTCCACAGGAGATAGGAACGGAGCGTCCGTTTCTGTGAGTAAGAGAGACAGAGGAATGGAACGGGCGACCTTCTTCATATTCTTACTTCTCCTTATCGAACTCGCGAGTGAGATATAATATTTTTCTTCCCATATCTCTCTCGCCAATTTCATTCCGCCCGAATAACAGTGAAATACGGCTTTCTTTATGTCTTCTCCCTCTATAATCCTCAACCCTTCCTCTACACCGTTTCTGAGGTGCAAGACAACCGGTAGATTAAGCTCCTTCGATAGTTCTAAGAATTCGATGAAGACCTCTTTCATCCTTCTTATCTTTGAGGAGTCTTTGACCCAGTGATAATCCAACCCAATCTCGCCTATCCCAACAATCTTTTCTCTATTCGTCTTTATGAACTCTAAATAAGTTTCTATCTCCTTCTCTTTCATCCTAACAACGCTTACCGGGTGAAGACCAAGCGTCGTGTATATAAATTTTGGATACGCTTCAGAGAGCTTTAACGTCTTTTTTGAGTCTTCTGGATCAACCCCGCTTACAATAACTGCTTTTAATTCCTCTTTTGCCTCTTCTATCACCCTTTCTCTCTCTTCATCAAACTGTTCGAACGTCAGATGGCAATGAATATCTATCATCTTATCCTATGCCAAAATCGTTCTCTAACAAAAACCTTGTGGAGTGATCTTNNGGTAAAGAAGATTTTAACGATAACGAAGCCGCCTATNTTCGTCTCCTTTTCCGNCTTACTCTTATTTTTCCCTGTCTTTTGTCTCTTTCGAGTTTATCCACGGCACCGGTCAACTCATTCTTTAAATTTGCGAGGTCAAATTTTTTCTTCTTATATGCCCTCATTATGTTGAACTCGTCCCTACGCTCGAACGTCGATAGTTTTTTCAATTCTGTGAAGAGGTCATCGTTTGGACCTTCTGCCATAATACCCTCCTCGCCCCAGTCTGCCGTGATGCTCTTCTTATCGCCCAAACCTTCGAAATCAAAATCCTCTTTACCCCCCGACTCGAGATACATGTCGTCTATTCCTTCCAGATCGCCCTCTATCATATATTTGTCCATTACTCCCTCTTCAACGAGCTCTTTTCCAAGATTCAGCGTTTCTTCATCCAATTTTTCGCCTTCCCCTTTTGCCGTCTCTCTATCCTCCGGTCCTTTTACTTCTTCCCCCCCGCCAGTGATCTTGTCCAATTTTTCATCTATCTCTTTCTCTTTTTTTACCTTCTTTCTCTTCTTCTCTTTGGGCTTGGCGGCCTCACCCGTCTTCGTGGCTCTTCTGATGAATACCAGAGTTATACAGAGCACAATGATCAGGACTGCGGCTGCCAGCAGAAACAAATCCATCAAAATCCACCTCCCGGAATATTTGTTGGAATATGAGTTATTGCCATCTCTGACGGAAAAGAAACAGAGGGAATTATAGAATCCATCAGGAGGGGCATAAAAAGGAGGATCAACCCGGCTACGGTCATAAAAATCGAGGTGTAATAGAAATAGTAGTAGCTCCCACCCCCCTTGGAGATCCTGCACGCGAAGATACTTGCTACTGTGAGTATCATGACTATCAGGACAACGTATGTGTGAATGGCCGCGATTGACATGCCAGCGAATAGCCCTATGCCGGAAGCTCCTTCACCCAGCATACCTTCCATCGTGCTGGTGACACCCGACACGTTACCAAAAATCCCTGAAAAGCTGACCAAAAGTTGATGTAGGGAGACAACCAGGGCAAGCATCGCGGCATGCAGTGGTAGAACGAGTGTCGTGAATTGAGACGACTGAATATCCCTCTTCATCCTTAACAAGACGGATTCAAGGGTCGAAGAAGAGACCATCTTTCCGACATTCTCCGCATCTCCACCAAACTTTATTGAATCCGTAAATATATCTGTGAATTTATAGATGATGTTGCTTCCACTCTCCTCGATAAATCTCTCCCAACAGAGGTTAGAGTTCAATCCCGATGTAATCCTTCCTTGGAGTCTACTTATCATATCTTTCAGCGCGGGAAGCGTTTTTTTATCGACCTTATTTAGGGCGAAGGGTATCGCAGCACCGGAGGCACCCATGATGCTACCAAGCCCCTTTATGAAGCCGGAGAATTCCAAATCCCTTTCATCAATATTTTTATCATCTCTTCTTCCGATCAATCCCAGTGGCAAAAAAATCATACCGAAAGAGATGATTGCAAGAGCTTCGGGGAGAAAAGGAAGTGTTTCAGATGGTTCAACAAATATAAAAACCAGGGAAGGCAATATGATAGCTAACACGACACATATCGCCCGCCAATCATGTATCTGCTCCTGTTCTTTGGATCTTTTCGGCAAGGGATGTGTTTTAAACTCTTTTGGAGAGGTGCTGAATAACAAGAGAACTACAAGAAGAGACGTTACCCCGACGAGAAAAATGGATATATAAAGCGTCTTTCCCGCTTCGCCTGTGGTATAAATTGCCACAGATAGGAGTAGGATAATAGATACAACCGCCGTAGAGATTAGGATTGCAGTGAACGCATCCATCCCCTTTTGAAGCGTCGTTAAAACTCTTTCGTATCTATTTTTAGTGATCGTCTGGGTCGTCTTAAGCTCGCCCATTAAAAATTCCTCGTCTGGTTGGCCGGACTTTATAGCGTTCCCCATCCTCTCAAGCATATCCTTGGTCTCTAGATCCTTCACATTCCGTGCCACCATATCACAGGCGGTTGAATAGTCGTAATGCCATTCATGGGTAAGTTTTCTAATCACGTCTATATGCTTGGATGGGATGTACTCCTTCTTCTCTGACGTTCTTTTGAATATCTCATCTCTGGAGATCTTTGCAGTAGAGATGGATGCCATATACGTCAACATGTATAACAGGTCTCCCCCCACAAAGAAGCCTTCATACCACTCTTTTACGCGATCGAAGATGCTTTTGAACCTCTTTCGCCCCTCTTTAGTAACGTTCTTATATAGAGGTGTGGATCTTTTCCCCTCTAACTCAGTGGCATCTCCCATCTTTTTATCCTGCAATCTTTAAGATGCCTTTATTCTGCATCTTCGTTATTGTCCTATATATATCGTAAAAGTTTGTTACTCCTTTCCCACTCATCCTCTCCAGCATCTTCGTCCTCTTTTCAATCTCGTTGTAGAGTACCCATCTCCTCTCCTCCGGGATTCCGAGATTTTGTGCGATCTTGTTCTCGAGGAGATAGCTGTTCCTATTCGCGATGAAGACGTGGCTATCGGTCTCCGGATCCCAGGCAAACGCCCTCACAAAACTCACAGTTCTCTTCTGAGGATTGTAACCCACGACCTCGTTTATGCTTGTTACCCTCCTAAGGACGCTGCCATCGGGCCTTCTGACCGCACTCTGGAGGACTATTGCATTCAGATTATCTATAAATGTCTTCGGAACGCTTATCGGATCTCCCGTTATACGCTGAACCAGTTTCTCAACACTCGCCGCATGGAATGTTGACATCACCGGATGCCCCGTCTGTATCGCCTGAAAGACGATGTTCCCCTCGATCCCCCTTATCTCACCTACAATTATATAATTCGGCCGCTGCCGAAGAGAGGTCTTCAATAGGTCGAACATCGTTATATCAGACCCCTTTCCTTCTCCCGCTCCGCTTCCTCTCTCGTGTATCCTCGCGACCTCCCTCGTCCAGTGTGGATGGGGTAACTGTAGCTCGGGCGTATCCTCTATCGAGACAATCTTGTAGTTGGACGGTACAAACGTCGTCATTGCGTTCAGGGTTGTAGTCTTACCAGACGCCGTCTCTCCGCTGAAGAACATGCTCATCCCATTCTCTATCAATATCCAGAGATATGCAGCGGCTTCATAACTTATAGTTCCAGCAGCTATCAGATCTAAGACGCTGAGTGGAACCTCTGTGAACTTTCTGATCGAAAAATTACTTCCCTTTAGAGATATATCACTTCCATAGACGATGTTTAGCCTTGAACCATCAGGTAGAGAAGCATCCACAATCGGATTTTTGTATGTTATCGGCTTTCCAACTTTTTCGGCCAACGTTATAACGAAGGAATCCAGATCTTCCTCTCTCTTAAATTCTATTACGCTCTTGAGCGCCCCAAATATCTTGTGTTCAATGTATATCTGACCCACGCCATCTGAACCCACGTCTTCTATGTACGGATCGAGCGTGAACGGATGCAGCAAACCTAAACCGATCTTATCCCTTAATATCGTGTATTCAAGCGCCTTAAATTCACTCGACGAAACGTGTAATTTGTCATTGTCATCGTCCCTCAAAAAAGGCAGATTAAACCTGCCGCCCTCGTCCCTCAAAAAAGGCAGATTAGACCTGCCGGCGTATCTTTTCAGAGAGGATAGACTCAGTTTATCTCTTAAATAAGCGAGATTAAAAGTGTTCTTCAAGGAGATAGGATTTATAGAGGC
>JGI24023J19991_10003322_pt1 | contig 11351 bp, 12 predicted proteins | sample Cruoilmetagenom1_FD_19991 | JGI IMG/M metagenome (IMG submission 19991)
CGCCCGCCCAGCGGGCGGCTGCCGGTCTCTATCCCCGAGCTCTACCCGTACGGGCATGCGCTGTCCTATGCGCGCGCACCACGGCAACCGGTAGCGGCGCGGACGCGGCTGACGACACGGAACGCGGCACAAATGGGCGCCGATTATTAATTAGCCGGCCCGGACCCGGCGAACCTGCCTGCGGGGCGCGCCGAAGATCAGCAGGGTCTTCGGTTCCTGCCCGCCTTTAACGATATGCGCATCGAACGCTCGCCCCGTTGCTGGGGTCGGCACCGCTTACCTACTGCCATTTCATCGATAAACATGAATCGCCGGGCGCTCTTGGCATCAACCGTACGATGGCGTTAACGCTCACGTGCATCGAGAATGGCTTTAATCAGGTCCTCGGGCACGTCCTCCGGTACCGGCTCATTCGGGGAGGGCAATACCGCACGACCTAATTCAGCGACACGCTGGTAGGCCGCCAGATAGTCGCGGCACTCGCGGCAGATGCGCAAGTGCCACTCAAACACCGATCGCTGCCGATTGGTCAGTTCGCCGTCCAGGTAGCTCAACACGAAATCTTCGAACTCTTTGCATGTGATCATACGATGCATGCGTTTGAGCATAAAACCTTTAAGCCAACGCCGAACCCCTGTTTTGCGTTGATGGTTCATCAGCGTACCTCCCCGCGAAGGACGGGCTCTAGAAGCTTCTTGAGCGCTGCTCGGGCCCGGTGCAGTCGGACTTTGACGTTGCTGGTGGAAATGTCCAAGAGCTCCGCTACCTCGCCAGTGTCATACCCTTCGATGTCACGAAGGTGCAAAACGATACGGTATGCGTCCGGTAACGTCGCAACTTTCTCGGAAACCAACGCCCGCAGCCGCTCGTTCTCCAAGATATCTTCCGCGCGGGCGAAGGTTGACCAGGGTGTCTCGATGCGGCAGTCATACCGATCAAACTCAGGAACATACTCATCAATGGATTGTTCACCGAGGCGTTTCAACTTGCGCAGTTTCATCAGCGAGGCGTTGACCGTAATGCGATGCAGCCAGGTCTTCACACTCGAACGCCCTTCAAAGGTGGGCAGTCCACGAAATGCGGCAATAAACGCATCCTGCACGACGTCTTCGGCGAGCGCTCGATCACCCAGCATGCGCTGGGCCAGGGCCAGCATCCAGCCGATGTTGTCGCGCACCAGTCGCTCCGCCTCGACCGGACTGCCGTGCAGGGGTGTTTCCGATAGCGCGTCTTCGTGTTCTGGTGGCTTTTCGGGCATTTGGCACTCAGTTTTTCAGGCATTCGACACTCATTAAACAGTTATGCGCAGCGGTCGTGGATCGGCTGTACCGTCCATCGAGAGTCATGATTGCCCTGCTCCTCCCAAACGACCCCCCCGCGGAGTGTAACCGATCGTGGATGGATAGCATCTACNGTTCGCAGTCCAGCCATTGTAACCCGTACGGAGAGGGATATGAATGTTAAGGGTCATTCCATGAGCAAAGCCATGTACAATGACAAACCGGTTTTTTCAGCGACGCGAATTGTTGCTGTTCATTACCGTCGGAGCCAATGATGGACCTGTTATCACTCGCCCTCATCGCCGGTGGACTGTTGCTGTACTCGCTGATCTCAGGTCGACTGCAAGGAACGATTGTCACGGCGCCCTTGGTCTTCATCATTTTCGGGTTTGCGGTGGGAGCCGGCGGCCTCGACCTTATAAAGGTCAATCTGGGTCATTCGGCGATCCACTTTGTCGCCGAGTTCACGCTAATACTGGTGTTGTTCACCGATGCCGCACGCATTGACCTCGACCGGGTGCGCCGGGACCACAATTTGCCGGTGCGCATGTTAATCATTGGGTTACCCTTGGCGATTGCCGCCGGAACGTTGATCGCTACACAGTTGTTTCCCTCATTTTCGTTTTGGGAAGCCGCATTGTTGGCGGCACTACTGGCTCCCACGGATGCGGCACTCGGACAAGCGGTGGTGTNCGCGAAAGCAGTGCCGGTTCGAATTCGACAGGCGATTAATGTCGAGAGTGGTCTCAACGACGGAATTGCTCTTCCTGCCGTGCTTCTATTTGCCGCGCTTGCTGGTGCTCCACACGGTACGACGGAGGCGAGTGATTGGGTCCGTTTTGGGTTGCTACAAGTCACACTCGGACCGCTGGCCGGTGTGGCGGTGGGTTACGTCGGTGCACGACTGCTCGATACGGCCGTTGAACACGGCTGGACGAATTCATCATTCCAAGGCATCGGCATCCTCTCGCTAGCGGTTTTCACGTATGTCGCCGCGGAACTCATTGGCGGCAACGGCTTTATCGCCGCCTTTATTGGCGGTATGGTGTTCGGCAATACCATACGCCATCCCTGCACGTTCCTGTTCGAGTTCATGGAGACTGAAGGTCAGCTCCTCATGCTGATCACCTTCCTAGTGTTTGGTGCCGCGTTGCTGCCGGAAGGTCTTGAGCATGTGAACCCCACTGTATTCCTGTATGCCGTATTGAGTTTGACGCTCATACGAATGATCCCGCTCGCAATTTCTCTTGTGGGCGCCGGATTGCGATCGCCGACGCCACTCTTCCTAGGTTGGTTCGGTCCGCGCGGCCTGGCATCGATCCTCTTCGTGTTACTCATTCTTGAGGAATCGGAGGTGTTGCATCGCAACGAATTGCTTTCGATCACCGTTGTCACGGTGGCGTTAAGCGCGCTGTTGCACGGTGTGACTGCGGCGCCGCTCGCCAATCTCTATGGTAGGCTTGCTGCACGCATGGGCGAGTGCGAGGAGAATCAACCCGTGCCAGAATTGCCCCTTCGTGAAGGGCTCGCTCGAATTGAAAACGATCCAGAGAGGACAGACATCAAATGAAAAAAATTACCGTAAAGAATTGGGACGAACTTGAGGATCGAATGCCGACGCACGCGTTGGTCGCGAGCGTGGATCTGGTGATTGTCCGCTTTGATGACACCGTCACCGTACTGTACGGACGCTGCGCACACCGTGGCGCGCTGATGGCCGACGGCCACGTCGATGACAACAATCTGATCTGCGGCGTGCACGGTTGGGACTATCGCCTCGATACAGGCGTCAGTGAATACAACAACAGCGAAACTCTGCCGAAGTTCAACGCTTGGGTAGAAGACGGCCAGGTCTTCGTTGACGAAGACGAGATTGCCGCCTGGGCGAAACAACATCCTCAGCCGTATCAGCGTGATGCTTACCAGGGGGCCTATCAGGACCCGACCGGCACCNCGGATGAACCACACGTGAAGTTTATTCGCAAACTCGCGGGCGAAGGGCTCACCAAAGTCGGCCACCACGGCCCCGCGGCCGCTATGGGGGTGCCGCGTGACAGTTTGCCTAAGTGGGATGAGCTGCAGTTTGTCGTCGGCCAACTACACAAACTGCCGCTCCTTGATGACGAACCGGTTGGCACCGACATCGTGATTGGACCCAATGCCAAGAAGCCGTTGCGCTTGGAAATCCCGCTGCTCGTTTCGGACATGAGTTTTGGTGCGCTGTCGGAAGAAGCGAAGGTGGCACTGGCCAGAGGTGCGGAACTTGCCGGCACCGGCATTTGCTCCGGTGAAGGTGGCATGCTGCCTGAGGAACAAGCCGCCAACTCCCGGTACTTCTACGAACTGGCTTCAGCGCGCTTCGGATTTTCGTGGGACAAAGTGCTAAAGACCCAGGCGTTTCACTTCAAGGGTGGCCAGGGCGCCAAGACCGGAACCGGTGGTCACTTACCTGGCAATAAAGTAAAAGGCAAGATTGCCGAGGTGCGCGAACTGCCGGAAGGTCAGTCCGCCATTTCACCCGCGCGCTTTCCTGAATGGACGAGTTTAAGTCAATTTCGTGAGTTTGCCGCCGAGGTGCGCGAGAAGACGGGCGGCATTCCGGTCGGGTTCAAACTCTCCGCCCAACACATTGAGAAAGACATCGATGCGGCGCTGGAGGTAGGCGTCGACTACATCATCCTGGACGGTCGCGGCGGCGGCACCGGTGCGGCGCCGCTGATTTTCAGAGACAACATCTCTGTCCCGACCATTCCGGCCCTGGCCAGAGCGCGGCGGCACTTGGATACCTGCAACTCCACTGGCGTGACACTGATTATCACCGGCGGCTTAAGGCATCCGGCCGATTTTGCCAAAGCCATGGCCTTGGGCGCCGACGGTATTGCGGTGTCCAATGCCGCCATCCAAGCAATCGGTTGCTTAGGCATGCGTGCCTGCCACACCAACAACTGTCCGGTCGGCATCGCCACACAAAAGCCGCATTTGCGGGCACGACTGCCGGTCGATGTCGCGGCCGAACGGCTCGCACGATTCTTTTCTGCGGCTGTTGAATTGATGACAGTACTTGCGCGTGCCGCCGGCCATCGTCACCTGCGTGATTTTACGATCGACGATTTGACGACGTTCAAAGCCGACATGGCGCAACTGACCGGTGTCGCCTACGGTGGCGTGTCGGCACCGTCATTGGAGCAGCGATGACAATACAACCTCTCCCAAACCTGGATCCCCAATCCATTGCCGTGACGCGTGACGCGCTGCAAGCGTATGCGCGTGTTCTTGGCGCATGGTTGAAAACCTGTCGCCTAAAACGCAAACACTGGTGGCATACCAGTCTTCGTCCTTCCTTAAACGGCCTGACGACCGACGTTATCCACACCGGCATCGACTTTGAGCTCGAGCTGAATTTGCGGGAGAACCTGTTGCACGGACGAACGTCGACGGGCGAGACGTTGACCGAAGAATTGCACGGACAGCCCGCGACGGAACTCGCATCAAAAATCCAAGTTTTCCTGATCGCTGCCGGCATCGATAATCGGTTCCTTCCGGAAGGGGACCACCGCAGCGCGAATGGATTCGTCGGCTACTCGGCCGCGCAAGCCAACAGCCTGGCCCGCGCATTGAATTCGGTGACAGCGGCAATGGAATCGTTTCGGGCATGCATCCGGGAAGAAACAGGCCCCATACAACTGTGGCCGCATCATTTCGATCTGTCCCTGTTGTGGCTGCCGGGAGACAAGGTACCCGGACAAGACCCTGAGAACGAGGAATACGCCGACAAACAAATGAACTTCGGGTTTACGTTTGGCGATGAGAGCATCCCAGAACCGTATTTCTACGTGACCGCTTATCCTTTGCCCGACGCGTTCCCCACTCATCAATTGCCAGCAGGGACGTCGTGGCAGACCGAAGGATTCAGCGGCGCCGTGCTTACCTATCAATCATTGCTGAAAAACACCAACCCGATAAACTACTTGATCAGCCTGTGGGACAGTCTGTTATCCGCGGGCCGCAAACATTTGCTCGAGAACGAGACTGAAGGACCCCTGCGATGAACACAAACGATAAAGACTTGGAATGGTGCCGCGTTGCCGATGTCGGGGAGCTCCCTGCCGGACGCGTCAAAACGGTAACGGCAGGCACCCATTCGATGGCATTGACCAACATCGATGGCGAGTTTACGGCGATGGACAATCGCTGCCCGCATCAGGGCGGACCACTCGGCGAAGGTTCAATCGAAATCGGCGCCGATGGCCAGTGTTGGCTGCGTTGCCCGTGGCACGGCTGGGACTTTGATCCGAAGACGGGACGCTCGCCCGGCGGGCACGAGGACAGCGGCCAAAAACTCTATCCGGTTGAGGCGCGCGAGGACGGAATCTATGTGGGCCTCGAAGCCGAGGCGCCGCATGCAACAACCGTCACCGACATCATGGCGGAGACCATGACCAATTGGGGCGTCACCACGGTGTTTGGCATGGTGGGTCACTCCAATCTCGGTCTTGCCGACGCGCTCCGATTACAGGAGAAAAAAGGACGCCTGCGCTATTATGGGATTCGGCATGAAGGTGCCGCCGCGTTTGCCTGCTCCGGTTACGCCAAGCTCACCGGTAAACCCGCTGCCTGTCTCACGATCGCCGGCCCCGGCGCGACCAACCTGATGACCGGGCTTTGGGACGCCAAAGTCGACCGGGCGCCTGTTTTGGCGTTGACCGGACAAGTGGACGCTCAAGTGCTTGGGCCCGGTGCCTTTCAGGAAATCGACCTCGCGGCTGCTTTCGCGCCTGTCGCTCGCTTCAGTCAAACCGTATTGCACACCTCGAAGCACACCGAGCTGATGACGCTCGCATGCAAGAACGCCGTGGTCGAACGTGACGTCGCTCACCTGATTTTCCCGGACGATGTACAGACCTTACCGACACATCCGTCCGCTACCGCGTCCGGCCCGGATGGTCGAGTCGCAGCATCGAGCATCGCACCGGCCGAGGATGTACTGAACGATGCAGTCTCGCTGATCAAGAAATCGAAGCGTCCGATCGTGATCGTGGGGTATGGGGCCAGAGATGCGATGGACGAAGTCATCGCGCTTGCCAAATGCCTTAACGCGCCGGTCTTAACCACCTTTAAAGCCAAAGGTCAGATCGCCGATCATCATCCGCTCGCCGCGGGTGTATTGGGGCGCTCCGGCACACCGGTCGCGAGCTGGTTCATGAACGAGTGCGATCTCATTCTGGCGTTTGGATCGTCCTTTTCGAACCACACAGGCATCACGCCGAAGCGGCCGATCATTCAAGTCGATTTCGATCGCATGACCCTGGGCAAGTTTCACAGCGTGACGGTTCCTGTATGGGCCGAAATCGGCATCACAACAAAACTCATGGCTACCGAACTCTCGGGTGCAACGAATACCGTTGACCAACGGTCGGAGCTTGCCGAACGTTGGAAAATCTGGCGTGAGGAAAAACGCAGTCGGCTCAATGATGATCAGGGTAAGGGCCTAAATTCGTCGGTGGTGTTCGCCGCACTCAGCACTGCCGTTCCTCGCGACGCCATCATTGCCGTCGACGTTGGCAACAACACCTATTCCTTTGGCCGCTACTTTGAAACCCAGGGGCAACGGATTCTGATGTCGGGCTATCTAGGCTCGATCGGGTTTTCGTTTCCCGCGGCCATGGGCGCCTGGGCAGCGACCCAGGATCAAGACGCGTATAGGGGTCGCAAAGTGATCTCGGTTAGCGGTGATGGAGGCTTCGGACAATACATGGGCGATTTCAATACTGCCGTGAAGCACAACATGGACATCACCCACGTGCTCTTGAATAACTCGCAGCTTGGCAAGATTTCCAAAGAACAGCGCGCCGGCGAGTGGCCTGTCTGGCAAACGGATTTGCACAACCCGAGTTTTGCGGCTTACGCCAAATTGTGCGGTGGCAAGGGCATTCGTGTCACCCAAGCGGAGAAGATCGAATCGGCACTCAATGATGCGCTCACTCATCCTGGTCCAGCACTCGTTGAAATCATCACCGATCCGGACTTGATCTAATGATGTTCGAACGGAACGACGTCTAATGGGTGGGGCACTGTCTATATTCGTCCTGCTGAGTTTGTCGGTCTTTATCGTACGTGTTGCCTCGGTTGCGCTGCGACTAACGGGTCTCACGGAAACCAGCGCACGGTTTCAAGCGCTCTCTGCGTTCACCGGTACCGGATTCACCACCAGCGAGGCCGAAAGCGTCGTGAACTACCCCGTGCGACGTCGTATCGTCAGCGTGCTCATGATCATCGGCAACCTGGGGCTGGTGACTGTCTTCGCTACCTTGGTTGCCTCGCTGGTCAATACCGAGGGTGAAATTGGTGCCGTAGTGCGGCAACTAGCGTGGTTGTTGGGTGGGCTCCTTCTCCTGTGGTTTCTGATGCTCAACTCCGGCGCGGATCGGGTCATGTGCCGTCTGATTGGGCGAGTTCTGATGGCCACAACGTTTCTAGGAAGGCGACGATTCCAACGATTGCTTCAGATCGGCGCTGGCTACAGTGTGTGTGAGCATCCGATTGGCGACGGGGCGTTTGGCGCGGGTGGTTCTATCAAGCAATCGGACCTTGGACGGCTCGGCTTAACCGTTATTGCTGTGAGAACGGCAAGCGGCGAACTATCGACAAAATTTTCATCGTCGGACGAACTCGACACCGGTGATGTGCTCATCCTTTACGGCAGCGATGCCGGTCACGAAGCGCTGAGGTGTGACTCATGTCGGAGCGACACGGACGCCAGGCCACAGGGATACCGCAACGGCTGATCCACGACAAATACATGATCCCGCCCTCGGCCGTGCCGTCGCTGGTCACGGGCCTCTCTAAATCCGATAATAACCACGCAATTGCTCCGGGTGCATACAGCGGGCAGTCTTTGGTGATACCGGTGTAAGGGGCAGCTCGGGTTTCAGCCATCGTACGAGGCATCAAGATCAACGTTGTCTTTGGTTTTGGCGAATGCAGCCGGGGCCAACAGGCCGACTTGGCTCAATCCTGCACCGACAGCGGCAAAAAGTTTCATCGCAGGCAGTTTGGCCAAGGATGGGCCGTTAGCTGTATGTGGGGAGTTCGTTCTGTTAACGGTATGCTATAACTCAGTAACTCAATGCCCTTAGGGCTATTTCGCTTTCTGACTGGAAGCATATCTTGGCCAGAGCGGCCAAAATATGGTTCAAATGACGCTTAGAAGCGAAAAAGCGGAAGATGGTGGCTATGGGTGGATTCGAACCACCGACACCGGCATTATGAGTGCCGTGCTCTAACCAGCTGAGCTACATAGCCGAAACTCAGAGAAAAGATACAAGAGAAAAGAAAAAACTCACACCCGGCAAGCCGGCGTTGTGGCCGGCATTATAGCTGTTCTCTTTCCGCTTTTCACTTTTCTCTCACCCTAAACATTAAACCGGAAATGCACCACATCGCCGTCGTGCATGAGGTAGTCCTTGCCCTCCAGCCGCAGCTTGCCGGCCTCGCGGGCGCCCTGCTCGCCGTTGCACTGGGTGAAATCCTCGTAGGCCGCGACCTCGGCGCGGATGAAGCCGCGCTCGAAATCGGTGTGGATCACGCCGGCGGCCTGCGGGGCCTGGGTGCCGACGCGCACGGTCCAGGCGCGGACCTCCTTCGGCCCGGCGGTGAAAAAGGTCTGCAGACCCAACAGCCGGTAGCCGGCGCGGATCACGCGGTTCAGCCCCGGTTCCTCAAGGCCCATTTCGGCCAGGAATTCCCTTTGTTCCTCATCGTTCATGTCCACCAGTTCGGCCTCGATGGCGGCGCAGATCGCCACCACCTCGGCGCCCTCGTCCCGGGCGTGGTCACCGACCCGGTCGAGTAAGGGATTGTCGTGAAAGCCCTGTTCGTCGACATTGGCGATATACATGACCGGTTTGGCGGTCAGCAGGCACAGCGGCTTTAACAGCGCCCGGGCCTCGGCGTCGAGCTCGAGCGCGCGCACCGACCGGCCCTGATCGAGCTGCGCGTGCACACTCGCCAGCAACTCGCGCAGCCGGACCTGCTCCTTGTCCCCCGCCTTGGACGCCTTCTGCGCGCGCTCGTGGGCGCGGTCCACGGTNTCCAGATCGGCCAGCGCCAACTCGGTGTTGATCACCTCGATGTCCTGCAGCGGATCGATGCGGCCGGCCACGTGCGTCACGTTCTCGTCCTCGAAGCAGCGCACGACGTGGGCGATGGCGTCGACCTCGCGGATGTGGGCCAGAAACTGGTTGCCCAGGCCCTCACCCTTGGACGCGCCGGCCACTAGCCCGGCGATGTCCACGAACTCAATGGTGGTCGGGATGACCTGCTTGGGCTTGACGATCTCCCCCAGGCGCTGCAGGCGCGGGTCCGGCACCTCGACGATGCCAACATTGGGGTCTATCGTGCAGAAGGGGTAGTTCTCCGCCTGGATGCCCGCCTTGGTCAGCGCGTTGAAGAGCGTGGACTTACCCACATTGGGCAGACCGACGATACCGCATTTGAATCCCATCTAAAGCAACTCTCTCTCAGGCGTGATGCACCGTGTGGGTGTGCAGCTCGTTCATCACCCGCTCGAATTCGCCGTCAACGATATCGCCGATGTGCGCCACCGCGATGTCAATGGCCGCGTCGATCAGGCTCTGTTCGGCGACCGGCGCCTTCTTGAGCACATAAGGGGTCACCTGCGCGCTCGAACCGGGATGCCCGATGCCGATGCGCAGGCGCACAAACTCGTTCGTGCCGAGATGCGGAATCACATCGCGCAGGCCATTGTGCCCACCGTGGCCGCCGCCGAGCTTGAGCCGCACGGTGCCGGGCGGCAGGTCCAGATCGTCGTGCGCCACCAGGATCTCCGCGGGCGGGATCTTGTAGAAGCGGGCGAACTTGCCCACCGCCTCGCCACTGTGGTTCATGAAAGTGGTGGGCGCGAGCAGCCACAGCTCGCGCCCGGCGAGCGCGATCCTGCCGACGCCGCCGGCGAAGCGGCTTTCCTGTTTCAGGCCGCCGCCGCTCTGGCGCAGCACGGCGTCAAGAAAACGGAACCCGGCGTTGTGCCGGGTGTCCGCATAGCTCGGGCCGGGGTTGCCCAGGCCGACGATGAGGGAGATGCCGTGCGCCACAGCAGCGTTTCCATCGATGGCGGAAGAGGAAAGGGCCTAGTCGCCCTCCTTCTCTTCCTGATCTTCCTCTTCTTCCGCTTCGGCGGGTGCCGCGGCGGCCACACCCTCCTCTTCGGCCACAGCCAGCTCTTCCTCTTCCTCGACCGCGGCCTTCGGCATCGTGATGGTCGCAACCGCCAGGTCATCGCCGCCGTGCGCCAGGCTGGTCAGCTCCACGCCCTCGGGCAGCACCAGATCGGACAGGTGCACCGAGTCGCCAAGATCCAGCGCGGAGATATCGGCCGTCAGGTATTCGGGCAAATCGGCCGGCAGACAGGTCACGTCCACCTCGGTCAACAGGTGCGCCACGATACCGCTCTGCAGCTTGACGCCCGGTGCGACCTCCTCGCCGATGAAGTGGATCGGGACCTGCATATGGATCTTCTCAGTGGCGCTGATGCGCTGCAGATCCATGTGCATGATCAGCGGCTTGTGGGGATGCATGTGTACATCGCGGAGAATCGCCTGATCGTTGCCGCCGTCGCACTTGACGTCCAGGACCGAGGTATGAAAGGCCTCCTGTTCCAGCAGGTGATAGACGGTACTGTGATCGAAGGCGACCATCTCCGGGTCCTTGCTGCCCCCGTAGATGATGCCCGGAATCTTGCCGGCGTGACGCAGGCGGCGGCTCGCTCCGGTACCCTTGCCCTCACGCTTCTCGGCGTTGATCTCAAATTTTGCAGCCATTACTGTTTTCTCCAAAAGTTACGGTTCGTCCCGACCCCATCCCTCCCCTAAAAGGCAGGGTGGGCCCGCGGTAAACCTATTTGACTTGCCTCCCCCGCGACCAGGTTCGGCGTCTCTAAAGCATCAAATGACAAGCAGCAAATTTTTTTGCCACTTGCCACTTGCCACTTGCCACTTGCCACTTGCCACTTGCCACTTGCCACTTGCCACTTGCCACTTGCCACTTGCCACT
>JGI24023J19991_10003323_pt1 | contig 11348 bp, 8 predicted proteins | sample Cruoilmetagenom1_FD_19991 | JGI IMG/M metagenome (IMG submission 19991)
GTGTGGCCATCTGATTAAATGCGGATGCCGTCATGCCAATCTCGTCATGTGCCTGAATAGGTATGCGGGTACTTAAATCGCCTTGTGCCATTTTATTTGCTGCCGACGTGAGTGTTAGTAAATATTTTGTCAGTGCAAGCCCGATCAGGCCAAGCAATAGTATGCTAGCCAATATTTCTAATCCCGCTATGAGTAGCCCCTGGGATTTAATGGAGTTGGTAGCGTTAATGATGAAGCGAGTATCCATTTTTAGAACCAAATAGCCCACTACTTGATCAGACATACGTATTGACATGTTTATTATTCGGGTAGTGTCATCAATATTGACTTGCCTGTCGAAGTTATCCGGCTTTATATCAAGTGTTGAACGATATCCTGGCTTCCCGACTTCGACCAAACGTTCTTTACTAGAGTTGTAGATGGNAATATGCTGAATTTCAGTGTTAACAAACTGTTNTGTGATGGCNTTGATAGTGACCAGGTCTTCCTGTAATAAGGGGCCTGCGAGACTGGCGCGCAGTAAAGGCTTNAGTTGTTGANTGCGATGTTCTAATTGTTCATTCAAATTATTTTCCATTAGGCGCATGCTATTCCAGACCAGGAATGACAGCATAATAATNTCNATCAGGATCGTTGACCCAATTAGCCTGANCCGTAGTGATTTAAAATGTCTAGAGTATTTCATTTTTACATGCGTTGTTTCAGTAATTGCACCATGCCTGAAAGGGCGTGCATATCTTCATCAGAAATGACCTTCAATGAGCCAAATGGTACGGACTCAATAAATGCTTTTCCAGCTTCATCATTATTTATATTTAGTAATACCTCCCTGTAACTATCGAGTTGTTGTTTGGGTATTCTGTGGGGGCTCATGAACATCATTTGAGGAATTGCTTGGGTTTTAGCAAGGATACGTAACGGTTTTTTTAGTTTTTTCATTGAAGTGGTAATCTTGAAAGCAGGTGCTCCTGCGATAGCTGCATCTGCTTGCGAATCCGCAACTGAATGCAGGGCATTGTTGTGTGAAGGCGTGTATTTTATCAAAATATCCTTGCCTGGCTGAATGTTTTTTTGCATGAATGTCACCTCGCCAAGCAACGTAGATACTGCAAGAAAATCGGGTGCGGCAACTGTCATACCCTGTAAGTCTGACAAGCTTGTATATTTTGAGTCTTCGGAAACTACAATGACGGCTTGTAGTGATTTGTTAAAGCCAGCAATCCGATGATGTTTATGCTCGTTTTCATGGTAAGCAGCCAGGTGGGGAGCGGTAAGATAAAGATCATACCTGCCTTGTTCGGCACGTTTCATATAGGTTTTAAAATTAGGCGCCGTATGGACCACAACGCGGCGTTGAAGATTTTTTTCAAGATAAGTAATCAGGCCCTTGTATTTTTTCAATAATAATTCACTGCTGAGATGAGGTAATAAACCCAGTCGTAATGGTGCGACCTCCTTATCGAGGGTGGATGTCTGCTTGTCCTGTGCGCTGACGATAGTGGAGCAAAACATACACAGAACGACCGTAATGGCAGAATAGCGGTATATCCATGACCATAGGCTTGACTCAGGGTTGTTCGACTTAAAGCTTGATTCGATAGAGATGTTTTTCATGATAGCTTCCTTATTCTGGAATAGAAGTATGCTTGTGTTTTGAATCGCCATACCAAATTTATTGTCGGGTTAAACATAGAGCTTCTCTCTTGTTAATGTAATACTTAAATCGTGTTATGGATTAAAGAGTTTTGGGATTTTTTCCGGGGATACTGGTCTGCTGAGCAGGTATCCCTGTATCACATCACAGTTTTGCTGCAGTAAGAATGCCTGTTGTTCCTTGGTTTCCACTCCTTCAGCAATGACTCGCATGTCGAGGGTATGCGCCAGGGTTACAATGGCTGTGGTAATGGCGGCGGCATCCTCACTGATAGTGACATCTTGCACAAAGCTTTTGTCAATCTTGAGGTTGTCGAACGGTAGGCGTTTCAGGTAGTTCATAGAGGAATAACCAGTGCCGAAATCGTCAATGGCAAGGTGTACCCCAAGTTCATGCAGTTCGTGCAGGATTTTTGAAGTTTCAGAAATATTTTCAATAAGCAGACCTTCGGTAACTTCCAGTTCCAGGCACTCAGGAGCGAGCCCAGTGCGATGGAGTATTTCTTCTATCTGCTTTACCAGGCCCGGTCTCTGGAACTGACGCATCGAAAGATTAACGGCGACACGACAGGGAGGTAGTCCACATTCCTGCCAGACCTTCGCCTGTGCGCATGCGGTATTCAGTACCCACTCACTAACGGGCAGGATCATACCGGTTTCTTCCAGTAAGGGAATAAAATGAAATGGTGAAACCGTTTCGAATTCACTATTACGCCAGCGTATTAATGCCTCAACACCCATTGGTTTTGTATCGTTAATGGCATATTGTGGCTGGTATTCCAGAAAAAACTCCTGTCTCTCAAGTGCGCGACGCAGATTAGTCTCAAGTGTTAGACGTTCTGCTGCCTTGGCATCATCTGCCTTGCTGTAAAACTGATAATTGTTTTTTCCTTTATTCTTGGCATGGTACATGGCTACATCGGCCTTTTTAATTAGACCTTGTGTGTCGTCGCCATCCTTTGGAAACAGGCTGATGCCAATGCTGGTAGTAACAAATAATTCGTGTTGATTAACGGTAAATGGCTCCTTCATAGCCTTGATAATTTTATCTGCAACAGGAGCCACATCATCCTGTGAGGCAATATCGTTGAGGATGATGGCAAATTCATCGCCACCCAGTCGTGCAACCGAATCACCCTCACGTATGCAGTCAGAAAGTCGTTGTGACATCGTCTGTAAGACCATATCGCCGATATCATGCCCCAGTGAATCGTTGATGACTTTGAAGCGATCCAGGTCAAGAAACAGCACTGCTATATTCCGTTTATGCCAGCGTGTACGCTTAATAACCTGGCTCAGGCGATCCTGGAACAAGGCCCGGTTAGGCAAGCCGGTCAGGGAATCGTGATGGGCAAGATAATGCAGGCGTTCTTGTGATTCCATACGTTCGGTGATGTCCTTGCCAGTGGAAATAAAATGTGTGATGTTACCGGCTTTGTCCTTTTGTGGGGTTATGGTCTTTTCTTCATAATAGAGTTCGCCATTTTTTTTGCGATTGATCACCACATCAGAAAAGACGTCTCCACGTGTGATGGTGCGCCACATGCGTTGGTAAAATGATTTACTTTGTTTGTCACTTTTTAAAATACGTGGGGTGTTACCCAATACGTCCTGTGCCTGATAGCCAGCCATTTTCTCAAAAGCGGAATTAACATATTCAATCTTTCCATGGATGTCGGTTATCATGACCGAATCAGCTATCTGTTCTATGGCGCCTGATAGTTTGCGCATTTTTTCATCGGTAAGCCGATGCTCGGTGATGTCTTGCAGAATGCCGGATAATTTAACCGCATTACCCTCTTTATCCCGGAGTATTTCACCTTGTTGGTGGATAAACCTTGGTCTGCCATCAATATCGCAAATGGTGTGCTCGAAGTCATAACGTGTGGCGTCGGAGTGCAGTAATTTTGTAAAAAGTGTACTCACGGTATTTTGTTCTTCGTTTATGGTGGCATTGAGAAAAGCTTCAAAGCTGGGTGGGATGGAGTTAGGTGGTAAGCTCAGAATGCGGTATATCTGGTCAGACCATATAGCTTCATTAGTCTGGATATTCCATTCCCAATGCCCAACATTGGCTATTAATTGAGCCCTGGCCAGATCCTGATTGGCCTTGTGAATTTCTTTAGTGTGTTCACTGATCTTTTCTTCCAGATTAACTTTTGACAAGGCCAGGCGTTCAATCGTCTGCATATCCTTATAGGCACGCAGGGCGGCGATGATTGTGGTATGTAGTTTGTCTGCGGTGAGATCGGATTTTTCTTTATAGTCATTAATGTCATACTCGGTGATGACCTCTTTTTCAGGTGCATCTCCAGGTTGACCCGTACGTAAAATAATACGGATGTGTTTGTTTTCTAATTGTTCACGAATATATTGGACCACTTCAAGTCCTGCATGGTCTGATTCCATGACTACGTCAAGCAACATCACTGCAGTATCCGGGTTTTCAAGTAGCAGACGTCGGGCATCTTTACCAGAATAGCCATCGATGATCGACAGTCTTTGGTTTTCAAATACCAGGTCTTCCAGTACCATTCGTGTCACCTGATGAACCGCCTCGTCGTCATCGATGACCATTAGCTTCATGGTGGTCTGGCTGGTCTGCTTAGTAGATATATCGTCTTTATTATTGGGTTCGTTGTTGGTAAACAGTAATTCTGATTTGTTCGCTGTTGTTACCGTGTTTTGTTTTGTCATTGCCACACCTTGCCTTGAATAGAATGATCGATTACTACTAAGTCTAGTAAAGGATGGTGGGAATGAAATTGGAAAAACTACCGAGGAAGTGTAGAAATATTTACGTAAGATTACGTAATGTCTGCTGTGTTTCGAGCCTGGCTAGGCAGAATGGGGCTCGGGTGAGGCCAATAGCATCCTGAGTAACTCGGAGAAGGAGCCTACACTCATTTTCTTTAATATATTATTCCGATGCGTTTCGACAGTTCTCAGGCTGAGATCAAGTTGCCTGGCTAATTGCTTGTTTGAATGGCCGGCAACCAGTAAGTCCAGTATTTCTCGTTCTCGTGCGGTTAATTCTTTTAGCCTTGATTGGGTGGCCTCAATTTGTTGTATTCGAGCGTGAATCTGCGCATCCTGGTTTAATGCATCCTGGACAGCGGTCAGCAGTTCAACGGTGTTTACAGGTTTTTCAAGGAAGTCTACGGCACCTTGTTTTAATGCTGTCTTCACCATGGCTATATCGGCGTGACTGGTAATAAAAATCACTGGCAGGGTAATATTGTATTTTGAAAAGGAATTTAGCATCTCAAGCCCGGTCATGCCTGGCATGAGCATATCGGAAATGACGCACCCACGCTGGTCTGGCTGACAGTTATTCAGGAAAGCGTCTGGTTCGGTGTAAGTTTTGACATTGTAGTGGGCAGATTCAAGCAGCANGGTCAAATAATCACTTTGGTGTGGATCGTCTTCCACAATGAATATTGTCTCAGTCGGNTGAGTTTGTGTGTTTTTTACGGCTGGGGTAGTTGAATCAGTCATTTTTTGGTCGAGAATTTTCATTGCAANAAAATCTAAAGATGAGTTCTGTTCTAATACCTGGAGACAAAAAAATATCCCCACCCTATTTCACTAAGACTATGTCATTTATATCGGTCAATTGTAGGACTAGCTTTAGCCGGGCGCTATTGTGAAGTTCGGTCACTGTATTCGGCTGGACTTAAAGCGGATTCATGGCTGGGTAACTAGATAAATTTTATGGTTAAGTGCATGCTGTTACTTTTTTTCTAACAGGAGATAAAGGTGAAATGACTGCAATAGTTTGTTTGTCATATAATTTTTTTAATTAATTGGATATTAAACTTCATATCAAAGCTTGCTCAAGGGGTCGGATGTCACGGCTAGTCGGATGGGGGGGTGTCGGGTTTTCCTATCTGCCTATTGCCCGTTGGCCGATACTGAAAAGTGCATCTATACTGCCAGCCCTCAGCCTGAAGAAAACAGGCCGTCGTTAGTCCACAGCAAAACTCAGTCTGAAGTTTGTGACAGACCACATCACGCCCGTCACAACAAAATACAGATACATTAACACTGCAAAATTCCATTCGATGATATTATCAATCTGGCTGACTCCAGGGAATATTAGCGACATAGGGGCGACAGCAAGCCCGGCCAATAACATCAGACCACAAACCAGTAGTAGGCATTTGTGTATCCCATAGGGTAGTACCAAGCTTCCCCGCAGCACCCGTTTCCAAACAAGGTTGGCAGCCAGTAATTGCGCCAACAATCCACAGGAAAAAAACAGGGTGACACCGATCCGGCGCTGCAATGCATAGGTTTCACCGATATGCCCAAGTGCCACTGTATAGACCACGAGAAATGCAGACGATACCAGCCCAAGAAATAATAAAATATTATGCTGGGTGATTGTTTGCCCCTGAATTTTTATCAGCCATTGCCTGTAAGATAACCAGTACAGGGCCATCAGTACGGCAGCGGGTATCATTGTTGCCCGAAAAAACAGGCTTTCTGGGCTATGTCGGCCTACTGAACTGATCGATGTGCATCCCTCCAGATTAGGAATGCAAGCAGGAACATGCCCATGGTTTACAGCAATAAAATAGGACGCATACACCACCAGGATCGGCACAATACCCACTGTATAAGCCAGACCTCGTAGTTGCATTGCCTACCCCTGCAAATGATTCAAACGGCTTTCTATCGGCACGCTGGTGGAAGATATTTCGCTTGCAGATCACCACTGCATTTCCAGTTGAGTCCGTGATCAAGGTTGTGCGGCTTCAAGCTCAGGCGTTTATTCTCAATGCGCGCATGTCCAGCTAAGGTCATAATGATCTGACCTGTTTGCGGAACGATGTTGATAGCAGAAATACTAGTGTCTGCAATATCACCAAAGTCGTAGCGATCTATCGCGGCCTGTGGAGGAAACTTGCCATGCTGCTGGTGATAGTCCTCGATCCAGCGGCGTGCCGCCTGGGCCTGTGTGAATGCCTGATTGACCTTTGCACGAATCGTGTAGTCCTGATAGGCCGGTATCGCTACCGCGGCCAGAATGCCTATCACAGCGACACTGCCCATATTCTGCCCGAGCACAATCTCGGCAGGGTTATTTTCATACACCAGTTCGGCAAAAACCTGCTGGTCGGAAACCGACAATTGAAAGCCATAAGTCCCGCTGCTGGGGAGGGAGGCTGTGGTGGCACTGGGCAAGCTGGATATATCGATGTCTGTCCCACTGATATCACCCAAAAACAATAAGGTCTGCAGGTACGCATAATAGAGCTTTGCGGGTGTACCCTGTATACGGCTGGAGGCCAGCAGCAGGGCGGACGACGTTTCCTGTCTTTGCTGCTGTTTTAGCCAGTCGGAGACTGCTATTTTTTGCGTATAACGACGTCGATCGAGCAGCAGTTGTGGAACGGCTGCGAACACCAGGTAGCCATCTTCCTCCACCCAGTAGGCATGAGATCGAGCCTTTAATAACAGATCGATAAATGGATTGTGCTTTATTTCGGGTGAGTCAGCGGGGGGCATAAACCACGGTGTCGTTTTCATGTAGTGAATCGTAACCCCGTTGATATCGGTCTTTTTGTAATCAATCTTGCCCGTGTTGACCCAGCGTGCCAGTAATTGACGATAGAGCGCCATATCACGAACGGCTATCGCACTGTATTCACCCAGTTGATCCTGTAAAAAAAGCACATCCGGCCCCACCGCAGTCAATACCTCTTCAAGACTCATGCCCATGGTCTCGGTGAACTTCTGCTTGAATGCCTGATAATCAGCTACACCCTTGCCCGGGTAGAGTTTGGACAATTTTTGTTCCAGCTGCGTTAATTGACTGGCAGAGATCAGCGAAAGCGCCGCCAGTGCACGCGGTTGGCCGGAAGCCGTCAGGTTCATATCCATACCACCCGTCGGTAGGGAATGGCTCAAGGCATCCTTGTTAAAATCTGCCACCAGCTTCAATCGCCCCTTGCCATGACTGACACCAATGCCGGCAGACAGGGCTTTGGCTTCAGCCAGGAGCGTATTATTGATTTGTTGATTTACCTCTGGAGGCACCGTATTGCTGACAACTGGCAGGATGTTTTCTATATTTAACCACACAAAAAGACCCTGATGGCTACTGTCTATTTCTCCTTCCGGGGCATACATAGGATGGCTTTGCTGCACCTGCAGTTGAGCAAAGTTTTTAACCATCATGTCGCGATCAATACCCATGCCTGCCATTAGCCTGAGCTGCTTGCTGTTGACATCGTATTTCAGCTCTATCGACAGCGGGCCACTGGCAAGGCTGGCATGGCCGTTTTCATTCACGTTATCTTTTATGACATAGAGGTTTTGCTCCATCTTGACCAGTTTCTGCAGGAACTCAGCAAAAGACTCCATATTGTTGAAATCCAGGGTTGTCGTCATCAACACCCTTGGCAAGGGCTGTTGGCGTTCGTTGCTGAGCAAGATGAACTCAAGTGGCGTGCGCGAATGCTGCACCCAGAATGCCGCCAGCGGCTTGAGCAGGTCGCTCTTGTCGTTCGCCAGCACATGATAAATATTTTCCTTCAAGGGCCCGATGAGCTTTTGGTGCTCCTCCTGTGCCAGTGCGCGCGTAAAAACATCTCCTTTAGGCGCTGACAGGAAAGCAAAAAGCTGCGGGATGCGTATGTAGGCCAGGGCCTCCTGGGGTATGCGCTGACGCAGGTAATTTGGGTCGTTAAGCTTGTATTGCTCGGGTTGGTAGGTGTCTTCAGCGACGCCGGTTGCAGGTGTGAGAGGATGCTTATTGGCCTCTTGCTGGGTGTCAGAGCAGGCTGACAAATACAGCAACATAAATAAAGGGATGAGGGTGTATCTAAACATTACTGACATGCCGCTGTGTTCTCCTGGTAATGATGAATGCCGTCACTATAACAAAAGGTAATGGGCTCGCGACACTGATATGTGTCCAGTTCATGAATCAGGGTGAAAGTATGATGAAATGCACAGACTGGCATTTATGTTGTTGATTTCATATGATTCAGGCATGAATACCCGATGTGGATATGATTTTGTGGATATATTAAAGTGTATTGATTTTCATAGCGAAGGCAGAACGAGCCATTTTAAAGGCTGATGCCTCTATGAAAGCAATCTTTTATCGCGAATATGCTCCCCAGCCCTTGACTCTCCAAATTTTGCCCCTATTATTAGCACTCACTAGTCTCGAGTGCTAAAGAAATTTTGGTGCTTATTTTTTTTAGAGAAAACAATTTGTTAATCTTCGAAGCGAGGAGAACTTTTCGATGAATATTCGTCCTTTACACGACCGCCTGGTCGTTAAACGTATGGAAGAAGAGCGTACTACTGCCAGTGGTATCGTAATTCCAGACTCTGCAACAGAAAAACCTGATAAAGGTGAAGTACTTGCTGCGGGCAATGGCAAGATTCTGGAGAGTGGAGAAGTACGTCCACTGGATGTAAAGGTCGGTGACCAGGTCTTATTCGGTAAATATGCCGGTACCACCATCAAGGTCGATGGTGACGAATTACTCGTCATGCGTGAAGATGACATTGTTGCTGTCATCGAAGCCTAAAGCTAGCGGATTCTGAAAAGAGGAAAATTAACATGAGTGCAAAAGAAGTAAAATTTAGTGATGACGCCCGCTCACGTATGGTGAATGGTGTTAACACATTGGCCAATGCGGTCAAGGTAACCCTGGGTCCTAAAGGACGTAATGTTGTTCTGGAAAAAAGTTTTGGTGCGCCAACGGTCACTAAAGACGGTGTATCCGTCGCCAAGGAAATTGAACTGGAAGACAAGTTCGAAAACATGGGCGCACAGATGGTAAAAGAAGTCGCCTCACAGACTTCCGATGTGGCCGGTGACGGTACCACGACTGCGACTGTACTGGCGCAGGCTATCCTGCGTGAAGGCATGAAATCAGTGGCCGCGGGCATGAACCCAATGGATCTGAAGCGCGGTATCGACAAAGCGGTTATCCTTGCGGTTGAAGAATTGAAAAAGCTGTCCAAACCATGTGCCGATAATAAGGCCATTGCCCAGGTCGGAACGATCTCAGCCAACTCCGACACCGATATCGGTGGCATCATCGCCGAAGCAATGGGTAAGGTTGGCAAGGAAGGCGTTATCACCGTTGAAGAAGGTTCCGGTTTGCAGAACGAACTGGACGTAGTGGAAGGTATGCAGTTTGACCGCGGTTACCTGTCACCGTACTTCGTCAATAATCAGCAGAACATGAGTGCTGAACTGGAAGAACCCTATGTACTGCTGCACGATAAGAAAGTCTCGAATGTTCGTGATCTATTGCCGGTACTCGAAGGTGTTGCCAAGTCTGGGCGTCCATTACTGATTATTGCTGAAGATATCGAAGGTGAAGCACTGGCGACACTGGTTGTTAACAGCATTCGCGGTATCGTCAAGGTTTGTGCAGTCAAGGCCCCTGGTTTTGGCGATCGTCGCAAGGCCATGCTGCAGGATATCGCTATCCTGACCGGTGGTACTGTTATCGCTGAAGAAGTTGGCCTGTCATTAGAAAAGGCTACGATCGACGACCTGGGTTCAGCCAAGCGTATCGTTATTTCCAAGGAAGAGACTGTAATCATCGATGGTGCCGGTAATGTCACTGAGATTGAAGGCCGAGTTGAGCAGGTTCGTGCGCAGATAGCTGAAACTTCCTCTGACTACGATAAGGAAAAACTGCAGGAACGTGTTGCCAAGCTGGCAGGCGGTGTTGCTGTGATCAAGGTGGGTGCTGCAACTGAAGTAGAAATGAAAGAGAAAAAAGCACGCGTTGAAGATGCTCTGCATGCGACCCGTGCCGCAGTTGAAGAAGGCGTGGTACCCGGTGGTGGTGTTGCACTGATTCGTGTGCTGGGAGCCCTGAAAAAACTGAAGGGCGATAACCATGATCAGGACGTTGGTATTGCCATTGCTGCACGTTCCATGGAAGAGCCATTACGTCAGATCGTTTCTAACGCGGGTGACGAAGCCTCGGTTATTCTCAACAAGGTTGAAGAAGGTAAGGGTAACTTCGGTTACAACGCGGCGACAGGTGAGTACGGCGATATGATCGAAATGGGTATCCTCGATCCTACCAAGGTCACACGTACAGCCCTGCAAAACGCAGCTTCAGTATCCGGTCTGTTGATCACAACCGAATGCATGATCGCTGAAAAGCCTGCAGAAGAAGGCGCAGCCCCAGCACCCGATATGGGTGGTATGGGCGGCATGGGTGGTATGGGCGGTATGATGTAAAGTCAGTCCAGCCGCAAAAAGAACCGCCCTTAATGGGCGGTTTTTTTTTGCGGATGGGAAAAAGAGCAGATAAAAGATACAAGGGAAAAGATAAAAGGGAATGCAGGCCGGCTTCAGCCAGCCACTCATTAGATTATAAAATCAGGCTCAGCCTACATTAACCTGTAGTAATCCAGATGTCATATGACAGAGTGAGAGCCTGGTTTATACAATATCTTACAGCACTAACGTTGGGTTTTAGCATTTCCTCCGAGGTCGTCATCGCGAGGAGCGTTTTTGGCGACGTGGCGATCCTTGCGCTTTGTATCCAGCCCAATAAAATTCAATCGTATCCGCTCCGTTGCGGAGATTGCTTCACTCTGTTCGCAATGAACTGTGCTTCAAGTCAAGTCATCAGGCATAACTTTCTGAATAAGGCGTCCCTTTAGTCGCGACAGCGAAAGCTTGTCTCAGTAACTTA
>JGI24023J19991_10003324_pt1 | contig 11347 bp, 9 predicted proteins | sample Cruoilmetagenom1_FD_19991 | JGI IMG/M metagenome (IMG submission 19991)
ATGATTCTTAAAGAAACATTCCCGAAAGAATGGAGATTGTTGGAGTCAGAACCAGTTGTTTCTCATCTGGATGCCGATACAGGAGTTGCGCGGTGGATTTTCAGGAAACCGCTGCTGAAAACACGGGTTTATTATATTCTTGTGGTGCCAGAAGATATTCAGTCTGGCTCCAATATGGAAATTTCAGGTGAATTGATTGCCAATCCAGAGGGGCAACGTTCTTCTGCATTGGTGCAATCGGTAGGAATCATGCAGATTCAACCATTTCACTGGGCTGATAAAAATGGTGATTGGGTTATTGATGATCTCGAAATTCTTGAATTATCTGATTTAACAGAAGAAGCCCAGTCTTTACATCTGGATTGGGATTTAATTGAAACGATTTGGGAAACTGGTGGCTATCGTTGGGATGCTGATAAAAAAGAATTTACTCCTGTCCAACCGCTTTCCGAATAAAATGAATATCCTTGCACTCAGTAAAAAAGATGCACTTGCAAAAATGAATCAGATGGCTAAGCAAAAAGGTTTTGACAATAGTCAGGCTAATTTCTAGAATCATCCCCCGTCAACCATTTGAGGGACGGAGTCGATTGTCGTCATCCTCTAAGGAAATGTTGAAGTTATGGAATCGGTTATTGCACTATTAAAAGATGAAATGCAGGGAGTTGAAAGTCAGTTTAAAAAGAATCTGGCTTCAGACGTCCAGTTAGTTAGCCAAGTTGGGGAATATGTTCTTTCCAGTGGCGGTAAGCGGATGCGCCCGATGTTGTTATTACTCTGTGCACGTCTTTGTTCTTACCGAGGTGATAAGCATATTGATTTGGCAGGGGTGATTGAATTTATTCACACTTCAACCTTGTTGCATGACGATGTTGTTGATAGTGCCAACTTGCGACGGGGAAATCGGTCGGCAAATTCGGTCTGGGGGAACCAGGCTTCAGTATTAGTTGGTGATTTTTTGTTTGCCAAATCTTTTTCCATTATGGTTGGTTCTGAGAGCCTGAAAATTTTAAAGATCCTTTCCGACACCACCACTCAACTGGCAGAGGGTGAAATCAGGCAGTTGATTAATACCTGTGATCTTGAAGTTGATGAAAAACGTTACTTGCAGGTGGTTCGTGATAAAACTGCAATTTTAATTGCTGCAGCCTGTCAGGTTGGTGGAGTTCTTGCGGGAGTTGATAACCAGCATGAGTTAGCTTTACGTGAATTTGGTCTTGAAATTGGCACCGCTTTTCAGTTGATGGACGATGCTCTCGATTATGTTGCCGATGAGGAGGATTTCGGTAAGGAAAAAGGACATGATCTCTTTGAGGGTAAGATGACCCTGCCATTGATCCACGCCTATTCAAATTCTACTGAATTAGAATGCAAGGAGATTTCTAGAATTATCGAGGCTGAAGAATTGGCAAATGAGGATCTTGACTATGTATGTGATTTAATCGATGTAAAAGGTGGCATCGCTTATACTCGGAGTAAAGCAACAGAAAGGGTTGAACGAGCTAAACAGCAACTGAACATCTTCCCCGACTGTGAAGCACGCCAAGCCCTTTTTACCCTTGCTGATTATGTTGTTACACGGAATAAGTAAATAAGTAGATTCAATTATTCCTGAGGGCCTCCTGCTAAGTTTTTTGGCGTTTATCTATTTTTTTCCTTTATATGCACTTATCTGAAATTCGTCTATAATCTTCCCCATGTTTCGTATCAATTTACATAAAAAGGTTCTTGGCGCTTTCTTGCTGCTCTCTTTAGTGCCACTGGGTTTGTTGTTATTCAGTTCTCAGCACAGCTTACGGCTGGTCGAGGATTTATTGCGGCAGCGAACCACCGAAGTTTTGGACAAACAGGCTGCCAAAGCTCTTGAAAGTCGGGCACAGATGGTTGCGCAGCAGGTGTCTGCGTTTTTGAGAGAGGTGGAAGGTGATCTGCTCGACCTGTCACTTTTGCCACCAACCGAATCCTCTTATCTCAATTTCAGTCGAAGTCATAAGCGCGAACTCTGGTATCGTCGAGGAACTAATGATAAGCCCCTTGAGGTCAGGGAAAAAGCATTACTTTACAGTGAGCTGAGTTATCTCGATGGTCGTGGTCGTGAATTGGTCCGTGTTGTAGCCGGTCAACCTTCACATGATTATCGAGATCTTTCTGATCCTGCCCAGACAACTTATAAAAGGGAAACCTATTTTAACCAGGCGGCTCAGTTAGAGACTGGTCAGCTCTGGGTCTCACGGCTGAATGGCTGGTATGTCAGCCGTAACGATCAGTTGCAAGGAGCAAAGACACCCTTAGAGGCAGTGCAGGGTGCTTTGTATCGTGGGGTGATTCGCTTTGCTACCCCCATTTGGGAAAATGGCGACCTTCAGGGAGTGGTGGTGTTATCTCTTGATCATCGTCATTTGATGGAATATACCCAGCATATTTCCTCGATTGAGGATAAGGAAGTTGTCTTTCCTTCTTATTCCAGTGGGAATTATGCTTTTATATTTGATGATCAGGGCTGGATGATCGCTCATCCAAAATATTGGGACATTCGTGGCTATGACGCTGCCGGATACCTGGTGCCAGCCTATAATGCTGATAGTTCTAAAGAAGATATTTTGTCAGGTCGGATCCCTTTCAATCTGTTTGTCGCAGATTTTATCCATCCTAACTACCCGCGTGTTGCCAAAGCTGTTATTCGTGGTGAATCCGGGGTCGTGGAAACCGTCAATATTGGCGGCTCCAATAAAATTATGGCTTACGCTCCGATCCATTATAATCGTGGGGTCTACCGCGATTACAATATTTTTGGTGGCGTGACTATCGGTGCTGAAATTGACCAGTTTCACCAGCCGGCAGAAGCAACTTCACATCTGATCCAACGAGAAATTAGTAATTATCTAATGCAATCGTGGCTGGTTATTTCCTTGACCATAATGTTTGTGATTGCAACGGCGTATTTTCTCTCCAACAGTATTGTCCGACCGGTTCTTTCATTGACAGAAGGGACCCGGCGGATGATTCGTGGCAATTTGTCAGCCGAAGTTAAGGTCAGCTCTAATGATGAGGTTGGGGTGTTAGCCGATTCATTTAATAACATGGTGGCAGAATTGAACCACCGGCGGCAGCGGTTACTGCAGACGCTGCAAGCACTGCGGCAGTCGCGTAAAGAAATCATTCGGGAAAGAAATTTCAAAGATACAGTTTTTGAAAATATTGAAACCGGACTGCTCACATTTGATGCTGATAGAATGGTCACTTCAGCAAATGGGCATGCTTGTCAAATATTGAAAATATCGCGTCCCGGTAAGGATTGTAGTTGGACAAAAATGTTAGTCGAATGGCCAGAATTGCGTGAAGTTCTTGGTGAGTGGTTTTCACTGAGTGAATCTGGAGAAAGCAGATCCTTTCGCCAGTATATCCCGCTGGATAGAAAAGGTCGCCCCCTGACTTATCTGATGACCATGTTTCCGTTGAGCTTCCGTCAGCAGGAAGGTTGGTTGTTGACCATTGAGGATCTGACCGAGCGGGTTAATATGCGTCAGCAGATGGCACGCATGGATCGTTTGGCTTCTTTGGGTCGCATGTCTGCCGGTATTGCCCATGAGGTGCGTAATCCTCTAACCGGGGTGAGCTTGCTTCTGGATGAATTGCATGATCGGTTACTTGGTAAGGAAGATGACCAACAGTTGATTCGGCGAGCCTTAGGCGAAATTGAGCGATTAGAATCTCTCATTAATGAGATGTTGCATTTTTCAACGTTACCGACACCAAAATTAGCGTATGGACAAGTGGAAAGTGTCATACAGGATTCGCTGTTTCTCACCCGGAAACAGTGTCAACGACAGAATGTTAAGTTGATCGAACAGATTGCCGATGATCTTCCAAAAATTATGTTGGATGCGGATCGATTAAAACANGTGCTATTGAATCTTCTGAACAATGCCCTCGATGCCATGCCGGATGGAGGCACATTGCAGGTCAATGTCAAAACGGACAATGATAAATTAATGATTTGTATTAGTGATACCGGGGTTGGAATCTCATCTGAAAAATTACCGCTGATTTTCGAGCCATTTTTCACCAGTAAAGGGCAGGGAACCGGCCTAGGGTTAGCAATCAGCTATAATATTATCTCTGATCATGGTGGAGATATTCAGGTTGAAAGTAAATTTGGAAAAGGAACAACATTAATTATTTCGTTGCCAATAACTCAAATTGGCTGAAATAATTTTAGCAGGTTAGATATTAGTGCCAGGAGCAAGTGTTATGGAGAAAATCCTTATTGTTGATGATGAAGCCTTTATTCGGGAAAATCTGGAACGGATTATAGCTGAAGATGGTTATCGGCCTATTTCGACCGAATCACCTGATGAAGCCATCCGTATTGTCACTGAAGAAGAGATCAGTCTGGTTCTGCTTGATCTGAACCTTGGTAGTAGCAGTGGTCTGGATGTTCTGCGAGAAATGCGTGAGGTGGATCCGGAACTTTTGGTGATTATTATCACCGGGTATGGAACGGTTGAAAGTGCAGTTGAGGCGTTGAAAATTGGTGCTTATGATTATATTAAGAAGCCGTTTAAGGCTGATGCGATCCATCTGATTGTCAAACTGGCCTTGGAAACCCAGAACCTGCGCCGCAAAGTCAAGCGCCTTTCCCGCGATGCTGATGGCATTAATATGGTTGGAAACAGTCCAGCCCTTATGCAGATTTTTCAGCAGATCCGCGAAGTGGCTAAGCATGAAACAGCGACTGTTCTGATTACCGGAGATAGTGGCACGGGAAAGGAATTGGTTGCTCAGGCGATCCATAATTTATCCCCACGCAGTGAGCAGCACTTTGTCGAAATCAATTGCGGATCATTGCCATTTAATCTTCTTGAGACAGAGTTATTTGGACATGAACGGGGCGCTTTCACCGATGCAAAAAACCGCAAAATAGGTTTATTTGAAGAAGCTGATGGCGGTTCTATTTTTCTCGATGAAATTGGCGAAATGGATATAAGCCTCCAGGTAAAATTATTGCGGGTTCTTGAAGATCGTAAAATTCGTAGGCTTGGAGGTAATCGCAATATAGATATTAATGTAAGAATTATTGCTGCGACCAATGCTGATTTAAAAGGTGCACTGGAACGCAAAGATTTTCGTGAGGATCTCTACTACCGCCTAAATGTTTTTCCAATCCATATCCCACCACTGCGCGAACGACGGGAGGATATACCGATCTTACTCGAGTACTTTCTGCAACGTTTCAGTAAGGAATTCAACAGGTCAATGCGGGGATTCAGCCGTGATGCCCTCGATCTTGTGATGCGTTATCACTGGCCGGGTAATGTCAGGGAACTGCGTAACGTGGTTGAAAGGATCTGTATTATGCACAATGTGGAGAAGATTCTCCCAGCCCATCTTCCGCGTGAAATCTGGGGTGAGGCACCACAGAGCGAAATGCCATTCAGCTATGAAATTCCACCGGAAGGGATTGTTCTGGATGATGTCGTTGGTCAGGTCGAAAAAGAGTTGGTTGAAAAAGCCTTCTTGATTACCGGCGGAAATGTTGCCAAGACAGCTCGGATACTGAATGTGCCACGTGGGACACTTCGCTATAAATTGGAAAAGTATCAGCTAAGTAGTGGTTAAAGTTTCTCTTCTTGATCTTCAGCCCCGTTTCTCCTGCTACTGAATCGGGGCATCTTTTCTAATTGTTTGCGAGGCAAATTTGCAATGAGAACAGGCCGAACATCCCCCCCCACAGCCTTTTGAGGCATCTCTTATGGTTCTGTATATACTATGTGCAACATAATATGCCGCTGCTGCAATGATTATTAACGTGATTGTTAAATCCCAGGAAAACATTTTTGTCCTTTCTATGCGGGCGAAGATTCAGGGCTGACCTTTGGTTTCCCTTTGCTCATTTGGAGACGTATGGGAATTTCATCTCCTGTCGTCCAGCTACCCTCAACCTCCCACTTACATAAATAGTTTTGTTCCAGTTTGATAGATGACAACCGCCATCACAAACCCCAGCGTTGTATTAAAAATAGTTGCAAAAATTGCCCAACGCCATGACGATTCTTTTGCCATGGCAATAACGGTAACAACACAAGGGGCGTAGAGCAGCACGAAGACAATCATCGCCAGAGCGGTAAATTTGTTCCAGCCAGGATCAGCGGCAATCCGTGTCGACAGGGTATCTGCTGCATCAGGGTCAACATCGCCCAGGGAATAGGCTGTACCGAAGGTTGACACGATCACTTCCTTGGCCGCAAAACCACCGACCAGCGCAATGTTGGTACGCCAATCAAACCCGGCTAGCTGGCTGAGAGGTTCTAATGATGCACCAATCGTTCCTGCGATTGAATAACGGAGAGCGGTTTGCTCTTCACGATTATTGATATCAATCAAGGCTTGTTTCTGTTCTACAGTGCCTACAGTCGTGTCATATACCGCTGTTCGTTCTAGTTCAAATTGACTGACTTGTTGTTCCGACAGCCCAGGAAAAGTCATTGCGGCCCAGAGTAAAATTGAGACTGCAAGAATAACTGTGCCCGCTTTTTTGATGTACTGCCAGGTGCGCTCCCAGGTATGGATGAAGATTCCTTGCAGTGTCGGCAATCGATAGGGGGGGAGTTCCATAATAAATGGTGTCGATTCACCCTTGATCACTGTTGACCGTACCAGTTTGGCTACCAACAAAGCCATGATCCAGGCAAATAACGTAATTGAAAACATCATCTGGGCCTTATGTTCTGTGAAAAATGCAGCAACCAACAACATAAAAACCGGCAGTTTTGCTCCACAGGGCATAAATGGTGCGGTCAATAATGTTGCCAATTTTTCTTTGGGACTGCGCAGAGTTCTGGTTGCCATAACCCCCGGTACCGCACAGCCTCCGGCAATTCCCCCGGAGATAATAAACGGCATAGCAGAATAGCCGTGTAGTCCAAAAACTCGCAGGACACGATCCAACATATAGGCCACTCGCGCCATATAGCCAGAATCTTCAAGGAAAGAAATCATCAGAAACATAATGGCGATCAAGGGGACAAAACCCATAACTCCACCGACACCATCGATAATCCCTGAGACGATGAGTGATTGTAATAATCCTTCNGGAATCAGCCGGGTTGCCGTTGCGGAGATCCAGCCAAAAAAAACTTCCAGCCAGTTCATTGGNATTTCACCCACAGTGAAGGTGATTTGAAACATGCCGTAAAGGATAGCAATCATCAAAATTGGGCCGATAAAGCGGTTTACCAGTAAGCCATCCAGTTTCATTGTGAAGTTGATTCGTTCCTGGCGAGTTTTTTCTTGAATCACAATATTCTGTTTGAGAATGGAATTAATCAGACCGTAGCGATAGTCAGCGATGATAGCTTCAGGTGAAACTTTCAGAGTTCTTAGGCAGTGTTCTTTGGTCCGTTTAGAAATCGCTTCCAATTTTTCAGAAACTCTACCGTTTAGTTTTCCATAACGGACAATTTCTGCATCATTTTCCAGGTATTTTAAGGCGATCCAGCGAGCCGGGTAACGATCTGTCATGAATTGATCGGTCTCAATAATTTCTGTCATATCATCCAGAATCAGATCAAGTTCAGCTCCATAGGTTATATTCAGTGGGGTCCATATCCCACCTTTTTCTTTAGCGCGTTGAATGGCTGTTTCTATTAACTCTTTTTTTCCTTGTCCGGAACGTGCGACAGTTTCTACGACCGGACAGTTGAGAAGTTCTGATAATTTTTCTGTATCGATTCTTAACCCTTGTTTTTTGGCATCATCCATCATATTCAGAGCCAGAACCACGGGGATGCCTAGCTCAAAAAATTGAATGGCGAGATAAAGATGGCGTTCAAGCATTGTTGCGTCAACAATATCAACTACAATATCAGGTTTTTCATTAACCAGAAAATTGCGTGCGACCAGCTCTTCTTGTGAATATGCAGAAAGAGAATAGGTTCCGGGCAGGTCAATCAATTTAACCTTTGCGTCCTTCAGATTGACAATTCCTTCTTTACGCTCAACGGTGATGCCGGGATAATTTCCTACATGCTGGCGTGCACCGGTAATAGCATTAAACAGAGTTGTTTTGCCTGAGTTTGGATTGCCCGCTAAAGCAATCTTTGCTGTTGGGTTTTCCTTGATTTTCCACTGGACTGCTGTACCCACCATTATTCTCCTATTTTTTTAACCATGATGAAATCTGCTTCGTTATTACGTAGTGTCAGGGTATAGTTTCTGAGTCGTATGGAAACAGGGTCTTTGAGGGGAGCCCGACCAAGAATTTTAATTTCTGTCCCTGGTGAAAGCCCCATATCCCGTAAACGCCGGCCAATTTCACCCTCGGCTGTTACTGCAGTCACTATCGCTTTTTCCCCGGAGGTGATTTGACGTAAAGATTGTGGCATAGTGGATATCCCTTTATGGAGATGAAAAATGTGATTTCAGGTAATGCTGTCAATCTCATAATAGAGATTGATTATGAAATCCTTTATCAGAATAGGCTTGCAAAATGGAGATGTCAAGAATGAAGATCGATTTACTTGAATATATTAAATAAATTGTTTATTAATTTACTTAACTTGCTTATTTAGAAGGATACAGTGTGAAAAAATATCTACTTAGCATGTGCTTTTTCTCTTTATTTATCCTCCTGTTCGCCCAGGTTGTTGGCGCAGAAATGACAGCAGATTATTCGCTCTGGTTGAATGACTTTAAGGTGGAGGCTCAGCAATCTGGAATTGATCCAAAGATCGTGGATACTGCATTGAGTGGGGTGGAGCCCCTCGAGTGGATTATCGACTTGGATCGGGCGCAACCGGAATTCAAAAAAACTCTCGCTGAATATCTTGCTGGTGCGGTGACTGTAAAGCGGATCAAGGAAGGGCAACTCCTGCTCATAGAAAATTCTGATATTTTTACTCAGGTTGCAAGGAAATATCAGGTTCAGCCAAGATTCTTGACTGCTTTGTGGGGGATTGAAACTAGCTTTGGTCGGCACACCGGTAAAGTTCCTGTCATTGATGCGTTAGTCACCCTTGCTTATGATGGTCGGCGGAGTAAATATTTCCGTTCTGAGTTACTGGCAGCACTTAAAATTCTTGATCAGGGTCACATAAAATATACCCAGATGAAAGGTTCCTGGGCCGGGGCAATGGGACAGGTTCAATTTATGCCTTCAACTTTTTTAAGTTATGCCGTTGATGGTAACGGTGACGGCCGTATTGATCTGTGGAACACTCGCGTCGATTACTTGTCTTCAGCGGCTAATTATCTCCACAAGTCTGGTTGGAATAAGAAATATACCTGGGGACGGGAGGTTAGTATCCCCCCGAGTTTGAATGCGACTGACTTTGGTTTAAAGCAGCAGAAACTTCTCTCTGCATGGCAGAAACTAGGGGTACGGACAATCAAGAATAAGGATTTACCCAAAAGTCAAATCACGGCCTCTTTGATCCAGCCTGATGGGCCACAAGGGAGGGTTTTTCTTGTCTATGATAACTATCGAGTTTTGATGAAATGGAATAGGGCGCACCGTTTTGCCATTGCTGTAGGAACCTTGGCAGATCGGATTGGTGATCACTAGGAGTCTGTCGGCTCATGGATAGTCTGAGAGGCTCCTAAACCCAATAATTTTCTTGTTGTACGTCAGCGGATTTCTCAGGGGGCTAGCCCCGCCAGCTCCTTATCAAATACCGCCCAGACTTTATCTGCCAGTTCCGCCATAAACTCCGGGTTGGAAATGTTGGGGAGATTAATGTGGGAATTCGGGTTGTTTGCGACTTCAGCCGGAAGGCAATATTCTGCTTTCGTATAGCCTTGCCGGAATTCCAGTGCCAGTCCCAGTAAAAAAGCGCGGCGGACAGCAGCTTTGATCTTTTCTGCTTCTATTTCCAGATTGAAATCACTCTTTAAACAATCAACCACCATCTGCGTCCCAATCCCCTGGGTGATATCGAAGAACTTACATAAACCAATCATGTCGAAGCCAACAATATGGAGTTTGTCTTCAGTAATGACTTTAACCCAGGAATCGACGTCAGCTATCCCTTCACGAATCAACGTACCGTAAGATCCCATCGACATGTGTCCGCCGGCAATGGCCCAGCAGTATCCCGGGTTGGTTTCTGGCTGGTAGGCGGCGATTTCAAGCCCTTTGACATGATAGGCATAATCGGTTTCACCCATCAGTTCCGACAGGCGCATTGAGCCCTTGCCGATCCCGGGGAGTTTACCCGTCGCCGCGTGTTGGATCAGCTCGTAAATTTTGTCGTAATCACCGAACGTGGCACCGTTGAACAGGGGGTGCTCGGGATGCCGCTCGTTATAGGAAAGGGTGTAGGAAATCGTCACTCCCATGGAGATAGCATCCACTCCGTAATTATCGCACAAATGAATCAAACGACCTGCTTGACCGGCGTCATGGATACCGATATTGGTGCTGAGAAGGTTGAGGGGTTCATAATCGAATTTGGCGATAAAATCACCACGGCTACCGTCGGGATTTTTCTCGGAGATATAATTATGGCAGGTAATGCCACAGTGATAACAGGCACCAGATTGAATATCGTAATCTTTCTCAACATTCTCCCGGAACAACTTTTCTGGAAGATCATTCCCCTGCGGGCGATAGTTATTGACCGGCACCGCATGAAACGGCTGCATCACATCATAAGCGGCCCAGGTTCCACCGCCACCACCCCGTTTGATCGGTTGCAGTCGGGCAGAACCGCCACCCTTTGATGACTTGGGTATGAACCTTTCTGACAGTCTCTGTCATAGGGATATTTTTATCTTCACTCTGGGCAACCAGAGCAATGATATTTTTATAGCCCATCACACTGCCCATACCACCACGTCCGGCAAAGCGGAGTTTGTCATCGCCTGATTTCAACTGATTGACCGTCGACAGGGCCACTGAGCCCATGGTGACATTCTGCCAGTTCTCCCCGGCCTGACCGATAGCGGCAAAGTGAGCATCCTCATACTCCTTGTGGAGAGCCATGATCTTTTTATGGGTAGAAAGACCCAGCAAGTGATCGGCGGGAACTCAATTTTAGGGCCGTCAGATGTTTCTTTAATCAATACATAAACCGGAGTCGTGGAACGGTTTTCAAAGATCAGTTCATCCAAACCGGTCCATTTGAATTTGGCACCAAACTTACCACTGCCGGTTGACCACATTGCCGCGGGCAGCCCTTTTTTTGATCCCTTGATGGGACTATAACTGGAAAAGTAGGTGCGGAGTCCAGTCATAGCACTACTTCCGGTGAGGAGGCCGGTGTTGACAATCAGCGGGTTTTCAACACAATAAGCGGTGCTGATATTTCTTTCTGCCAATAACTGAAACGAGCGACCAAATCCCCCTAAG
>JGI24023J19991_10003325_pt1 | contig 11347 bp, 19 predicted proteins | sample Cruoilmetagenom1_FD_19991 | JGI IMG/M metagenome (IMG submission 19991)
AACGGCGAAAAGGGACGGAAAACAGGCAATTCACATTCATTTTCCAGAATCTTTGTCGAAAATGGGGTGGAACATCCGTTGATAATAGCAAAAGGCTCCTCGCCAGGCATCTGGAGCACGACAACGCGTAGAGGTACTCCCACCTGGGGAGCTGCTAATCCTACTCCGTTCGCCTGCTGCATGATCTCCACCATGTCATCGATAAGCCGCTGAATTGAGCTACCGACAGTTGGCACTCTTTTGGCTTTTTTGTCTCAGTACAGGATCGGGAAGACAGTATATCGGTAAAATTGCCATAATTGGCTATCCTCTTCACAATAGACCCGAGCCAAATTCCTCGGGCAACTGGCCTTGGTAACGTGCAATAAAAGCGCATTTCGGGCATCCTGTTCATACTTGAGAGCGCTCGGCGCTGTCTCAAAGCTATTGCAGGCTCTCAGCCTATTGTCTAAGCAGTTTCATAACCTGCCTTTGCCAATATGTGCCTAACAGATAAGGATGCCGGTGAATCATCTGGCAATTCCAGCAACGATCTCCCTTGTAAGTTATACTCTTCCACCTCAGCATCAGGCTCTATCTTTCCCAAGTAAATCCCATCGGCAGATCGGATATATTTTTCCGCATCTTCGGTGAACCTATAGTTTGCCACCAGGTAAAAGTTTTGGTATTTGATGCATATTTCTGTAACAAGCCTCCGTGTTCTTTGTATATTCCTCATGGATTTCAGAGAGGGGTCTAATATAATAAACAGGTCGTCTATTTCCGAAGTCACCTTCCTGTTAAGGTGCTCCAGCCCAGCCGGCGCATCTATTACAACGTGGGCATAGTTCTGAGCAAGCCTGGGAATAATCCCCCTGAGTAGATTATTGGGGGCACAGTAACAGCCCTCAGTCCACTTTACTCCTAGAGAGACTAGGTCGAAGTACTTTGACTCGTACAGGCATTCGCTAGTGAAAAGATACTCTATTTTTTCAGGCAGGGGCATGGAGACCAACTCTTTATAGCCTTGCTTTTTCTGAATATCAAAGAGAACATCCAGGACAGTCCTCACCTCTTCCTTTTCCAGATCGATTCCCAGCATGTCAGCCAGGCTCTGGTCAGGGTCAATATCAATGAGCAGCAGCGGTGGAGATAGATACTTAGTAGCTAAAGCCGCGAAGGTAGTCTTCCCAGCTCCGCCTCTTCCTGTAGAAACGACTATCCTGCTCAAGCTAGCCTCCTAGTTTTGACTAAAGCGGTTGCCAAGTTCTCGGAGAAAGTTTTCCACCTCTGGAGAGAGGCGAGTTGGCTCCCTTTTTTCGACTTTAGCCTCATATTGAGCCTCTATTTGAGGCATAATACTCTTTAATTGCGGGTTCTGTTCAATTGCTGCATTGATTTTCTCCAGTTGTTGCTTCGCTTTCTCAACATCCGCTTTGTCCTTGGGAAGATCATACAGTGCCCCAAGCACCTCCAGAAGACGCACCTTTCCGATATAGTCCTCCTCAAGCTGGACATACTGTGGCAGGTGCACTATAAACCATAGAGTTTCGATATTCAGTTGAGATGCCTGTTGAGTGATTAGAAAGTTAATGGTAGTCGGACCCTCGTAATCGCTAGGCTGGATTCCAGCTTCCTCTAGGTCTTGTTCAGCCTTTTCTCCAATCGCTCCCCCGCTTACTAGAAGCTTCCTGGTATGGGGGACCATATCATACATACTGCCCAAAAGGCAGAACCTTTTGGTCCCAAATCTCTTCAGGAGTTGTACTACTGAATCGACATACACCTCGCCTAAGGCATGTGGTTCTAAAAGCCTGAGAAAGAGGAAGTCCTGGCCTTTTTCCTGTTTGGCGTAGGTAATAGTAATATTAGGGATCGAAACCTCACGGCGGCCCTCTCTAAAGTAAATAGTAGGGCGGTAGCGAGTGAAGTCAAAAAAGTTCCCCGGCCGGGCTAATTTCCCTAATTGCTTAGCTCCAAAATAACTCTCCAATTGGGAAAGGATCATAGTGCCCACGCTGCCCACATCTATCCAGGGCCGGAGCATAGCCAAAGCATGGGGTTCCCTAAGCTCAGGGAGAGGATATGAAAGCTCAAAGGCACCGATTCTCATATTACCCCCTTCCCATACCTCTTCCTCTGCCCCTTCCATCTCTTGGCCCTCTACCCATACCCCTGCCTGGCCCGGGACCGGCCTGAGGAAATTCAGGTTTCCCATACCCAGAACCGGCAACAGTTTCGCCGCTGATTTGAGGAACGGTGAAGACTCTTTCTGTTTTTTCGCTGTCACAATTGGGGCATTTAACTCCTTTATCCAGCTCTGAGAAATGGCGAAAGGCCTCAAATGCCTTTCCACATTCTTTGCATTCGTAATCATAGGTAGGCATAATTTCCCCTTTCATTTATAGTTGTGAGCGTAAATATATTCGCACTTTTCAAAATCATTCCCCACCTTCAAGTCATTCAAAGAAACACTTTGCACTTGAAATCCCAATTTTTGAAGATATTCCACAAGGTCTCCAATGGATTGCCCTAATCGCTTTAAGAAATCGTGATGGATCTCGCAAAATATCCTGACTTTATTTTTCCGCAGAGTCTCTTTGGCTCCCTCAAGGGCTAACAGCTCACTGCCTTCACAATCCATGTTGATCAAATCTATTCTTTCGATTTCCTTCTCGCTTAGAAATCCGTCCAAAGTTGCAGTGGAGACTTCAAACTTTTCAGTTCCTTCTTCGAAAACGATCCCGCTGGAAAATCCTTTCTTATAAAACTCAACTCCCCCCACCTGATCGGTGACTGCCAGTTCGTAAGCCTTAACATTCTCTAATCCATTAGAAGATATATTTTTCTTGAGGGTGTTAAAATACTCAGGAACCGGCTCGAAAGAATAAAGCTCACCTCTTTTTCCAATTTTCTTTGCTATAGCTACACTACTAATCCCTATGTTCGCTCCAACATCTATTGCCGCCATCCCTTCTTCTATAACTGAGTTCAAAAAGTTTACCTCTCCCCTTTCGTGAGGATTATCCTTTAGGAAGGTCCTGAACTCTGGAGAGTCATAAACAAAAAACTTCATTTCCATATATTATCCTCAGTAGAGAGAAGGATTTATCTCATAATGGGCAGAGCCTGAGCGAAGAGAGGCTTGAATGGGAGCGCTTATTATGCCGCATCTGGTAAATTCGTCGATTACTTGGTGAATATCCAATATCATATTAAGCTCTCCACTAACCTCTCGCATAATTTCAGGGGTTACCTTGCGGTCAGGGGTTAGCATTTTAAGCATGTTTAAAAACTCAATGATTTCCTTTATCCCCTTTTCACCAACCTCTTCCAAGCATTGCTCTTCGGCGTATTTAATATTCCACTCTCCAGTCTCATCGGCTCTTTCTATCAGATGCCAAACTACTCTGGGCATTTGATATCTCTCTTGATCCTCAAGGCTCAAGATTTTATCTTTCCAGGCTGAACCACCCCTGGAAGAGCTTCGCATAGAAATTAGCAACCTCTCTCGATGCAAAAGCATAAGTAATTCGTCTTTTAATTCAGAAGGGAGATCGATTTCCTGATAAGAAATAACCCGTCTGTCATGGGCAATAGAAAGAATTTTGGCTAAATCAAAAGCTTCCCCCTCGGAAAATCGCCTACTCAAAGCCTTTGCTAATCTCTCTATATTTATCACCAAAATTCTCCACCTCTATTCTCTAAAGCCGTGCTTCTAAGAGCAGATTTTTCAATCGGTCCAGGGGAATTTTATAGGCTTGAATTGGAAGTTCCATCCAGTCGGAAAAATCAAGGACCTCTTCCGCATGCTCTTCACAATACTTGTCATAGAAGTCTATACTATCCAATAGCCCGGCTCCCTCAGTATATTTGTGCTTGGGGAAATTCTCAATGGCAAAACCTTTGTCCCGATCTTGAAATACATGCTGTCGATACAATAACCATCCCGGGGTAAACCAGTAAACATTCTCCCCCTTACCTCCGCTTAATTTCTCCCTTGTCTCGGTACTGGCTAGCATATCAACACAGTGTGTAGCCTTGATTCTCGAACCCCCGGGGCCCTGCCCCTGAACTATTTCCTCTAGCTCCTCTAACATTTGCAGTTTCACTGAATGGGGCGGTATTCTTTGTTTTATCTCAGCTATTCTTCTTTCAAGCTCCTCGATTCTATCGATGCTCACTTTTGTCTCCTTTTTAAGGTTCTATCCTTCCCATCTGCCATGGGAAATCTTGTAGAGCAGGTAATCCAAGGAGTTGCCAAAAAGGTTGCCAATCCTATTCACACGAAGCACAACATTTATCGCCTCTGCCTTTTCGCTGCCATATGTCTCCACTAATCTTTGGATAGATTCAAGCTCAGGATCGGCATTGGAATCAACCCAATGCTGGGCATAGATTAAAGCTGTAGCTTCTTCCTCAGGACAGTTCCTCACATTGCCGGATAAAAGACTCGCCATCTCTTCCCTATCAACCCCGCTTCTTAAAGCTTCCCTGGCATGAAGATAAGAGCAGTAGCGGCAGCCGTATACTCCGGTAACAGCAAGCATCAGCCTTTCTCTGAAGTCAGGTGAGATTAACTTCATCTTCCCGAACTTCCTGATATTCGAGAAGAGAAACCTCAAGTCAGCCAAAAACTCGCTAAAGCCTTGATATGTCCTCTTTTTAAATTGTCTATCCATTTGCGTTTTTTGTAAATAGAGAGGGATTGAGCTCATAGATAGGCGATCCCTCTCTGATGACCTCGACAAGTGAACTCACCCTGGGACTCATCACACCACTTCCTTTAAGTTCAGCAATCAAGCTTCTGGCATATTTTCTTAATTTGAATTGCGCTTATCTTATAGTCTTTGCTCCCCTCCCCCAATTTCTGCACCAGTTTTGGCATCTTCTCCCACTCTGGCTCTCCCATGATCTTAAAGATTTGAACTACAGCATTTTCTGGATTCCATTGACCGGCTTAGATAGCTTCTTTCACCAAACACTTAACCACATTGGGCATCTTATACATTTCTCCCGGCTTAGCTAATAATACTGCATCTCCCCATTCTAAAGTGCCTATAGCCGACCTCATTGGGAGTAGCAACCTCCATCCGAAACCCGTAAGCAAAACATCTTCAGAATCATCTTTAGCTATTTCTTCTATTTCATCATAGGAAATCCTTCCTGCTTTGCAGGCCTTAATTAAAACTTGAGCCAAAAGGCTATTGAGTTTAGGATAGCTTAAGAAGTTACTTAAGGCCCTTTCCAGCTTATTGGCTTCAATCTCCCTTCCCAAAAACATTTCCTTCTGTAAATCTCCCGTCATCCTCTGATGTTGAAAGTTTATACAGATTTTCCTCAAGCCAGCCTGTTTCCTCCACTTCTCTTACATCGAATTCTGGTACATATGGCTTAATATCCAAAAGGGGAGTTCCATCTACAATGTCTATATCTTGAACATGGAGTATTTTATCTTCAACCTTGACAAGATGTACTATCGAAATGCCGATTGGATTCGGTCTACTTGGACCCCGCATTGCAAAGACTCCATGCGCTTCCTTATCCATATAAGGCTTCACTTTCAATGGCGATTTCTTAGATAAATGAAAATGGTATATCAAAATGATGTGAGAGAAGCCTTCGATATCTTTCAAACCTTCGGCATATTCTGGAAACACCTCAACCGTTCCGTTGATACCCTTGGCACCTGCCGGTTGTATAGGTGTTCCTTTGGGCTCTTTGAAGGGAGAATGAATGATTCCGATTGGCTTGTACTTTATCAGCGAAAGCAACTTGTGAGGCATACTCCTGCTTTGCATTTCACTTCCTTGCTTTCAGTTTTTCGATTCTGGCTAAAATGTCACCCACTCTCTGGGATAATCCTTGGGCCTCCTCTCTTAAGGCTTCTGGGGAAGAGGTAAGTCCTAGCCTGGGAGAGAAAGCGGGTTGCAATCCAAAGCTCGGAACTTTCATCCCCATAATCTCGCTTATCCTGTAGCCCGCCCAAGGATTCTGCCTGCAACCAAAGGGGGAAGTTCTTCCTTCAGTCACTGCTCTGGCGAATTGACCACAACTCCCAAATCCACAGAAACCACAATTCAACTTAGGTAGAGTTTCATAGATCTCCCTTATTTTCTCCTTATTTATGGTTGCCATATTCTCCCTTACCCTCTTCGCTGTAGTTCATTCAATAATTGAGATAACCTTTCGCTAACTTTCTCTGCCTCTCCTGCCGCTTGCAATACACTATTATAAATTGGATCATCTCCTATGTTCTCGGCCTTCTCCGTCCACTTCCTGAATTTGTCGCTATCTTGTTTGCTATGCTCAACCCATGATGACAGAATCACTTTAAGTCTTCCTCTCTCATCGGTTGGGAACCTCTTGAGAATATCCTCAACTTTTGAACGAATCTGTTGTTCAGGGACCGCGCCGAGGATTTCGTCAACATTCTCGCCATTAGCGAAATACTTCTGCATGGGTATGCTCATAATCTGATACTTCACTGCCGTCTGGGAATTCTGATCCACATCAATCATGCAGAATTTAAATCTGCCTTCATATTCCTCGGAGAGTTTTTCGTATATAGGTATAACCCTCTGGCATGGACCACACCAGGGCGCCCAAAAGTCGACCTCTGTGGGAAGGTCTGAACTTAGAACCTCCTCCTCAAAATTCCGATCCGTGATGTGTATTACCTTACTCATACTGCCTCCTTAGTTTATTGTTATTGAGCCAAGTCCCATTTTGCTACTCACAAACTAGGCCTATTTAATTACAGCGATGATATCGCTTCTGGAAAGTATCAAATATTTTTTGTCCTCAAATTCGACCTCGTCACCGGTGAATTTAGCGAAGACTATTTTATCCCCGACCTTTATCTTCTCGGCGAGTTCTTCATCCGTCCCTACCTGTTCTTGGTTTTTCCTTCGCAGTATCAGGGATAATTATCCCTCCTTTACTTCTGCTCTCTTCAATCTCTTCTGGCTCAACCAAGACGCGATCCTCAAAAGGCTTCATCTGCATCTTGAATCCCTCCTTTCCTACTTTTCGATTCCCAGTAACTTATCAATCTTTGCATTATCAAAGCCAACTATCGGATGGCTTCCAATCAGGACAACCGGCACACCCATTATATGCCTGCGCTGCAATTCCCTGGCCCCATCTCGGTCCCTCTCCACATTCACCTCTCGAAACCTGAAGCCTTTCTCCTTCAGGTACTGCTTAACCCTGTTGCACCAAGGGCAGTGGAGCCAGTGAAAACTATTATCCGGGGTTGACTGGAACTCATGTATCATCTCCCTTTAACAGCCTCTTCTTTGCTGACTAAGGCCTCAGCACGATATGCTTTCTATCCTGTCCCTTGTTTTTCGCTTCCACTATTCTGCTCATGTTGTTGTGGATGGCTTCCACTGCATTGCTGAGCGTATCCGTTCTCACCACTACACAGACAAATTTCTTCAGCAACCTCGGAAGGTTAGGGCCAAACTTTTTACCCACAAGGGCATCTACACCCTGTAAAACGGAGGATGTAGCCTTGGCCTTCTCTGGATCTCCGTGTCCTATTGATTCATCACCTTTGAACTTGACATTTTCCCTTTGTTCGATAAGCTCTCCCTTATTATCGGAAAACCTGTAAACATAGAAATATTTGGCCATGCCCACATGGTCATCGTTCAAGTTCTTCCCGTCATCCGTGCCAAAAGCTATTAGTAATTCCTTTTCTTCTATATCTTCATCTGGAGAAGTCTTTCCTAAAAGGGCATTGACTTCTTTTCGGACAGTTTTGTAGACTTCCTCCTCCAAATCTTCTGAAGGTAGCTGCTTTGCCTTCCTTACGCCAAGTTCTGAGGTAAGCTCGATATAACGATCCACCGGCATTCCTTCCCTCTTAATCAACTTTGCCCCACATCGCACACCGCAGGCATCAATCAAAATTCGCTTCTCGGATTTTTTGATTTCATTAAGCTTCCATGGTACTATTACAGCGGGAAGGCATCCGATCTTCACCTCATCCACGTTTTCCTCCCATAACCTGATACAAGCTTTTGATGCCGCAACACCCGTTGCACATCCACCGTAGCAGGTAAAAATTAAGAGTTTGTAAGGCATTTACTTGCTCTTGCCTCTGTTGTAACTTATCCCTTCACAGCTTGGCACTTAGCTAAAGTGGTTTTGACCCACCTGAGAAGGCACTGCCTCAAGGCTCCTTCGACAAAAGCTTTTCCAATTTATCACTCACCCCTTTCACACTCTGAGCAACTTGAGGTACAGCCTCGTAGACATTGAGACCCTGTGCATCGGCCTGGGCAATGCCCTCATCATAGTCAATAAAGCCTAAGATAGGTAATTCAGGCAGATTGTCCCTAATAAACTGGCGGTCCGCTTCGCTTTTAGTTTTGAAGCCCACTCCATAACAGCGAGTAATGCCCAGCCCCTGGCTTAATCGCTTGACTGCTCGAGCTGTCTGCAAACTGCGCTGCCCTGGCTCCACTACAATCACGAAGGCATCCACGCCTTGAGCTGTACCCCTCCCCAAGTGCTCCACCCCGGCATCCATGTCTAATATCACCACTTCATCACGGCGCAAGATGAGGTGCATCAGCAACGCCTTTAGCATAGCACTCTCAGGGCAAACACATCCAGCAAGAGGCCCTTTGATTGTCCCCATCACCAGAAGCTTGATCCCACTGCGCTCAGTCGAAAAACGGTCTGGTATATCATCAACTCTGGGATTAAGTTTGAAAGTTCCGCCAATGGTGCCTGGCTTGGCCCCGGTGCGCTCGTATATCAGGTCCTGCAGCTCGATAATGGGCGTGATCTGCTCGGCTACCTCCAGAGGTATGCCGAGTGCCAAGGCCAGATTGGCATCAGGATTAGCATCTATCGCTATGACCTTGTAGCCTGCTTCAGCATAAACCATTGCCAAAAGGCTGGCTAGCGTAGTCTTGCCCACGCCACCTTTCCCTGAAATGGCTATTTTCATCGCTTACTCCCATATCCCCAAGAACTGCCCAATACCTCCACTATCAACGCTAGTGGTGGTCCTTGGTAAATTCCTTCCCTATGCAGCAAAGTAAAATTCAAGGCCATCCCTATAACTTCTCCTTACCTTCCCTTCCTTCTCTAATATCTTAAGATGAGCTAAGGTTTCCATCAGTGCCATTCGATGGTTTAAATGATCTAACTCACTCCAAGAGACCCCCCCTTTTTGTGGTATCCAAGGGATCTCTGATGCAACCTCATAAGCTGTCTTCTTTTATTTCCCCCGATGTGCCCATCCTTTCTATATTTTTCAAGTCTGTTGACTCAGCTCTTTGCATCAGCTCATCCAAGACTTCATTATCTTTATCTAAGGCGTACACTCTTCCTTGCTCACCAACTATTTTGGCAGCCGGGATAGTATATGTGCCAGAGCCACAGCCGAAATCTAGTACAGTCTGACCTCTCCTAATCCCTATTCCTTCTAATACCTCAATGGCTCGTGATTCTAGCTCCATTTCTTTGTCTCTCGAAGGCGGACATCCAGACAACCAGAATCAAATTGACTACGGCATAATCTTATCAAGATCGCCTTCTATTGCTTCCTTACTCGGAAAAGCACCAACCTTCACAGCTTGAATTATGCCCTCTTTATCAATGAAAAAGGTAGTAGGAATGTATTGAATTTTATACCTCTGAGCTACATCTTGCTTGGTATCAAGTAGCACTGGAAGGGAAAGGTTATGACCCTGTAAAAACTCTTTTACTTGGGAAGAGGTACCACCTATGTTAATAGCTAATAGTACCAACCCCTCGGCTGACTGTTCTTCGTACACCCTTTGTATAAAGGGCATTTCAGAGACGCAGGGGCGGCACCAAGTTGCCCAAAAGTTGAGTATTACTGGTTTACCTCGGAGGTCACCGAGGGAAACAGGTTCCCCCTCAAGATTGTGAAGCTGGAAGTTCAGTGCCAGGTTGCCTACTCTTGTGCCTTGAGCAGGAGTAGGGTAACTGGGTGGAGTTGGAGCAGACTTTGGGGAGCAGCCAGCCATTGTCAACCCCAAGACCAGAATTGAGGCAAATGCTATTACCAGCATGACTTTTAGTAGTTTATCCATGATTAGCCTCGTCCAAATTACATTTAGAACCAGACCAGCTTATTGGTCAGGATAAGTATGCCAACAGCCATAAGTAGTGCTCCACTAAAGATATACATTGCAGTGGAATAGCGATGGATGCGTTTTAGCAATGGGGCAATAGAATCAAAGGCAGCTCCCATTACCAAGAATGGAATTCCCAATCCCAGAGAATAAATAGCTAGCAGGTAAGCGCCGTGCCATGCTGTTTCAGAACTCCAGGCAAAAGCCAGAATACCTCCCAGTATAGGGCCGACACATGGCGTCCATGCTAGGGAAAATATGGCTCCTATCGATAGGGAGCGTAGGTAGCTAATGGTAGTACCCCGGGACAGAGACAAACGTTTTTCGTAATTTAACCACGGAATTTTTAGGCTAGCCAACATAAACAAGCCGAAGAATATCAGCAAACCACCAGCTATTTGACGAACTATTGCTAAGTGAGAACTGAGGACAAATCCAGCCAATCCAGCCCCGACCCCCATGATAACAAAAACCATGGTAAAGCCTACTACGAAACTAAGGGAATGAAAGAATACAGAGACACGCCTTTTATAAGCTTCGCTCACAAATATATCAGGACCAGCCAAGCTGGCAAGATATATCGGCACTAAAGGCAACGCGCAGGGTGACAGGAAAGATAATAGCCCGGCACCGAAAGCAACTACAAGCGATATACTTTCCACAACCTCCTACCTTTGATAACATTCCTAATGTTAATTAATTTAGCCGAGATAACATAGAGTCCCACAGTATTTTAGCCTCTCTCCTGAAGATATCTGAAGGCAGACATAGCAGCGGTGGCACCATCGCCAACTGCCGTAGCTACCTGGCGTGCGGAGTTCCTGCGGATGTCGCCAGCAGCAAAGATGCCGGGAGCCGAGGTAGCCATTGTCTCATCAGTGATGATGTATCCGGTGTTGTCTAGCTCCACGATGCTGGAGAAGCACTGGCTATTGGGTGTAAGCCCTACAGCAACAAAGACGCCCCCTACATCTAAGGTGGAAAGTTCGCCTGTCTTCACATTACGCAGCCCGAGGTGGTTGACCACCTCCTTGCCCGTAATTTCCTCAACCACTGTATTCCAGATGAAATCCAGCTTCGGCTGGGCGAAGAATTGCTGCTGGAGGGCCTGCCCCGCCCGCAACTGGTCTCGCCGGTGTATTATATACACCTTGCTGGCATGCTGGCTCAGCTCAAGGGCATCGGTGATGGCGGTGTCACCTCCCCCAACCACCGCCACCACCCTGCCACGAAAGAGGAAGCCA
>JGI24023J19991_10003327_pt1 | contig 11344 bp, 10 predicted proteins | sample Cruoilmetagenom1_FD_19991 | JGI IMG/M metagenome (IMG submission 19991)
GGCAGAGAGCACCATTCCAACCCATACAATAGCGGGAATCGCCCACTTCCTGCCTGGCTTCTTCCAGCCTCCGGCAGGTTTCAACCCGCTTCCGGTCCATCCAAAACCCGAATCCAGAAGGTATCCGCCTATAAGAAATGAGGGATAGGCCACGAGTAAGCTCACCCCGAGTATTCCGAAAATATCTGCAATAGCAATCAGAGAGCGCCAGCCGTATTGACTGTAGCCGATAACACCGTATGCATAGCCGATAAAGCCCTTGGTCCGAATCACTTCGAAGGCAAGCCAGATTAAAAGCTGGGCCAGCCAGCCGAAGTTACCAAAGGCCCTATCTGCCAGAGAGAGCAGGAGAAACACCATGAAAAACCAGCCGGCATAAATGGCCGGAACCAGGACAAAACTTACCGGGTTGAAAGTGGCCAGCCAGTAGTTGAACAAGGCGTACGTGGCGTAACCGTAAAAGGCCCCCCAGATAGGGCTGGACCACCATGAAACTCGACGAATGAGTATAACAATGGGGATAAGGCTAATCCACGCAAAAGGGGCAAATCCCCAGTCAGCGATAAAATTAGGGAAACCCAGAGCAAAGAGCAGAGCTCCAAGTAAAATCAGACCGGCGTTAATAGCAAATTGGATTAATGGACGTTGAGTATTCACGGAACAGAGACTAACACAGCGCCGAAAGGGTGAGCAATCGGCTTAAAAAGGGCTTTGAAGGTGCATTATCGCAGAATTCTGAAAAAAACCAGTAACCTGAGGATATTTTTTCCCCTTTTTAGTAATACAAGGGCATATAATAGCCATACCGGCTTTTGAGTCGGGACATCAGGAGGCAACATGAAAAGGACAATCGTTCTCATCGCCGTCATAGCATTGGCGGCCGGCATGGTCTACGCTGACGGCCATGGATACTTCGGCAGCCCCGAAGGCCAATGGAATCTGGCAGGCACACGTCTATACCAGAAAGATGCAGCAGCACCCCGTGCTAAAGCCTGGATGGCTATTCCCCAGAACGGCTCAATGGTTTACGAGTTCACAGTCCGTTATGAAGGCGGCGGTGAAGATGGACATGGCGGGGTAGGAATCCACATCCTCGGCAACTCAGTTCCCAGCGGCAAATCCTGGGGTTTGGGAGACTCCTGGCTTCTCTGGTTTAACTACGATGTTAATGCGTCGGCACCCGGAGTTCCCAAAGGCTTAAGCGCACAGGTTTACAAGAGTGACAGCAACAAGAAGATGGAAGTTGTAAAATCCATTGCTCTGAATCCTTACGTCGGTTTGCTTTCAGCCAATCTCGACAAAGACATTCCTGTAAAACTCACCTTCCTTGCCGATAAAGGCCGGGTGATCATTGCTGATCCTACCGGAGCTTCAGCAGGTTGGTATGTCGACCTTCCCGGAGCCAAAGGTGATTCCGGCAATTATGTCGCTGTCCGTACCAACAGCGTAGACGTCAGTTTCACTTCTCCAGACGTAAAAATGTAGGGAAGTCCAATCAATTAATTTTGGGATAACTCCGGCTACGGCCGGAGTTTTTTTTCACCCAGGCAGAATGAGCAGATATGCACAACGAGAACAAACAACAGGCCCGAAAATCGGCTCAAAAAATTTTATCCTCTCTGGATAAAAATCAGCGGCAGCTGGCAGCGGACAAGGCTTCAGAAAATTTGAAGGCAAATGTCTACTGGCGGGAGGCAAGAAGCCTTTTAGCCTACCTGGCCTTCGGTTACGAACTGGATGCTGATCCAGTTATCCAGGCGGCCATTGATGAGGTAAAGGATGTTTTCATCCCCAAAGTTTCTGGAAACCTGATGAACTTCCACCAGGTGAAGTCCCTGAAAGGACCGTTTAAGAAAGGAGTTTTCGGGATTAGAGAGCCTCTGGAGAGCAGCCCTGAGTGGGAGTTCTTTTCCTCCCCCGGACCGGCACTGATACTGGTACCCGGTCTTGCTTTTAATAAAAACGGCGCCCGGTTGGGCCGTGGTGGAGGCTACTACGACCGTTTTATTTCCAGGATTCGACGTGAGGCAGAAGCCGCCGGGGAGCAGGCCCCGTTGTTCATTGGCTACGCCTACAAAGAACTGCTTACCGAAAGCGTTCCCACCGAAGAGTTCGACCAGATTATTAACGGGCTGGTTAGCGATGGATATTCAGGACTGTTCTGAATCCACTTTCGAACTCTGTATCTCTGTCCTTGTCGTGCTCGGCCGGTAAGGGTATCTTTGACAACGGGAGTATCAATTATGAGCAAAATCAAGTCTGCCCTGGAACTGGCCCTTGAACGAACCGCCAGTGTTGAAATCGATAAAGAATCTATTAAAAAAGATGAATATATCCGGAAAGGAAAATCAACTGCAGGTAAATACATCGTAAATCCGAAAGCCCTGTCCCTGGAAGATGAAATCAAAGCTCTCAAAGGGGATGAACAGAAATGGTTCAGCAATGGGATTATAGAAACCCTGCTGGCCAATATCACCCTCCCCCGTTATGAATCCGATATAAACCGTTATCCTCCAATTGCCGATGCCCTGAAAAGCATCGGGAAGAAGAAAGGCCCGGAAGCTGAAAATCTAACATACCTGCTGAGCCAATACGAAGATCTGTTCAAACAGTATCTCCAGAACATCCTCCAGCTTGAAGAACAGCTGAAAACCCAGTGGGAACCCCGGCTCCGGCAGAAAGAACAGCAGCTCAAACAGCAGACAGGACAGAGTCTCAGGCTCACCCCGGAACAGGACCCCGAATTTGCCAAAGTTCTGAACGAAGAGCTTTCCCGGCTGGATGCTCAGTACGCTGAGATACTCTCTAAGGGTAAAGAGGAAATCCGGAAACTGCTGTAATGAGAACCCATGGATCTCTTTGAAGGAGACGCACCCTCCAACGAACCTCTGGCCGCCCGCATGCGCCCCCGGACTCTGGAAGAGTTTGTAGGTCAGGAGCACATCGTCGGCCCCGGGCGTCTTTTAAGACGGGCCATCGATGCCGATCAGCTTTCCAGCCTTATCTTTTACGGTCCCCCGGGAACGGGAAAAACCACCCTGGCCCGGGTAATCGCCGGCAGTACCAAAAGCCGTTTTGTTACCCTGAACGCCGTTCTCACAGGGGTAGCGGATATCAGGCGGGAAATCTCAGGAGCCAAGGATGCCCGGAGTCTCCAGGATAAAAAAACCATACTCTTTGTAGACGAGGTGCACCGCTGGAACAAATCTCAGCAGGATGCCCTTTTGCCCTGGGTGGAGAACGGCACGGTTATTCTCATCGGAGCTACTACAGAAAATCCCTATTTTGAAGTAAATAAAGCCCTGGTAAGCCGCAGCCGGGTATTCCAGCTCACTGGCCTGGAGGAATCCCACCTGGCCGAAATCGCCCGGCAGACCCTGGAAGATAAAGAGAGGGGTTACGGCNGCTGGAGGGTTGAATTCGAAGCCGGAGCCCTGGAGCATCTGGTAAATATCAGCGCCGGTGATGCCAGGAGTCTGCTCAACGCCCTGCAGCTGGCTGTGGAAACCTCCCCTGAATCTTTTCCTCCTGAACCCGACTCTGTTATTGAAGTTACCATGGCTGCCGCTGAAGAGAGTATTCAGCGCAAAGTTGTTCTCTACGACAAAGAAGGGGATTACCACTTCGATACCATCAGCGCTTTCATCAAGTCCATCCGGGGATCGGATCCGGATGCCGCCCTCTACTGGATGGCTCTGATGATACGGGCCGGTGAAGACCCCCGGTTCATATTCAGGCGTATGCTTATCAGCGCCTGCGAGGATGTGGGCCTGGCGGCTCCCGAAGCCCTGGGCATCGTTGAATCCTGCGCCGCTTCTTTCGACCGGGTGGGCCTGCCCGAGGGACAGTACCACCTTACCCACGCCGCTCTGTATCTTGCCACCTGCCCCAAATCCAACTCCGCTCTCGGTTATTTCGACGCCTTAAAGTCTATAGATGAAGAGAAAAACAAGGATGTCCCCAGTCACCTTCGGGATGCCAGCCGGGACAAACATGCCTTCGGCCATGGAGAAGGTTACAAATATCCCCACGCCTGGCGGGACCACTGGACCGCCCAGCAATACCTCCCCGACGGCCTTTCCGGCCGTATGTTCTACCGTCCCGGTGAACTGGGATATGAAGGGGATGTCAGAGATGCCGTTCTGTCCCGGCGGGAAACTCAGGTTGCATCTATGCTAGATGATGAAAACCTCATAAAGGGTGAAATACTCACCTATTCTCCCGGAGATGACGAACGAGAACGCTGGGTGAGGCGCACCGAAACATCCCAGGAACCTCTGGCGGTTTCAATACGCAATCTCCTCATGAAAAGCTGGAATGCACAGCGCCATGAGAGAGTTTTCATTCCATCAGATCCCGCAGGAACCCTTATCTGGGAAGCTCACCGCCGGGTTCCCGAAGGTGGTGTTACCGCTCTCTGCCGAAGCAACCGCTCATATGATGCTTTGAGCTGGCTGGCCGGGGGACTGCCGGCTGCCGAACGCCCGAAACTACACATCGGCAGCGTGGATAATAAAAAAACAATCAGGGAAATCACCGCCGGAGAGGTTCGTTTCGATGTTGTTCTGGGACGGAACTGGCTGGTTCAAGGCGCCACTCCTGAATCGCGTATCGCCCTGCTGAAAAGTACCCTTGATATAACGGCTCCAGAGGGGAAACTGCTCCTGGCCGAGCCCCATCCCGAAGAAGGTACCACCCTGGCGGGTATTCTACCTCCCGGCATTCTGGAAAAAACTGTAGAGCATCACTTTAAAGACTGTGAAAAAACATATCTTAAAGACTTTTTCGCCGAACAGACTCCGGAATCAGTGAAACAAAATATTAAGAGTTCGGGTTGGAACAACACAAGAGTAGAAAGCTGCAGAGTCAGTGAAAATCGCCTACTGGCCGAAGGACTTCTGGATTCCTGGTTATCCACAAACCGTAAAGGGAGCTATGGAGCCGAAATGGCCGCTCTGATGGGAAAGAAAGAGTGGGAGGAAACCGCCATCCGGCTGAAAGCCATACTCACCGGGAGAACCGTCCACTGGGATACCGCTCTTCTCGTTATTTCGGCAACCACATGATTGCTGATACTCCCGCAAATATCTCAATAATCTATGAAGACGATGAACTCCTGGCGGTGGAGAAACCCCGAAACATCCACGTCCACCCCACTAAAATGTCCCGGGGAGAAGAGAGTGTTCAGTCCATCCTGGAAGAAGAGCTGAGTTGCCGACTCTACCCGGCCCACCGGTTGGACCGCCCGGTTGGAGGAGTTCTCCTGATTGCAAAAAAATCGGAAACAGCTTCAATACTCGGTAAAGCCCTACGAACCGGAGGCGTCCTGGATAAGCGATATCTATGCATTGTCCGAGGCCGAATGGAAGGCGGGGGAATCATCAACCGGCCTATCAGGCAGGAACAGGGAAAGCCCGAACGGGAGGCATCAACCCGGTGGAGAGCCCTGGCAACGGTAGATGCCCACTGGTCCGACGGCATCTTCACCTCCAGCCGCTATTCACTTGTGGAATGTATACTGGAAACCGGACGCTACCATCAGATCCGCCGGCATCTGGCCTTTGAAAATCACCCCATCCTGGGGGACATACAGCACGGAGATAATCCACGTAACAGAATCTGGAAAAAGGAAACTGGGATTGAGGGCCTGATGCTCCGGGGGCACAGACTTTCTTTCCTCCATCCTGCAAGCGGAGAAAGGATTTCCCTGACAGCTTCTCCGGACAGGAGGTTTATCAAAGCAGCCGGGCTATTCGGGTGGGAAGAAAATCTGGTTACTGAGTAATACCCAGTTCTTAATTATACCTAAGCAATCTTTCATGGAAACTCATGCACTGATTGAAAATATGACTTAGATAACCAGGGACAATAAAAGCAGACAATACGCAATGTCTATCCTCTGACAACATCCAATATCCGGCCGTAATCTACTTAAGAGGCAGCACAATCTCCCGCTTTTCCTGGTCCTCCCGGGGACGGTAGAAAATGGCGACATGACCGATAGTCCGCACCAGGGCAGCGTTGGCACCTTCAGCCAGCAGGTGTGCAATTTCCAGAATGTTTTCTTTATGACCCACAAAGCGCACTTTGATGAGCTCATGAGCTTCAAGCTCGGCATCCGTCTGAGCCGTAACACCCTCAGACAANCCTTCNTTACCNATCATAACNGTGGGTTTNATTCTCTGAGCCTTNCTCGCAAGCCATCTNCGCTGGGTTTTNGTCAGTTCCATNNAGGTATCCTCTCGTGCCGGCAGAGAATACGCCATGAGGGCATNTTCGTCCAGCCTTGTATTGACACACCCCCATANATAAGNGTAAAAAATAGCCCGCATGGTGGATGTAGTTCAGTTGGTAGAGCACCAGATTGTGGTTCTGGTTGTCGCGGGTTCAAACCCCGTCATCCACCCTTAGGTTATGTAACGTAACCGACCAAGCGTCCTTAGCTCAGCTGGATAGAGTACCGGGCTTCGAACCCGTAGGTCGCAGGTTCGAGTCCTGCAGGGCGCGTATTTGATTCACCGAAAGAGAAACACCATTCCGTTATCTTAGAGAGATACCCGAACCAACCCTGCAGGACTCGAAGGGTGAGCCCGGTTGCGACCGATCAGGGAGCAAGTCCCGGCAGGACGCCGGGACAGGGGGAACCAGCGGCCCGGAATGAGGAGGCCGACGACTGAAGGGCGAGTCTTGCAGAACCGATGTTCAATCCCGAATTTTATCCAGCAACCGGTTTAATTCTTTGATATCATCAATTGTCAATTTGTTTAATAATTCATCGCTCTTTTTTTCACATTTATACATTTCTCCCAGTAAACCTGAACCTTTTTCAGATATTGATATATCTTTTTGCCTGCGATCGAGGGAGTTCTCCTTTCTTTCGATGTAACCTTTTTCAAATAGCTTGTCTATCAAACGACTTACATCTGAATTTCTATCCAGCATTCGGACTTTCAGATAACCAATTGATACATGTTGTCCCGTTTCAACCCCTCTGAGTACTCGTAAAATATTATACTGAGGCTCCGAAATATCATGTTTTTTCAGCAATTGCAGAAACTGATAACTTATCTGTTTAACTGTAAATGTCAGGTTAATAAGACCTTTGTGATACTCATTTCTAAAACTGCCTTTCAATTCGTCTTCAATTTTCATGAAATTTTACCCCTGCCTGCTAATTCTTAACCATCATCAACAGAGTTGGAAGGTGCTACGGTAAAAAAATTGTATCATCTGACAGGTTCAGCTAAAAAACTTCGATTACTGAAAGCCGGTAGAAGGCCTTCATAAGTATGCATTATATCATCTTTGTCATCCAACAGAGCCATTACGTATACCAGGGGTATGTAATGTTCAGGAGTCGGCACTGCTCTTTTACCGTATTTATGCTTATTGTATTCAATTATTGCTTTGACATTACGGTTGTCAATCTGGAGTTTAATATAGTCATCAAACTCCTTATCCCACCCGTAGATGCGCGTATCACCGGTAAACATTCTATTTCCGGCTTCTCTGAGATTGTGAACAATGGCTCCACTGCCGATAATCAGGATTCCTTTTTCTCTGTATTTTTTCAAATGCTGAGCCAAGTAGTAATGATTCTGAACTGATAAATCGTAATCAATACTAATTTGAAAAACTGGAATATCGGCTTCGGGGAAAAGATGTCTCATAACCGGCCAGTTTCCATGATCGAATCCCCAATCTGTTGTGGTTTTCACCTGACTGATATCTGATGCTATTTCTCCAGCTATTTCCGGTGAACCCGGAGCCGGATACTTCAGGGAATCCGAGTAATATTCTTCTGGAAATCCATAATAGTCGAAAACAGTTTCAGGGAAGGGACTCGAATTTACATACGTCCCCCGAGTATACCAATGGGCGGAGATAACAAGTATTGCTTTTGGCTTATATCTGCTGCCCAAATCCTTACTCAGATTATTCAGATATTGAATAAAATCATTACCATGGGCAGGCAGCGTAATATCCATCGGGTTTCCATGTGAGGTAAAAAGTACCGGCATCTTTTCAGACAATTTTCCCATGGGACCTATACTATTGATGCTATTTCATTAAATAGCCTGCGGGGACGACGGGGATAGAGTTTTCTGGATTTATCATAGTATCCCAGACTGATCGTCATAACGGCTGCTTCTCCATCATTCAAGTTGAACTCTTTGTGAATACCATCAAAATCAATACCGCTCATAGGGTGAGAATCAACATCGTAATCTTTTGCCGCTACCATAATAGCCATTCCAAGTATTCCTGCATTGCTTTCAGCAAATTTCAATTTACGTTCATCACTGGAGCCGTAGAGAAATAAGGCAGCCTGCTTTGCCCCAACAACCATTTCTTCATTCCCCCCGACGCTGCGCAGCATTTCATCCCACACAGGGTTATTGTTCGCATAACCTTCTTTATTACCTACAATGATAAGTGTAACGGGCGCTTCAAGCACTTTATCCTGCTTGTTTGATAATTCAAAAAGCTTTTTCTTACTATCCTCAGTTTTTACAGCAATAATTCTCCACGGCTGCAGATTAAATGCCGATGGCGCCATTACGGCAAGGTTAATAATCTCTTTCAGTGTCTGATCAGATAACCCCCTGTCTTTATCGATAAATGTAATTGAACGTCTTTCTGAAAATAATTCTTTCGTCTCCATATTGTGCTCCTATATATTATGATTTTTATAATATATGTATCAACATCTAATGTGTCAACATATTTAATAAAAAAAATTAAGTTTTCTTAAACGGCAGTATCTATATCGCAGACACCAGGGATTGAACTGTTATGTTCAGAAGCAACAATATGGAATGAGGACCAGAATAATCGGAATGCAATTGTTGACATGCGCAGAAAAGTTGCAAATATTCAGGCTTCCATTATCGGCAATTTTAAAAGCACTAAGCACCAATACCTCCTCATCCTTCAGAGGGAGATAAAAATCAAAACACTTTTCATGATAATGCCAATTATGGTTCGTCATCATAATTCGCCAGGGAGAAAACGCATTGCTATGGATTAAAGGGAGTATTTAAAAGGCTCTGGAGAAACCCGAGGATTCTTTTGTAATAGCAAAGGTGTAACGGTAACCACCACCCTTCAGAGCCGTAAAAAGAATCCCAAACTTAGTGCTTTATAAAACCCAAGAATATTGCTATCTATACCGAAAATTCTCNCTTTCCAGGTTCCATCTTTGGAAAATGTAACAGGGGACAGTTATCAATTTTCATCAATCTTTAAGAANGACACGAATCCTCACTTCATCGCCGATTACCTCTGTGAAAACCTGAGCATTCGGATTGAATATCTTTTATATCAAATCTTCTGTGACGACGGCACCGGCCAGCAGAATTGAATCAACCTCACCGTGGCAGAGGTCATCCAAATGCTAGACACAAAATGAAAAAATCTGTAGAGTGCCAAGGCACGAAAATGTGGGGCCGTTAGCTCAGCTGGCAGAGCAGCAGACTCTTAATCTGCGGGTCAAAGGTTCGATCCCTTTACGGCTCATATTGGAATCGGGTGGCTTGGCCGCCCTTTTTCTTTTACACTGGAAATAATTGCGAGAGTGGTGGAATTGGTAGACACGCCGGTTTTAGGAGCCGGTGCTTCGGCGTAAGGGTTCAAGTCCCTTCTCTCGCACTTTCGAACCCTTAAAACTACCGGAGACAGTGTCAAACGATTCAGACCGGATCGTTTAATAGAGGTAAAACAATGATCGACAACAAACAATTTGACAAACAGGAAAACTCATCGGTAAAACTCACCGTAACAGTTACTGTAGACGGGGCCGAAAAAGCCTATAACGATCTTCTGGCTAAGTATGGAAAGAACGCCCAGATACCCGGCTTCCGAAAGGGAAAGGTTCCCAGAGATATACTGATCCGTAAATTCGGTGAAGGCATCAAACATGAAGCCGCTGCCGATCTGATTGACTCAGCCCTTCAGGAAGCTTTGAAGGATGTTGAAGAGAACCCCATCTCCCAGCCGACACTGGAAGACCTTCCCGCCATCGAACTGGGAAAGCCTTATGTGTTTTCTGTTACCTACGATGTCTTTCCTGAAATCAAAATGCCCGAATACAAGGGTGTAGAGATTGAAGAGGCTCAGGTGAAGATTCTTAAAAAACATGAGACCGAAGAGCTGGATTCCATCCGGGAACGCAACTCGGTTGTCGTGGACAAAGAAGACGAAACCATTGCTCAAGATNCTGTTGTAACCATGGACTATGTGGAGTTGGGTGATGATGATGCAGCCCTGGAAGAAACCCGGCGTAAGGGTTTTGCTTTCACTGTCGGCACAGACGCCCATCCCTATGCCATCGATAAAGAACTCGAGGGCATGAAAGTGAATGAATCCAAGGTAATAGAGAAAACTTTCGCCGAAGATACAGATTCACCCTATGCCGGACGCACCATCAAACTGGATGTAAAGATAACAACTGTTAAAGAGCGGGAACTTCCCGACTTGGACGACGAGCTGGCCCAGGATGTTTCTGAAGATCTGAAAACCCTGGACGATCTGAAGAAGAAGGTAAAAGCCGATCTGAAAGAACGGGCCGAGAGTAAAATCCGTGCTCAGAAGATTAACGGCCTCACCGACAAGCTGGTGGAAGGGGCTGAGATTGATGTTCCTGAATCAATGGTAGCTTCCGATCTGGAGAATACCTGGCAGGATTATGTCCGGCAGTCCGGTGCCACAGAAGAACAGCTGATAAAAGCATTGGAAGATGCGGGGCGCAGCAAGGCTGATATTCTGGGAGAATGGCGGGATGATGCAAAGAAATCCATCAAAACCCGGCTCATCTTCGGCCGGATTGTTGAAGATGAGAAAATTGAATCCGGTGATGATGAAGTGGCATCAGAAATGGAAAAACGGGCTGAAGAATTCAAAATGCCTGTGGAAGAAATGGAAAAAATGTTTGGCGGAGCGCAGTTCCGGGAGTATCTTAAGAGCGAACTCGCTCAGAAGAAGCTTTTTGACTTCCTTCTGGGTGCCGCTTCCGTCACAAAAGGCGAGAAGATAGACTATACTGAGTTGATGGGAGCCTAGCGCAGTAAAATGCCTTGCCCCTTTTTGGAGATATAATGGACATTCAGGCTGCCTATAATCCNTACATCGTTGAGAAAACAGGNNTNGGNGAAACCCGTTACGATATCTGGTCNAAACTGCTNCAGGANAGAATNATNTTCCTNGGNGGNGAGNTTCGNGATATTGATGCAGACCACATTGTGGCCCAGCTTCTTTATCTTGATTCACAGGATCCGGAAAAAGATATCAGTTTCTACATTAACAGTCCCGGCGGTTCTGTAACTGCCGGACTGGCAATTTACGA
>JGI24023J19991_10003332_pt1 | contig 11341 bp, 7 predicted proteins | sample Cruoilmetagenom1_FD_19991 | JGI IMG/M metagenome (IMG submission 19991)
GTAAAAATGAAGAAGAGATTCATGAACAACTTATGGATGATGTTTATACATTACTTAGTGAATTTTCTGAGCAATACAAGGAAGATAATTTATGAAAATACTACTTTTAGCACTTATATTACTAAGTCAAATCTATGCAAAAAGTTATAAAGACTTTGGAAATGAATTTCAGTATGAATTGAATTATAAAATAGCTTTAGAAAAAGCACAAAAAGAAAAAAAAGATATTATGATATTGATGGTTTCTAACTTTTGTCCATGGTGTCAAAAGTTAGAAAAAGTTGTATTGTCAAAAGAGAAAATCAATAATCAAATTCACAAAAAATATATCCCATTGATTTTAAATAAAGATGAAAGCAAATACCCAAAAAAATTTGAAACTCCAATGGTACCTACAGTTTATTTTGTAGATTACAAAACAGAACAAATCACAAGTAAAGTTATAGGGTATAATCATAGAGGTGATATGATAAATACGATAAATAATCCATAATCATAAAAAAACATATTTTTTGCTATAATATCAAAAAAATATAGGGTTGTTAATGGAATATTTTGAGATATTTACACATATAGTGGTGGTGATGAGTTTGGGTTGGTATATGATTACCAACTTACAGTGGTATAATTATAAACTGCAAAGAGTTATCTTAAAACACCACAAACAACAGTGGCATATAATCTATTTTGTCACACCATTTGTTCTTTTTTATCTTTTGCCTTTTCTCTATTTTAGTATCTATTTTTATATATTATACCTTACTAGTTTTCTAATTTGGAATAGAAATCTTGATAGACCAGTTGTTTTTACAGGTCGAGTAAAAAGATTTTTGGCAATATTATTGTTTACTACTTTTGCTGTTGATTCTTTAGTGATGGTAAGTTCTCATCAGTTTTATGGATTATTTTTACCGTTATTTATAACTTATATAATCACTACAATATTGGAAAAAATATTTTTTATCACTTATAAACAAAGGGCAAAAGGTAGACTTCATACTATTATGGGGTTACAAACTATAGCTATAACTGCATCATATGGAAAAACATCTATTAAAAACTATCTTTATCAAGTATTAAATAGAAAATTCAATGTTTATATGACTCCAAGAAGTGTCAATACAATAGGGGGAATTGTAAAAGATGTCAACGATGACTTACCACTTGATACACAAATTTATATAGCTGAAGCGGGGGCAAGACAAACAGGAGATATAGAAGAGATAGTTAATTTTCTTGAGCCACAATATGCTATTATTGGAAGTGTTGGAGAGCAACATATTGAGTATTTTAAAACTTTAGATAATATTATCCATACAAAGATGGAGATACTCAAATCTCCAAAACTAGTACATGGATTTGTTCACGATAGTGTTCCTATTTTACAATACGATACTATCACAAAATACCCAAGTGATTTAAATATTACAAGAAGTGATTTAAATGGTATCTGGTTTGATATAAATCTTGATGGTACTACAGAACATTTTCATGCACCAGTTTTGGGTAGCTTTAATGCTATAAATTTAACTTCTGTAATACTTATGGCAAAAAAACTTGGTATGAGTGTAGATGATATTAAAGTAGCACTTCACAATTTAAAACCAGTAGAGCATAGACTTCATTTAAGCAAAGCAGGTGGAAAACTAATACTTGACGATAGTTTTAATGGAAACCTTGAGGGGATGCTTGAAGCTATACAAATAGCCTCAACTCATGAGGGGAGAAAAGTTATTATAACACCTGGGCTTGTAGAGTCAAATATGGAATCAAATGTAGAGTTAGCACATGCTATTGAGAAAGTTTTTGATTTAGTGATTATTACTGGAAGTTTAAATACAAAACTTCTTGATAAAGTGATTAAGCATACAAAACCAATTTTTTTAGAAGATAAGTCAAAGATGCAAGAAGTTTTAGCAAGTGAAACTCATATTGGTGATCTTATACTTTTTGCAAATGATGCACCAAATTTCATATAAGAGAAGACTATAAATTGCTTTATAGTCTTTCTTGGATTTTATTGTAACTCTTCTCTTACAATCTTGACAGCTTTTACCATGTTTTCTAAACTTGGTTTAACCTCTTCCCATTTTCTTGTTTTGAGACCACAATCTGGATTTATCCATAATTGCTCTTTTGGTAATACTTCAAGAAGTAATTTAATTTGAGCTATTATCTCCTCTACACTTGGGACTCTTGGACTATGAATATCATAAACACCTGGTCCAACTTCTTGTTTATATGCAACTTCTTTAAATACTTTTAGAAGTTCATTTCCACTTCGTGCTGTTTCTATTGAGATAACATCAGCATCCATAGCTTCTATAGTTTTGATAATATCATTAAACTCACTATAACACATGTGTGTATGTATTTGTGTCTCTTTGTTTGCACTACTTACAGATATTTTGAAATCTCTAACAGCCCAATCCTCATAGATTTTAATTTTTTGAGTTCTTAATGGATACCCCTCTTTAAATGCTGCTTCATCCACTTGAATAATTTTGATACCTTCTTTTTGTAAATCATCAATTTCATCACTTAAAGCAACTGCAATTTGTTTTGATACTTCATCTCGTGGCTTATCATCTCTTACAAAAGACCAATTAAGAATAGTAACTGGACCTGTTAACATCCCTTTCATGTTTCTTTGTGTTTTACTTTGTGCATAAGTTATCCAGTTTACTGTCATAGGTTTTGGTCTGCTTATATCTCCATAGATAAAAGGAGGTTTTACACATCTACTTCCATAGCTTTGTACCCAACCATTTTGGGAAAATCCGTATCCATCTAGTTGCTCACCAAAGTATTCAACCATATCATTTCTCTCAGGTTCTCCATGTACTAATATTTCTAATCCACATTCTTCTTGAAAATCAACACAATCATCAATATATTGTTTCATCTGATTTTCATAATTTTCTTGAGTGATTTGCCTAGTTTTAAAATCTTTTCTAGCTTTTCTTATGTTTTGTGTTTGAGGAAATGATCCAATTGTAGTTGTTGCTAAATCTTTATATTTAAGAAGTTCTTTTTGGATTTTTATTCTCTCCTCATAGATACCATCTCTTTGAAGTTTTGTATGATTTTGAACTCTTTTTTGTACCTTTTTGTTGTGAATGACTTGAGATGTTTTTCTACTATGATTTGCTTTTTTATTTTCCTCATATTGTATTTTTTCATCTGAACTTAATCTTTCAATACCATCAAAAAATATTTTTGACAAAAGAGAAACTTCATCAAGTTTTTCATAAGCATAACTTAACCAATTTTTGATTTCTATATCCATCTTTTCTTCATACTGCAATGTAAAAGGTGTATGTAAAAGACTACAAGAAGAACTGATAATAATATTGTCTTTATCTACTTGTTTCGCAATTTTTTCTAAAAACTCTACTGTGTGTTCAAGATTATTTTTCCAAATATTTCTTCCATCAACAANACCAGCAATAAGTTTTTTATCACTCGAAGCGATTATTTTCAGTGATTNTATGTTTTCAGTTCCATATAAAAAGTCTAATCCAATTCCCCAAATAGGTGTATTAATTAATACTTTTGTAGCTTCATTTGAGTGTTCAAAATATGTTGTAACTATGATTTTAATATTTTGACTTACAGTTGCTAGTCTATCATATGTAAGTTTTATAAGACTTAACACTTTTGGTTCATTATCTTTGACAAAGATTGGTTCATCAATTTGTACTGTAATACTTTCATCAAGTTTAGAAATTTTTTTCAATAACTCCTCATAAATAGGTAAAATTTTATTTAATAATTCAAAAGTATCATCTCTATCTACTCTTTTTGAAAGTGCTAAAAATGTGATAGGTCCAATAAGATTGATTTTTGTTTTAATCCCTAATTCTTTAGCTTCATTGTATTCATTAATTATTTTTGTAGCATTAAGTTTGTAGGTATCTTCTATACTTAACTCAGGCACGATGTAGTGATAGTTTGTATTAAACCATTTTGTCATCTCCATTGCAACATTTGATTTATCTCCCCTAGCCATAGCAAAATAAAGCTCCTCATTTTTAAGATGTTGAAATCTTTTTGGAATAGCATCTAACATAATAATAGTATCAAGCATATTGTCATAAAGACTAAAGTCATTTGAACTAATATATTCTATATTAGCACTTTTTTGATGTTCCCAATGTCTTTTTTTTAGTTCACTTGCAACTTTTTCTACTTCTTCAAATGGACATTTTTTTGCCCAAAAACTTTCTAGTACTTGTTTTAATTCTCTTTGTTCCCCAATTCTAGGAAATCCCACTATGTAATTTTTTGACATTACTAATCCTTTAATTTTTTAATTTTTGAAATGATTTTATTTGTATGAATTAAGTTGTAGTAGGGGAGGGTGAACACCAGTTCTTCTAAATGCGAAGTATGTTGTATAGTATGGACATCTTGGAATATAATGATGACTAAGCAGTGTAAGTCTTGTTTTTAGATTATAAAAACAGTTACAATGAGAAGGTTTTAGTTTAAAAGTAGAAGTGGTTACTAAAAGTTTACAAGGAGGTTCCTCTTCTTCTAACTCTTTTTCTTCTTTTTGAGATATATTTTTATGCAGTAAAGAAAATATAGATGACACTTGACTTTGTAGTTTTTGTTCTACTGAAGATGCAAGTATGGCACTAAGTGTGAAATAGTTTTTTCCAAAACCTTTTAATATCTTCATATCTATATTTTCCTTTCTTTTTTGAAATTTTATTCCTTTTATCCTTAATTTTATTTTAATGGATTGAGTTGTTTTTTAATTTTCTTTGGAATCTGTGCCATTTTTAGGGTAGTTTTTTTGATAAAATTATCTTGTTTATCAAATTGATTTACCTCTAAAGCGTTGTTCTTTTTATCAAAAGAGAGGGCTTTGTATATAAAACCATTCTCTTCAAATATGATATTTTTCAAAACTATTTTGTTTCTGTTTTCTTTTTAGTAGCGGTTTTTTTAGCTGCTGTTTTCTTGACAGGTGTCTTTTTTGTTACTGTTTTAGTAGTAGTTTTCTTAGCTGGTGCTTTTCTACCACCTCTAGTAGGTTGATTTTTAATAATATCTTTTACCTCTTCAAAACTTAAAGCTTTAATATCTTGTTCATCAAGCTCTTTTGGTAGTTTATAGTTTTTCTTTTTTGATTTGATATAAGGACCATATCTTCCTATAAGTATTTGAGTCTCTTCTTCTGGAAAATCTTTGATTAATGATTTTGCTTTTAGCTCTTTAAGTTCTTTGATTACCTCTAAAGCTCTTGGAAGTTCTACTGTATAAGGGTCATCCTCTTTTAAACTAAAGTATTCACTTTTTATTTGTAAATAGGGACCAAATCTTCCAATATTTACTTTAACATCATCTCCATTTTCATCTTGTCCTAAAACTTTTGGAAGTGTTAGGAGAGTTTGTGCTTCTTCTATAGTGATACTATTTACACTAATTGTTGCAGGGATAGAAGCTATTTTTGGTTTCTCTTCATCTTCTTTTGTTCCAAGTTGTACATAAGGACCATATTGTCCAACTCTTGCTGTAATTGGTTTGCCTGTTTTTTCATCAATACCAAGTTCTCTTACATCTGAAAATTTAGCTCTTGGAGCATTTTCTTCTTTATCTTCAATATTTTTTACAAAAGGTTCATAAAACTCTTTTAAAACATCTGCCCAAGCTATTTTCCCTTCTGCAATTTGGTCAAATTCTTCTTCAACATGTGCAGTAAATCCAAGGTCTACTATATGTTCAAAGTGTTCGATTAAGAAGTCGTTTACAACTGTACCTATAAGAGTTGGTTTGAGTTTTTTATCTTCTGTTTTGATAATATATTCTCTTGCTTGAATTGTAGCAATTGTTGGTGCATAAGTTGAAGGTCTTCCAATCCCCTCTGCCTCCATCTTTTTCACTAAGCTAGCTTCTGTATATCTTGCAGGTGGTTTTGTAAAGTTTTGTTCACTTGTAAGGTTTTCAAGGTTTAATATTGTCCCTTTTTTTATAGTTGGAAGAATTACATCTTGATTATCTAAAGCTGCTTCTGGGTCATCACTACCTTCAGTATAAGCTTTCATAAATCCAGCAAATACTATTTGAGTACCTTTTGATTGAAATTCATATTCTTTATCTTTTCCTGCACTTATTTTGTATGTTGTATTTGCTACAACTGCTTGTGCCATTTGAGTAGCTATGGTTCTTTTCCAAATAAGACTATATAATCTATATTGAGCATTATCAAGATATGGTTTTACATCACTAGGTTTAAGGGCAAGGTTTACAGGACGAATCGCTTCATGGGCTTCTTGTGCCCCTTTTGCTTTACTTTTATAATGTCGTGGTTTGTCAAGTGCATACTCTTTGCCATATTCTGCTTCAATAACATCTTTTGCCATTGAAGTTGCAAGTGTTGAAAGGTTGACACTATCTGTTCTCATATAGGTAATTAAACCACCCGTATGACCAGGAATACTTACACTTCCTTCATAAAGTTGTTGTGCTACTATCATAGTTTGTTTTACACCAAAACCAGCTTTTCTACTTGCTTCTTGTTGGAGTGTTGAAGTTGTAAAAGGGGGTGCAGGGTTTCTTTTGCTCTCTTTCTCCTCAATATTTTCTAATATATATTGACCAGCATTACAGCTGTTTTCTATAATTTTAACTTCAGTTTCATTGTTTACTTTTGCTGTTTTTGCATTGATTTTTGCAAGTTCTGCTTTTAGTTGTGGTGTATTGAATTCAGTTTTTATTTTCCAAAATTCTACAGGGATAAAAGCTTCAATCTCTTTTTCTCTATCTACAATTATTCTCACAGCAACTGATTGAACTCTCCCTGCACTTAAACCATATCGTACTTTTTTCCATAAAAGTGGAGAAAGCTTATATCCAACAGCACGGTCAAGTATTCTTCTTGCTTGTTGTGCATCAACAAGATGTTGATCCACATCCCTTGGATTTTCTAAAGCTTCAAGAATCGCTTTTTTTGTAATCTCATGGAATACGATTCTTTTAATAGGGTTTTTTTGGATTTTTAAAGCGGGAATAAGATGCCAAGCAATAGCTTCTCCCTCTCTATCCTCATCGGCCGCTAGGTAGATAACTGTATCTTTAGTAATTTGTTTTTTTAAGTCGGCAATAACTTTAGTTTTATCTCTTGAAATCATATATTGAGGTTCAAAATTATTTTGGGGGTCAAACCCAAGTTTTGATTTAGGTAAGTCTCTTACATGTCCCATTGATGCCATAACTTTGTAGTCAGAGCCTAGAAATTTTGATATAGTCCGTGCTTTTGCAGGTGACTCCACTATCACTAAGTTTTTCATTGATTGCCTTTTGTTACAACTCTATATTATTATGTTGCAATAAATTTTGTGAAGCGAATAGTAACATAAAAATATTTAATAGAAATTAATTGTAATAAATTTAGTGATACATCAGTCCTTTTTAGTCTCCATTTACTAAAGATTAGATATAATCTTCGAAAATTACATAAAATAGGATTAAAATTGTCACACCAATTATTACAAAAACAAGCGGATACAATTAGATTTTTAGCAGCAGATATGGTTCAAGCAGCTAATAGTGGACACCCAGGTGCTCCAATGGGATTAGCAGATATAGCAACTGTATTAAGTAAACATTTAAGAGTTGACCCAAACAACACACAATGGCTAAATAGAGATAGATTAGTGTTTAGTGGTGGTCATGCTTCTTCACTTGTTTATTCATTATTACATCTTTGGGGATTTGATGTTAAATTAGAAGATTTAAAACAATTTAGACAAACAGGAAGTATAACTCCAGGTCATCCAGAATATGGTCATACAAGTGGTGTTGAGATTACAACTGGACCATTGGGACAAGGAATAGCAAATGCAGTTGGTTTTGCTATGGCTTCATCTTATGCAAAACATTGTTTAAATAGCCAAACAGCTGAAGTTATTGACCATCATGTTTATTGTTTATGTGGTGATGGAGATTTACAAGAGGGTATAAGTTATGAAGCGTGTGCAACTTTAGGTCATCAAGGGATTTCAAATTTTACACTTATCTATGATTCAAATGATATTACAATTGAAGGTGACATCTCTATTGCTTGGTCTGAAGATGTTGCGAAAAGATTTGAAGCAATTAACTTTAACGCAGTGACAATAGATGGACATGATTTTGATGCTATTGATAAAGCTATAACTGATTCAAAAACAAGTGATAAGCCTACTATTATCATAGCGCGTACTGCTATTGGAAAAGGTGCAGCTACACTTGAAGGGAGTCATCATACTCATGGTGCTCCTTTAGGAAATGATGAGTTATCAGCTTCTAAAACAAAAGCAGGATTTGATCCAGAACAATCATTTTTTATTCCTGATGATGTAAAAAAAGCTTTTGATAAAACAGAGTCTGGTGCATTACAAAGTAAGGCTTGGGAAAAACTAGTAAAAAAAGACTTGCCTTTAAGTGAACAAAACGAAACATTAAATGCTCTTTTAAGTCCAGATTTTTCTAAAGTATCATATCCTGATTTTAGTGATATAGATTCTATGGCAACAAGAGATTCAAATCACAAAATATTAAATGCTATTGCTAGTAGTGTTCCATCATTTTTAGGTGGAAGTGCAGATTTAGCACCATCAAATAAAACAGAACTAAAAGGACTTGGTGATTTTCCAAAAGGGAGAAACATCCACTTTGGTATTAAAGAACACTCAATGGCAGCTATTGCAAATGCTATGAATCTTTATGGATTATTTAGAGTATTTAGTGCAACATTCTTTATCTTTTCTGATTATTTAAAACCAGCAGCAAGAGTTGCTGCGTTATCAAGTATTCCACAACATTTTGTATGGACGCACGATAGTATTGGAGTAGGGGAAGATGGTGCAACACATCAACCAATTGAACAACTAAGTCAATTTAGAGCATTACCAAACTTCTATACATTTAGACCAGCTGATGCAACTGAAAATATAGAGTGTTGGAAAACTGCATTTACATTAAATGCACCTACAGCTTTTGTATGTTCAAGACAAAAACTTGATAATTTAAAAGATCAAAAAGTGATCGGTGATGTTTCAAAAGGTGGATATCTTGTAACAAAATGTGATAAAGCAGATGTAACATTTATGGCAAGTGGTAGTGAAGTATCACTTTGTCTTGCGGCTTCTAAATTATTGGAAAAAGCAGGAGTGTATGCAAATGTTGTATCTGTACCTTGTTTTGATCTATTGTGTGAGCAAGATGAAGATTATATCGATGAGATTATCGATATGAACAACACTTATGTAGTAGCAGTTGAAGCTGCAACTGCTATGGAGTACTATAAATTTGCTGATGAAGTTATCGGTATGACTGGATTTGGAGAAAGTGGACCAGCTGGTGAGCTTTTTGATAAGTTTGGTTTTACACCAGAAAAAATAGCTGCTAAAGTTCAAGATATAGTAGCGTAACTCTTACAATATCATATATCAATAATATAGTTGTGATTGTCTTAATCGCTATATTATTGATAGGCTTTTATCTTAATCTAAGAGGGGTCTAATTCCCCGACCCAAGGGTCGGGGAATTAGACCCCTCTTAGATTAAATCTCTAGTCAATATATATGTTATTAATACTACTGGTAAAAATAATAATGCAAGTAAAAGAATTATACTATATAGTTCAAATGATATATTAGGATTAATCCCAGAATATATTAATAGTATAAGGGCTAAAATAGAGTTTATTATGGAGATTACTTTTAATCTACCAATCCATATACTATAAATAAATAAATGACTTTTCCACCCATAGGTATTGATATAATGCCAATCTTTTTTATCAAAAAAAATAGATATTACATCACCTATATTATTTATATCTTTATATTTTTGTTCTATTAACTTTTGTAATTCAAAAAATACTAAAATAGCATTAAATGCAAATGCTATTTCTAAAACACTACTAAAATCAGATAAATTATACATTTTAAGCCTCTTATATTTTAGTAAAAACTAATTTATCATTTTTTAACTTTAGTTTTTGTTTATGCGAATCTTATAGTCTAACGCACACCTCTCTACACAAATACCCATTAAATCTCAAATCCCATAATATCAGTTAATTCCTCTTTCATTTTCAGTAAATCATTAATATCAAATTTGACGAGTATATCCATCATTGTTAAATAACTTTCAAGACCAGCTAATAATGAAGGATAAGTAAAATTTACACCTCTTTGAATTTGTTTACCACTTAATTGTATTAAAAAATCTTTTATCTTTTTAGCATTATCACTATTGTCATTTGCAATTTGCCAAACTAGCATACAAGCTTGTGATACTATAAGAAGTCTTTTAAATAAAGCTTCTGGTTCTATTTGTTGCCACTGTTCTAAATTAAACCCTGAAGATTTTAATAATTTAAAATAACTTTCAATCTTCCATCTATGATAATACCAAGTAGCTAAAGTTTCAGATGTTATACTAGTATCAAACAAATTTGATACTAATAACCATTGAGCTACTATCTCACCTTTATCATCTATTAATCTCTCCACAATAAATCTTAACTTTATTGGATCACCTTTTATTCTTTGAACTTGATTTTTCCCATCTTCATTTTTTCTCTTTTTAGTGGCATCTCTTTTGATAATAATATCACATTCATTTACATATATAGTAGCTTTTTTACCTTTATATTTTATAGTTTTAACTTTTGTTCCTAAAGATAATTTATCTACTAAATCTATTTGTTTAATCTCTATATCTTTTTCTAAATCTTCATTATGATAAAAAACTTTAGAATTGTTTTTAACTCTTAATAAAAATAGGTTATTATCTTTAATTAAATCTCTCATAAATGCTATACTATCTGATTCTCTATCTACAATGTGAACTATTTTTTTGTCAGTTTTCACGAGCTTAGATATAGATTTTATCCCTTTTGTTAATGCTTCTAAATGTGTTAATTTTATATCTATATTATCATCATAAGTTGAGTAAACTTTTTTTGATGTTTTTAAGCTATGAGATATTGGTGCAATAGGTTCACCTGTTCTATCACTTAAGGCTAATGTGGTTTGTAAATCATAACCTATTTTTTTACTAGTACCTCTATTGTTCTCTTTTATTAATTCATTTTTAGAAGCATAATTTTTAAAATCTACCCACGACCAATCTGATGCTGCTAAAAGATATTTATCACATTGTTTATTAATCTGACTATTTAAATTATCTAATACAGGAGAAAATAATTCATCTATCTCAACTTTAGGATTATTTAGAAATCTCCAAGATGCTTGTACTTGTGAAAAACCATCAACATCTTTAAATAATAGTTTTAATCCATTGGTTGCTCTTTGTTGAATATTCATAGCACTTTTAA
>JGI24023J19991_10003334_pt1 | contig 11338 bp, 10 predicted proteins | sample Cruoilmetagenom1_FD_19991 | JGI IMG/M metagenome (IMG submission 19991)
GGGGCCGATTTAAGGGCAAACTTTGAAGAAGGAGCGCGTGGCGGTTTGGTTTTGCCGGCAGGGGCGCGGGCGTTGGTGCCCACGGGCTTGCGGCTGGAGATTCCGGTGGGGTTTGAGGTTCAGATCAGGCCGAGGTCCGGTTTGGCGCTAAAACACGGCATTACATTGCCCAACAGCCCTGGCACGATTGACCGTGATTACCGCGGGCCGCTTGGGGTGATTTTGATGAATGCGGGGACGCAACCCTTTACCGTTAATCACGGCGATCGAGTTGCGCAGATGGTGGTGGCACCAGTGATACAAGCGCAGTTCGAATTGGCGCAGGAATTGCAAGACACGGAACGGGGTGAAGGTGGATTTGGTTCTACGGGGCGCGGCTAGTGGGCGTTGTGTTGGCGCTGATGGCTGGGCTTTGGGGGCTTGGCATTGTGTTCAAGATTTCGCGCGCCAAACGCTGGGCTCTGATCGGGATCGTGTATGCTGCCGTTTTGCTGGCACATTTGGCATTGCCATTGGGCGCGCCATTGCGGTCTGCAATGGGCGGGAGCATCGGGCCATGGCTGATATTGGGTGTGGTTTTGGCGATATTGCTGGGCTATCGCGCGGTTCTAAGCCAGCTTCGAGGGAAAGCGCAGCACAAAGGATCTGAAATGACAGACAACACCCCAAAACCCACGTTTACGAATGTCGAACTGGATCGCTATGCGCGCCACATTATGTTGCGTGAGATTGGCGGGACAGGGCAAAAGAAGCTGAAAAATGCGCGCGTTTTGGTGATCGGAGCAGGTGGATTGGGTTCGCCCGTATTGCTTTATCTGGCGGCGGCGGGGGTCGGCACCATAGGGGTGGTGGATGACGATGTGGTCGACAATTCCAACCTTCAACGGCAGGTGATCCATCGTGATGCTGACATTGGCATGCCCAAGGTTTTTTCTGCCGAGGCCGCGATGAAGGCGCAAAATCCCTATTGCAATGTGCGCCCATATCAGCGGCGCTTGACCGAAGCAAACGCAGCCGATTTGTTTGCCGACTATGATCTGGTGCTTGACGGCACCGACAATTTCGAAACCCGTTATCTGGTTAACCGTACCTGTGTGGCGCTGGGCAAACCGTTGATTTCTGGCGCGTTGACCCAATGGGAGGGGCAGATCAGCACCTTTGACCCGGCCAATGGTGCCCCTTGTTATCAGTGCATTTTCCCCAAAGCCCCTGCCGCGGGCTTGGCCCCATCCTGTGCCGAAGCTGGCGTGGTTGGTCCACTGCCAGGGGTCATCGGTGCGATGATGGCGCTTGAGGTGGTCAAGGAAATTACCGGCGCGGGCGAGAGGATGCGCGGGCAAATGTTGATTTATGATGCGCTTTACACCGAGACCCGTAAAATCAAGCTGGCGCAGCGTGCGGACTGCCCAATCTGTTCCAGCTAATCAGCTTGCGCCTGCGCGCAGATTACCCATACTGACCTCAAACCAAAACCAACATAGGGGATACCCAAATGAAATTGCTCGCCTCAATTACTGCGGTTGCCGCGGCCGTTTTCAGCACCGTCGCCTTTGCGGCTGACCTGCCCGATCTGGGGGGCAAAGAGGTAGTTATCGTCACGGAAAACGCCTATCCACCATTGCAATTCGTTGATCCAGCAACCGGTGCGGCCATCGGTTGGGAATATGACGCGATGGTTGAGGTCGCCAAGCGGCTTAACATCACCGTGAGTTACGAAAATATCAGTTGGGACGCGATGATCCCGGCCGTGTCCGAGGCGCAGTTCGATATGGGCATGACGGGGATTACCATCCGTGATGACCGCAAGGAAAAGGTCGATTTTTCAGACGCTTATATGCGCAGCGAAATGGTCATGCTAGTGCGTGGCGACGAGGATCGATTTGCCGATGCCAAAGGATTTGCCGCCATTGATGATTTGTTGATGGCCGCACAACCCGGCACGACGCCGTTCTATGTTGGCGTCTACGAGGTTCTGGATGGCAACGAGGCCAACCCGCGCATCAAACTGTTCGAAACTTTTGGCGCGACGGTTCAGGCCTTGCGCTCAAACGATGTTGATTTGGTGCTAACCGATGGCACAGCGGGCAACGGCTATGTCGCGGCCTCCGAGGGCAAATTGAAGATTGTCGGCGACACATTGGGCGCCGAGGATTTCGGGTTTATTTTCCCCAAGGGCTCGGAGCTTGTAGGCCCGATCAATGCGGCGATTGCCAGCATGAAGGAAGATGGCACCATGGATGCGCTGAACAAAAAGTGGTTTCTTGACTATAAGTTCGGCGGCTAAAGCGGCGATAGACCAAAGCTGCGCCTGATATGATCCCGACGCCCCCCCAAGATAAGGATTTCCCCTACTGGTTGCTTGTGGCCGGTGGGTTGGGGGGGTATTTGCTCTATCGTGTGGCGGCGGATGATCTGTACGCTCAGATATTGTCGACCCTGTCCAAGGGCGTCGGCATCACGATCTTTGTGACCTTGGTGGCCTTCGCAATGGCGTCGTTCTTTGGTCTGTTGCTGGCGGTGGCGAGCATGTCGCGCTTTATTGTGTTGCGGCAAATGGCACGATTCTACATTGAAATCATTCGCGGCGTCCCGATCATTGTTTTGCTTTTATATGTGGCCTTTGTGTTTGGCCCTGCAATGGTACATGGGGTGAACTGGGCGGCTGAAGGGTTGGGGCTTGAACCGTTCCGCACGCGGGATTTTACCTTGATGTGGCGGGCAATTATTGCGCTGATGATCGGCTATTCGGCCTTTATCGCCGAAGTGTTCCGGGCGGGTTTGTTATCGGTTGAAGAGGGTCAGATTGAAGCCGCCAAAGCGCTTGGGTTAAGCGGTTGGCACCGGTTTAGATTCATTATTTTCCCGCAGGCTTTTCGCACCATCATGCCGCCGCTTGGCAATGATTTCATAGCGATGGTCAAGGATTCGTCACTGGTGTCGGTGCTGGGCGTTTTAGACATCGCGCAGTTGGGTAAGGTGACCGCGGCGGGGAATTTTCGGTATTTTGAAACCTACAATGTGGTGGCACTGCTCTATCTTATCATGACGGTTTCGCTGTCACTGTTACTACGCAAACTTGAACGCCGGATGCGCGCAAAATACCCGTAAGTGCTGGACCTCTTGGCTGACTGGACTTAGCGTGACGACCAAAGGAGATCACCATGACCAATCCGCTTTTGTCCCAATGGGATACCCCGTTTGAAATCGCGCCCTTTGGGCAAATATCGGACGAAGATTTTGCGCCAGCTTTCGATATGTCTATGGCCGAAGCCCGTAAAAATATCGAGGCGATTGCTGACAATCCCGATGCACCGACGTTCGAAAATACCATTGATGCGGTTGAGCAAGCTGAAGAGGCGTTGGAACGCGTTCTATCCGTTTTCTACAATCTGGCGGGGGCGGACAGCACACCAAAGCGAGAAGAGCTACAACGGCTTTTTTCGCCGAAACTGGCGGCTTATTCGTCCGAAATAAACATGAACCCGGCTCTGTTTGAGCGGATCGAAACGCTCTGGCAAAAGCGTGATGATCTGGGCCTAACGGATGAGCAATCGCGGGTGCTTATGCTACATCGGCGTGGCTGTGTTCGGTCTGGTGCTTTGTTGCAAGGTGCGGAGCGGGATCGACTGAAAGAGGTGCTGGAACGGTTGGCTGTTCTGGGCACGCAGTTTAGCCAAAACCTGTTGGCGGATGAACGCGAATGGTTCATGGAATTGGTCGGCGCTGATTTGGACGGCCTGCCAGAATTTGTGCTGGATGCTGCCAAAGCGGCGGCGCAGGAAAAGGGTGTGAAGGGACATGTCGTGACCCTGTCGCGCTCATTGATCACGCCATTTTTGCAATTTTCAACCCGCCGCGATTTACGTGAAAAGGCATATGAGGCCTTTGTTGCCCGCGGGGCCAATGGTGGCGACAGTGACAACCGCGCAATTGCGGCTGAAACGCTAGCGCTGCGTCAAGAGCGGGCTGAACTTTTGGGCTATGCTGATTTCGCGAGCTTCAAGCTGGAAACCGAGATGGCAAAAACGCCCGATGCCGTACGGAAACTGTTGATGGATGTTTGGGAGCCCGCCAAAGCCGCCGCCAATGCCGACGCCGAAATATTGGCGCGTATGATGCATGAGGACGGTGTGAATGGCGAGTTGGAGGCTTGGGACTGGCGCTTTTATTCAGATAAACGCCGCGCCATAGAGCATGATCTGGACGAAGCAGAAATCAAGCCTTACCTACAATTGGACCGGATGATCGAGGCCGCATTTGACTGTGCCACGCGCTTGTTCGGCCTGGAATTCAGCCCGCTGGATGTACCGCTCTATCATGAAGACGCGCGCGCTTGGGAGGTCACCCGAAATGGCACCCATGTAGCGGTATTTATTGGCGACTATTTCGCGCGAGGCTCAAAGCGTTCAGGCGCTTGGTGTTCGGCCATGCGCAGCCAGAAAAAGCTGGGTGGGGACGTGCGCCCGATCGTTGTGAACGTCTGCAATTTCGCCAAGGGCGATCCGGCACTTTTGTCCTTTGATGACGCGCGCACCTTGTTCCATGAATTTGGTCATGCCTTGCACCAAATGTTGTCCGATGTGACCTACGATAGTGTTTCGGGCACTTCGGTATCGCGCGACTTTGTGGAACTGCCCAGCCAGTTGTATGAACACTGGTTGGAGGTGCCGGAGGTCTTGCAAAAATTCGCCACCCACGCTCAAACCGGCGCCGCGATGCCAGCGGACTTGTTGAAACGTCTGCTGGCGGCGGGCACCTATGATATGGGGTTTTCGACCGTAGAATATGTCGCTTCGGCCTTGGTGGACCTAGAGTTCCACAATGGCCCGACCCCCACAGACCCGATGGGCAAACAGGCCAGCGTCTTGGCCGATTTGGGCATGCCCCATGCTATCCGAATGCGCCATGCCACGCCGCAATTCGCGCATGTGTTTTCCGGTGATGGCTACTCCAGCGCCTATTACAGCTATATGTGGAGCGAAGTCATGGATGCTGACGCTTTCGCAGCCTTTGAAGAGGTCGGCGGTGCGTTCGACCCCAAAATGGCAGGCTTGTTACAGGAACATATCCTGTCCACTGGTGGCTCAAAAGATGCAGAAGAACTCTACATGGCGTTTCGCGGTAAAATGCCCGAGGTTCAGGCGCTGCTAAAGGGGCGTGGGTTGGTCTAACGTCGCTTTAGCGCACCGGATCCTGATGGATGATCACATCTGCATGGGGATAGGCTTGCCGGATTTCATGCTTTAAACTGGCGCTGATGGCGTGGGCATCATTCAAGGATTGAGCGCCATCCAGCTCTACATGTAGGTTGATGAAAACGGTTGAACCAGATTGGCGGGTGCGTAAATCATGGAACCCGTGAACACCTTTATGTTCGCGCGCGATGGCTCTTATTTCTGCGATCAAAGCGGGGTCGGCGGCGCGGTCCATTAACGCATCCCATGCGCCTTTGCCTATACGCAACGCGCCGATGATCAGCAGCGCCGCTGCGCCCAAGGCAACGACGCTATCAATATAGGGCAGGTTGAATTGTTTTGACGCCCACAGCGATAACAACGCACCAGCGGCGGGCAAAAGGTCGCCTAAGTAGTGCAATGAATCGGCTGCAACCACGCGGCTGCCAGTGATGCGCGCCACACGGCGCTGCCACAGGATCAATGCCATGGTCAGTATGATTGACGCGGCCATCACAATCATACCGCGCCCCTCGGACATCAGTGTGGTCGGCGCGTCCGATAGCAAACGGCGAACAGCCGCCCATCCAATGACGCCGCCCGAAATTAGAATGAAGACTGACTGGCCAAGAGCCGCCAAATCCTCGGCAGAGGTATGGCCAAAAGCGTGGTCGTCATCGGCTGGCCGCGCTGCATAATAGATCGCGGCCAAGGCCCCCAGCGAGACCATAAAATCAAGCGCGCTATCGGCAAGGCTTGCCGCGACGGACAGAGATTGCGTGGCACTAAAGGCCCATAATTTCAGGGCGACCAAAAGGATCGCGACGACGATAGACGCCATCCCTGCTGAAATATTCAACCGTGTGTTGGCGCGGTTAATAGTTTGCTGGTTCATTCCCTGATCTCTTCAGGGAACACCCCCCATAGGGTTTCTTTTCTGGCCCAACCTCTCCGCCCATCCGCCGTCAAACGACACCACGCCGGGCCGCATTCACCCAATCGCGCAATTACACCCATTTCCAAATGGGCGTTTTCTCGGGTCTTGGGGTCTGGTTTGGCAAACAGGGTCAACATGTCGCGCTCTACGATCACGGTGCGTACACCGGACAACAGCGAGTAATGCACCCAGCCGCCTTGCCCATCTCGATCGCGAACTCGACGCCAGTGACCATATTCTGCTGTCACCTCTAGGGGCATGTCGCGGCGTGTGAAAACCCAGTCAATTCGGTGGGTTAGGCTGGGGCCGCGCCTTACGTTGCCTTCGGCGGCTTTCAGCGACACAAACCGTGGCAAAGGTAAGTTGGTCACAGCCCCACGGTCCTGACCATACGAGGTTGTTGCCATCAGGATTGCGAATACGAATGTAATGGCTGCTCTGCCTAACATTTTGACGCCTTTTTTGTCTCAACTGCAACGAGGTTCTTGTGCCTCGGCTCTTGTTACGTCACTTTAAGGATAAAGTTGAGCTATGAAAAGATAAGGGAGAACATTATGCCCGCAGAACGTCTGAGTGTTGTTGTGACGCGACGGTTGCCGACCGCTGTCGAGACCCGCATGAAAGAACTTTTTGATGTCGAATTGCGCCAAGACGACACGCCAATGAGCCGCGAAGAACTGGTCTCGGCCATGAAGCGCGCCGATGTTTTGGTGCCAACATTGACCGACACGGTCGACGCCGGAATGTTGACCCAAGCAGGTGAAAACCTGCGGCTGATCGCCAACTATGGCGCGGGTGTTGATCATATTGATGTGCAAACTGCCCGACAACGCGGCATCCTTGTTTCTAACACGCCTGGCGTGGTGACCGAGGACACAGCCGATATGACATTGGCCTTGATCCTGTCTGTGACGCGCCGGATTCCGGAGGGGTTGGCGATGATGCAATCGGGCGACTGGCAGGGCTGGTCTCCGACCGCCTTGATGGGTGGACGGCTGGGTGGACGACGTTTGGGCATTCTGGGCATGGGTCGGATCGGCCAAGCCGTAGCGCGGCGCGCAGCGGCCTTTGGCATGCAAGTGCATTACCACAATCGCAAACGTCTGCACGCCGATATCGAAAGCGATCTGGAGGCGACCTATTGGGAAAGCCTGGACCAAATGGTGTCGCGAATGGACATCATTTCGATCAACTGTCCACACACGCCGTCGACGTTTCACTTGATGAATGCGCGGCGGTTGAAGCTGATGAAACCCAGTGCAGTGATCGTGAACACCTCGCGGGGCGAAGTGATCGACGAAAACGCCCTAACGCGGATGCTACGGGCCGGCGAAATTGCGGGCGCAGGTTTGGATGTGTTCGAACATGGCACTGAAATCAACCCACGCCTACGGACGTTGAAAAATGTCGTTTTGCTGCCGCACATGGGCTCGGCCACCGAAGAGGGTCGTGCCGAAATGGGTGAGAAAGTGATCATCAACATTAAGACATTCGCCGACGGCCACAGGCCACCGGATCAGGTGGTTCCGGGGATGCTGTAACGCCGCTTCGGCGTATATGAATTGCATATGAATTTTTGGTGGGGCATCCAGCTATAAACCTCACCAAATCCCCCCACTTGCGCCATACATCTGCCCAATTCCGATGCGATCCATCGGGAAAACAATTGGAGCATGTGTGAAAATGAAACTACAGGTAATTGGGTTCGGGATCGTCATGGCTTTGGCCGTACTTGGTGTGGACTTATCAATGCAGGCACGCAAAACGGATCAATCCATCGGACAGATGGGTTTTGCTGGTTATGTCGATACCATCAAGGGGCGTTATGGCGAGGTGCTCGAGGCACGAGCGCTCAAAGAGCGTCAAAAACAATTGGCCAAGGTTCATTTGCCTGAAGCACCTGAAGGCTGGACGCGACGCGAATGGGCCGATGGTGACAACTCTAAAATCCTGCCATCAAAACATGATGATCTAAATTCCGACGCAGAGATGCAGGAGGCGTTGGGCGGACAAATGTCATTGAGTTTTAACAACCGCGCGCGCGAAGTTTGGGTTTACGAGAGCGGCGACGAGATGGTGAGCCTAGGCGTTGTCTATTCGAAACCCAAAACAACCGGTGGCATTCAGGGCGTGGCGTTAAAAGTGATCGCAGGAAACATTTCCGCCATGTCTTCAACTGAAGCATTTGCATTGATTCAAGGGGTGGCATTTGGCAGCAATCATTTGTTCGGGGTACAGGATGAGGAGAAACCTTATAGGGTTTTCAAAGCCGGTATTGGGACAGATATAAAGATGATAGTGCGCGCGAATGCATCTGATGAATCAATCCACATGTTGCTGAACGCGATTGACTATGACGCGCTGAATGCAATGCTGGATCATCCGGTGGAAACCGTCGGAACAACAATGCCAAAAGCAAGCGCTGAGGAAAGCCTGCAAACAGCACAGGACATTTTGGAGCAAAAACGCAATGCGATCCGTGACGAGGGGCAGGCTGCGGAAAACGCTTTGAAAGACATGGGGCGCTTGATGGGCGGTTTCGCTAAGCCTGACGAGGCCGCTGATGCGACCGACGCATCTGATGCGACGCGTAGGGCGGATGCAATCGTGACCGTCGGAGCCACCAAGATTAACGTCGGCATGGCCCCCGTGGCAGGGATGCCGGGACGTAAATGTGTGCGGTCCAAAGGGAGCCGTTTATGCGGTGGCTTGTCTGACTAAGCGATGTCTGGTTGTGGCCGCTTTGGTCCTGCCAACAAGCGCTCGACGCCAGTCAATAAAACCCCGTTGGCGGTGTCCAGCAGATGATTTTGCAAAACAAAGTCGCGAGCGGTGTTGCCACGGGATTGGGTCTGCGTTCTTGAGCGCAGCAAATTGTCCAATGATTTAGCCATCCCTGCGGCCCCCTTTTCCGCGGGGACCAAACCATCTGGATGCACTACATCGCGCACGCCCATCCGGTCTTGGGCAACCACAGGTACGCCCGCCGCTTGGGCCTCAAGATAGACCATGCCAAATGCCTCGTTCACGCCGGGCCACAGCAGAGCGCTTGCGTGTTGATAGGCCGCGGTCAGGCCAGCGCGATCCAATTGCCCCAAGAACGTGATGCGGTCTTTGAACGGCGCAAAAAGTGATTTTATTTGCGCCGCCGCAGCCCCGTCGCCCGCAATGTTCAGATGCCAATCGGGGGTGGTGAGCAGGGGCAAGGTTTGGGCGATGATCTCGTAACTGGCCTGTTTGTCACCGGCGCGCAGCATGGCGACCGTCAGGATGGTTTTGCTATCCAAGAGCGCAGCCTTGGGTAGGGTTTTGATCGGCAGGAACGGATGCAATTTGGTGAGTGTTTGCAACGCGGGTTTGTGTTGTTCAAGCGCGACAAAGTCCCGATCCGTGAAGTAAAAGATCAGATCAGCATGATCGGAGGCTGCTTCGGAAAGGGCGGCAAATTTGGCCCAAGGACCCGTCAGGCGTTTGAGGGATCGGGTGGATTCGATTTGAATATAGGGGATGTTCAGGGCGCGGCTGACCCGCGGGCCAAGGATGTCGGGGGCTTTGTAATAGTTGTGGTAGGTGACCCATGCCTGCCATTTTGAACCCACGGCAATCAGGCGTTCTGCCTCGGCATTGGCTTGATTTTGCAGGTCTGATTGCAACGCCGCATCACCCGCGCCGTCATAAAGGCGCAGTTCGCTCACCAGGTCGACATCCCCCAAGGCCGCCATCAAAGCGCGCGCCATTTGACGGTCCCCTGACGGTGTTGGGTGCGTAGGCGGTTTTAAGGGGGCATAGAACGCAAAACGGCCCATGATTTAAGCCTGCCCGCACATTTTGCGCAGCAACCCGTTTAGATGGTTGATCCCCGGCATCATCGTGAACTCCTTTTTCAGCCGTGCGTTGGCAGCCTCGGTCAATTCGGCGCGCTTTATCGGGTCCATAGCGAGGGTATAGATCGCCTCGGACAAGGGTTGTGGCGCATCGTCAGACAGGATGCCATGTACACCGTCATCAATGAATTCGGGGATCGCCGAGACCGGAGTCGAGATTATTGCCAAACGCTGCGAGGCGGCTTCCATTAACACGTTGGGCAACCCATCACGGTCACCGGATTTGGCGATCCGGCTGGGCAAAACAAAGATATCGGCACTGTGCATTTGGTTGATGACTTCGGGTTGGTTTAGCGCACCTAGCCACTCAACACGATCCGAAATTCCAGCGTCAACGGCGCGTTTTTGCATCACATCATTCAACTCGCCACCGCCAATGTGAATCCATTGCCAATCCAGATCGGCAGGCAACAGGGCCAGCGCGTCGATCAGATTGTCAAAGCCCTTTTTCTCGACCAAACGGCCAACGGACAGCAGACGAATGCTGCCTTTTGGGGTCGGAGCGCGTTTGGGGGGCTCGGGGAAACGACTTAGGTCTAGCCCGTGATAAATCAAATGCATCCGGTCAGGCGTGTCGGCCAATTCGCGCAGATGCGCGGCCCCTGATCCAGTGCAGGTGGCCCCGAAGTTTGCGCCATTTGTAGCGGCAGAGAGCTTCTCGCGTTTCTCCCATTCAGGCGAAGTCCAGATGTCTTTGGCATGAGCCGAAAACGCCCACGGCAAGCCGCGCATCACGGCGGCGTAGCGGGCAACAGAAGAGGGGGTGTGCATGAAATGGGCGTAAAGGCCGAGCGTTTCGACAGGCATTTCCGCTGCCAGAACACAGGCCTGCCCAAAACGCCGAATGCGGTTGCGGGTTTTGTCGCGGGCATAGTCCAGCCGCCATAAGGCCTGCGCCTGTTTGAAGCCCGCAAATTTACGCACTTTCAGGTAGGCGCGTAGTACACGCAGGGGTTCTTGGCGCAGGTATTCAGGCAAATAGCGGATATTGGCCTTGATTTTATCATGCAGCGGATGGGTCTTTTTGTCGGTAGGAAAGCGCAATGACCAGATGTCGAACACTTGACCCGATTGTTCCAGTGCCAACAGCTCTTGAGCGATAAAAGTTTCCGACAGGCGCGGCCAGCCTTTGACGATCACTGTTAAAGGCGCGCTCATGATTTGATCAGCGTGTCGACACGACCACAGACATAATCCAACCCGTCCAGAAGGCCGTTGTGATGGTGCGCCGAGGGCGGGTTTTGGGTGGGCAATCCACGGATCGCTTTGATCATTGCGGCGGGCGTCATGCCGTCGCGGTCTTCGTCTATCATGCGGGTCAGTCCCAGTTGTTCGGCCCGTTC
>JGI24023J19991_10003337_pt1 | contig 11331 bp, 5 predicted proteins | sample Cruoilmetagenom1_FD_19991 | JGI IMG/M metagenome (IMG submission 19991)
TGTTTGAGAATGGAAGCGCTGGACCGTATGGAATACGGCAGGCGGCGGATAAAGTATGACATGATGATAATTGTTGCCGTCCCGGCCAGGTAGATAGGCTTATTGTTGAATGCAACGATGAAACCGATACCCAGCACAGTTCCCGGAATAATGTAGGGTATCATCAGTAAGGGATCGAGTATTTTCGCCGGCAGATTCTTTTTCCGGGACATTACAAACCCCAAAAGGGTTCCGATTATCACGATAAAAATCACCGCTGTTACAGAAAAAATCAGGCTGTTCGTTATGGTAACAGGAACGTCATGAAACACCTTCTGATAACTCTGTAACCCGAAACCCGGATGAAATACCGGACCTTTTGTCTTTTTAAAGGAATAAAAAACCACCACGGCCAGGGGAAGGGTGCTGATTGAGACAATCAGGTAACTGATAAAATGCACAATCAGGTTTTTAACACCGTGCAATGTATCAACGGTTTGCTTGTTTATCATATTGCTGGAGTATTTCCGCCTTGAAGAAGCATACCTCTGAAAGAAAATTATCAGAGTGGATACCAGTATCAGCAGAATACTCACCGTTGAGGCAAGCCCGGGATTTTCCCCGATTTCGCTGGTAAACAGATTGTAAGCCATAGTTGGAAGGACATGAAAATTTCTTCCGATTATCATAGGCGTACCGAAATTCGCCAACGACATCATAAAAGCCATTAGAGCCCCGGCACTCACCGACGGGATTACCAGAGGAAGTGTTACCCTGAAAAAACGCATGGTGCTCTTGGCCCCGAGATTCTCTGCCGCTTCTTCCAGGGAACGATCGACATTACTCAATGCCCCGGATGTCAGTAAAAAAACAAAGGGGTAATACTGCAGTGAATAAACCAGGATAATTCCCCCGGCACCGAATATCGTTGGAAGGTTAATTCCGAAGGTCATCAGAAAATTCCGCAGGAAACCGTTATTTCCCATCATGATAATCCAGGAATAGGCTCCGATAAACGGCGGAGACAACAGGGATAAAACCGCAAATGTCGACAGAAGGGTTTTTCCGCGAATCTTGAATCTGGATGTGAAAAAAGCCAGAGGTACACCGAGAATCAGCGCTCCGAGGGTTCCTCCGAAGGAGACGATCAGGCTGTTCAGGATTGTCTTTGTATAGTACTTTTTGGAAAAGAATTCTACATAATTTGACATAGACAGAGTCCCGGTTTCATTACTGATAAAACTGGCTTTGAAAATATTGAACAATGGGTAGATTAGAAGCAAACCGACAATGAAATACCCGAAGATTGTTACAAAGGTCCAGAAGTCAAATCTGCCGATCCGGGTTTTCCTGATACTCATATCCGTTCACCCGTTTCTGAATGAAAGTACAGGATGGATTTAACGGGAACTTTAACAAAAATGGAAGTTCCATTTGGCATAAGAGCTTCACTCTGCGGTTTATGAAGCTCAACGGTTAAGATGACATCATTTCCGCAATCTACGGTGTATCTTATAAGAGACCCGATAAAGGAGCTTTTTTCAATCACTCCCGGGATACATGAAAACTCCGCTCCGGAAACTTCCTTAGTAACAATACTCAGCTCTTCAGGACGAATTGCAATATTAATATTTTCTTTGGACTGATTCTTATCAACAAGGATACTGGTTAAACCAACCTCAGTACCAAGGGATGCTCCGTTAACAACATTGATATCACCGACAAAGGATGCAACAAATAAATTAGCCGGTTCCTTGTAGATTTCCCAGGGAGTGCCAACCTGCTGTATAACACCGAAATTCATTACCGCTATTTTATCGGATATGGCCAGTGCTTCTTCCTGGTCGTGGGTAACATAAACTGTTGTAATTCCAAGAAGCCTCTGCATGTTGCGGATTTCAGTACGCATTTCCACTCTCAACTTAGCATCAAGATTTGATAAGGGTTCATCCATCAACAGTACTTTCGGTTCGATAACCATGGCCCGGGCAAGACCCACCCGCTGCTGCTGTCCGCCGCTTAACTGATCCGGTGTACGGGTTTCATACCCGGAGAGGTGAACCTGCTCCAGAGCTTTAAGAACTCTTTTTTTTATCTCAGAGTCGTTAACCTTCCTGGTTTTCAATCCGAATGCAACATTCTCATATACGGTCATATGGGGAAAAACCGCATAGCTCTGAAACACCATTCCCGTATCTCTTTTAAAGGCGGGGACATTGTCTATCACCTTGTCCGACAGGTAAATATGGCCCGAATCCTGCTGGTAAAAACCGGCAATTGTCCGCAGCAGAGTTGTTTTACCGCAACCCGAAGGGCCGAGTAGTGTAAAAAACTCACCGCTTCCAATTTTCTGACTGATGCTGTTCAGGGCTTTTACACCCGGAAAATTCTTATTGATTTTTTCCAGCTCTATCGACGCCATTGATACCTCCTATACAAGAAAATACGATCCTGTGGTTACAGGATCGTATTTACTAACAGTTTACAGATAATTTTACAGACCAAGTTCCTGAACGATTTCTGTCCATTGGGCCACAAAATCTTTTTTATTCCCTGCCGACCATGCAAAGTCATAGGGAACAGTTTTAATATCACTCATAGCCGGAAGGTCCGGTGATATGGGAACATCAGAACGAATCGGGCGCCGTCCCATCTCCTGTACCAGGAAACTCTGTGTTTCAGCAGAAAGAGCCCAGTCAATAAAGGCTTTTGCTGCAGCGGAGTTCGGTCCGTTTTTAACCAGAGCAATGCCATCAGGTGCGGCTGTTGTTCCATCTTCAGGATAGATAATTTTTACAGGACCGCCGCCGGCAACATAGCGGTAGGCATTATCTTCAAGGGTGATACCCACTGCGGCTTCCCCATCATTAACAAATCTTGGGACTGCTGAAGAGCTGCCCGAGAGTACGAAGTTCTGAAGAATACTCTTATAAACATCCCAACCCTTGTCCTGATAAATATTCAGAACCGTAGCCAGCTGCATATAAGACGATCCGGATTTATCGGCTCTGGCTGATGAGATGATTCCTTTGTATCCGGGATTACTCAGATCGGTCCAGGACTTCGGCATCTGAGCCTCAGTTAACATATCTGTATTGGCGACAAACACCATAACAATACCGGTGTACGGAAGCCATCCGTGTCCGACTTTAAAAACATCATCAACTTTGTCCCAATCTTTGGGTTCGTAAGTCTGAAGCAGATCGGAATTCGCCTCCAACTGCTCTCCGCCGATACTCCAGATAACATCACACTGAGGATTGCCCTGTTCGGCTTTTACTCTGGCAATAACATCGCTGGAGCCCATTTTCACCACTTCAGCTTTTATTCCGGTAGCAGCTTCAAACTGAGGAACTAAAGCATCAATAATTTCCTGTGTATGCGCGGAATACAGAACGACACTCTGAGCTTCAGCTTCTCCCTCTGCAGCAGCTGTAGCAAAAACACCAAATGACACTAAAAGCAGTAACAGAACTGATAAAATCATCCTTTTCATAGGAACCTCCTGATTTTTCTATTCGTTATGAATAGAAGTTGAATCTCACATTAAAACCTTTTATTTACCCGGTCAAGCTATTACTTCTATATAATTGCTTTATACCTTTCCAGGATGTATCTTGTCCGATATGAATTATAAAAAACTCATTAATTACAGCGCCATTTTTCTCTTTTTTACCCTTGCAGCTCTTCCCGGATTTTCCCAATCCCCGGGAACCCTCCCATCGTTAAACGACATACTCCCGGCCATATCTTCCTCCGACAACTCAGCCCTCATGAACGATGGTGAACTCCTGTGCTTTCACAGCGATGGCGTATCTCCGGAGCTGCTCCCGAACACCTCACTTACTGCCGGAATCGCCAGGCAGATGGTTACCGGAGATTTAAACATCGGTATCGAGGGTTTGTTCTTCACCCCTTTGAGCGAATTACCCGAAAAATACCGGGGGATAACCCCGGACGAGAGAAGGTTAACCCTCTACAACATCCTGCGGTCTGTAAGTACCCTTCAGGGACTGGAATACTACTCAGCCTCAAGAGGAGAAATGCGCTTGTTGTTCGAGGAATCCTGGGCTATTGCCGATGTAAAAAAACCCAAGGCATCCCTTGCAGACCCTCTGGTTTCAACAATACCCGCGGAAGATACAATAATGATTCATCAAAAGGACAAGAGCTTTAACAACAACGAATCCGCCATGACCTTCCGCGCCGGTTCCAACGCCTTTGCCGCGGATATCACCAACCTCACCCCCATGCGCTACAAGGGGTTTATCAGAATTGCCGATCCGGGAGACATGCAGATTCACCTTATCGTTGTACCTGTGGAAGAAGGTCTTTTGATGTACGGAACAATGTCCGCTAAAACCCTGAATGTGAAAGCCTTTCTCGAGAGGGCTCAGAACTCATTTACAAATCGAGTAATCGCCCTTACCGGCTGGTATAGAACCCGGCTGGGAGAGGAATTTTCCAACTGATCTAATCCCCACAATTCCTACCTCCACGTAGCTTCACTGTCCCAAAACCTACATAAATGTAGCTTTTGGCGCCAAGAGGTCACCCAAAAGCAACTCCCAAACCCCAGGCAGAGTGGCACGATTCTTGCATTTCTAATTTAATCGGGAAGCATCCCGTCAATTTGAAGAATATCAGGAAGATGAAGATGAGCAAGATTGATTACACCAGTATTTCCGTGGACGACATTTACGGAAGCAACAGTTTTAACGACAAATCCATGCAGGAATGGCTCCCCAAGAGCATCTATAAAGAGGTAAAGGCCGTTCAGACGGGGGAAAAAGATCTTACCCTGGAAGTGGCTGAAGTTGTGGCCAGCGCCATGAAGGACTGGGCCACCCAGAAAGGCGCTACCCACTATACCCACTGGTTCCAGCCCTTAACCGGCTCCACCGCCGAGAAGCACGACTCTTTTATATCACCCCAGAACGATGGAACGGTTTTCATGGAGTTCAGCGGGAAAGAACTGATACAAGGAGAACCTGATGCTTCATCCTTTCCCTCCGGCGGGCTCAGGGTTACTTTTGAGGCCCGGGGATACACAGCATGGGACACCACCAGCCCGGCATTCCTGAAAGAACAAGGCGGCGATCTTACCCTCTGCATTCCCACGGCCTTTGTCTCCTACACCGGGGAGGCTCTGGACAAGAAGGTTCCTCTGCTCCGCTCGGCCGAAGCTCTGAGCAGGCAGGCTATGAGGGTACTCAAGGCCCTGGGAAACACCACGACGAAACGTATTATCACTACCGCAGGCCCCGAGCAGGAATATTTCCTCATCGACAAAGACTACTACGATGGACGACCGGATCTCCAGCTTGCCGGACGCACGGTTTTCGGATGCCTTCCGGCCAAGGGTCAGGAAATGGACGACCACTACTTCGGCGCCATAAAAGAGCCGGTAGCCGCCTTTATGAAGGAGCTGAACTTTGAGCTATGGAAGCTGGGCATATCGGCTAAAACCCAGCACAACGAGGTGGCTCCTCATCAGTTCGAACTGGCCCCTATCTACGCGCCGGTTTCCGTAGCGGTGGATTCCAACCAGCTGGTAATGGAGACCATGAAAAAGGTGGCCCTCAGGCATGGTTTGGTGGCCCTGCTCCACGAGAAGCCCTTTGCCGGGGTGAACGGTTCTGGAAAGCACAACAACTGGTCCATCGCCACCGACGACGGGATAAATCTTCTGGAACCCGGGAACGATCCCCGGAAAAATGCTCAGTTCCTGCTCTTTCTCGCAGCCATTATCAAGGCTGTTGATGTATACGCTCCGATGCTCCGGGCTTCGGCCTCCAACTCGGGGAACGACCACCGTCTTGGAGCTAATGAAGCTCCCCCGGCCATCATCTCTGTCTTTTTGGGAGATCAGCTTACTGAAATTATGGAGGCCCTGGCCGCAGGTAAACCTGTTCCCGGCCGAGCGGGTGAAAATATGGAAATCGGGGTTTCCACCCTGCCCAAGCTGCCCATGGATATGACCGACCGAAACCGTACAAGTCCCTTTGCCTTCACCGGCAATAAGTTCGAGTTCCGCATGGTGGCTTCAAGTCAGTCAATTGCCGGTCCCAATATCGTCCTCAACACAGCAGTGGCTGAGATTCTCGACGAATTTGCAACCCGCCTGGAGAAGTCGACCAATGTAATCGCTGAGATTCAGAAGATTACCCGGGAGACGTATCAGAAACACGGCCGGGTGGTATTTAACGGCAACGGCTATTCTGATGAATGGATTAAAGAGGCGGAGATTCGTGGTCTTCCCAATATTCCAGCAACAGTCTATGCCCTGCCTGAGTACATGAAGGAGTCCAATGTTTCCATTTTTAAGAAACACAAAGTTCTCAGTAAAGCAGAAGTGGAAAGCAGGGTGAGTATTTACATGGAGCAGTACGCCATGAAGATTAATGTGGAGGCTGGTGTGATGATCGACATGGCCGACAAACTCATCTTTCCTGCAGGAAGCGAGTATGCCGCGGTTCTGGCCGAAAGTATCAATGCCCTGAAAACTGCCGGGGCCAAAGTAACCCCTGTCGGCCAGCTTGAAATTCTGGATGATGTGGTGAATGCCTTGAACTGCCTTAAAGAAGAGAGCGACAAGCTCAAGGAAATTCTGGAGTCAGTTAATGCAATGGAAGATGGGCATGCACAGGCTGTGGCATTCAAAGAAAAAGTGTTCCCCCAGATGGCAGTTCTCAGAATCTGCGGAGACGACCTGGAACCCATAGTGGGACGGGATTACTGGCCCATGCCCACCTACGAGGATATGCTTTTCAGGATGTAAAGTAAGTGTTCCCCACCTTGTCACAACTTCTCTAAACTCGTCTTAAACAACTTAAGAATAGTTGATAACGAGTGTTAAAGGCCGTTTATAGTATTTTAAGCAGGATGTGACAAGGTGGGGAACACTATTTGTTTCGTACGCCCTCTTGGAATCATACCCACTTTAAACAATAATTAAATAAGCTGATATGGGTAATAATGACAGAATCGATTCTAAAGAAAACCTCAAACAGACTCTCACCGGCTTAAAATCTGAAATTGACAGCCTTAATCTGGAAATCAAGGAAAACCAAAGTCAACTGGAGGGCTACCGTTCAATTTTTGAGAATTCTCAGGATGCTACCCTGATACTTATTAACCGTGAATTCATCGATGCAAATAACGCCGCAGTCGAGTTACTGGAATACCCTGATAAAGAGAGGCTTTTGAATACAACACCCTCCCTTCTCTCCCCTGTTCTACAGGAGGACGGAAAGGAGTCGGCAGAAAAATCACATAAGATGATGGACCTTGCGGTTTTACATGGAAGCTACAGATTTGAATGGACACATCTGAAATTCGACGGCTCACCTATTCTCATTGAAGTTCTGCTCACAAAAGTAAGAACCGGAACTGAAGATGAGATTATTTACACAATCTTGCGTGACCTCTCCGAAAGAAAAAATGCAAGAGAAATAAGTAGAAAAAACGAGGAACGGTTCAGAGCTCTGGTGGAATCAACAAGTGATTTCATCTGGGAGGTGGACCGGAAGGTCCGATATACATACGCAAGCCCGAAGGTGAAGGAGATTCTGGGGTATACCCCATCTGAAATGATAGGTAAAGCACCTTTTGACTTTATGCCCGAAAGCATAAAAGGGCAAATCATGGAACAGTTCTCTGTAATAGCTGAGAACAAGAGACATTTTCAAAATCTTGAAAATGTAAACTTCCGCAAGGATGGAACTCGGGTTGTATTGGAAACCAGCGGCGTTCCCTTTTTCGACAACCAGGGAGAACTTGCCGGCTATCGCGGCATAGATCGGGATATCACAATCAGAAAACTAAATGAAGAACAGCTCATCTTGTCTGAAAATGTATTCACTAATTCTATTGAAGGTATCGTAATTACATCACCCGACGGTACGATACAGAAGGTGAACAAAGCCTTTACCGATATTACCGGTTACAGCGAGGAAGAGGCTCTGGGGGAAAACCCCAGAATACTGAAATCCGATCGCAATGAAGATAAATTCTATACGAAGATGTGGCTGGATCTGAAAACTACCGGACAGTGGAGTGATGAGATTTGGAACAGGAAGAAGGACGGCAGTATCTACCCTGAATGGCTTTCCATCTCTGCAATCAGGGATGATGATGGTGAAATTACGAATTACATTTCACTCTTTCATGACATCTCGGAAAAGAAAATAAATGAAGAACAACTGGAGTTCCTGGCCTTTCACGATTCACTGACAAAATTACCCAACAGGCAGTTGTTCTACGACAGGTTGAACTTTTCCATTCAAACCTCCATACGAACCGGAAATAAACTGGCTCTTCTTTACATGGATATCGATAATTTCAAAAACATTAATGACTCCTACGGCCATCCCTTCGGGGATGAACTGCTCTGTCATGTAAAAGACCGAATATCAGCAATCTGCAGAAGCAGTGACACCTTCGCCCGATATGGTGGAGATGAGTTTGTTATCGTATTAAACCAGCTCAAGAATTCTCAGGAAGCTCTGGACTTTTCAATTAAGATTGTCAACTTATTCAAGACACCATTATCAATTCTTGAGGAGGAAATTTTTACTTCTCTGAGCATAGGACTGGCCATATTTCCCGATGATGGAAAAAACATTATCACCCTTGAAAAGAATGCCGATCTGGCTCTCTACAAAGCAAAAAGGGAGGGAAAGGGACAGGTTTACGCATACCGTAAGGAACTCAAAGATTCATTCCAGAGAAAAACATTTCTGATAAACAACCTAAGGCAGGCTGTTGATAACTTCTCCTCCTTCACAATCGTCTACCAGCCAAAAGTTGATGCAAATGATAAAACCATTAAAGGTGTGGAAGCCTTACTTCGATGGAAACAGGAAGGAAATTGGATCAGTCCGGAAGAGTTTATTCCCATCGCGGAAGATACAAACCTGATTATCCCCCTGGGTGACTGGATACTGCAGCAAGCCATGTCTGATATGAAAGTAGTTCATGATTCCGGTTACACCGATATAGCCTTTTCCATAAACCTCTCTACCAGACAATTTATAAACGCCAACCTGTACAGAACTATTGAGAAATTAACGGCAGAGCTCGGAATTAATCGCTCAAAACTTTTCCTGGAAATTACCGAAACCGCCCCGATGAACAATGTTGAAGAAGCAATTGAAATCATGGAGAAATTCAATCAAATTGAGATTAGCTTTTCCATGGACGATTTCGGTACCGGTCATTCTTCTCTGAGCAATCTGAAGAGATTTCCCTTGAAAGAGCTGAAAATCGACCGCTCGTTCATCATGGATATTCCGGAAGACAAAAACGACATGGCCATCAGTAAAACAATTATCAGCATTGGTAAAACCCTGAATTGTCAGATTGTCGCTGAAGGTGTGGAAACTGAATCACAGCTCGCATTTCTCAAAGAGCAGGGCTGTAACATGATTCAAGGTTACCTGTTCTACAAACCTCTGCTCCTTGATGAGCTGCTGAAGGCTTTGAAGAATCCTGTTGACCTCTGACGCCGGTAACTCATAATTCTCTGTTCCCGAGATTGTCATCTTAGTCCTGAAGACCACTTTTCAGCCATTTTCTCAGTTCTTCGGTACTGTTGGCCCCCATCCAGCTATGCTCATATTCTTCATAACTGACAAATCGGGCGATGGCAGCGAGAACTTCCAGATGGAGCTGACGGACATCTCCGGTTCCTGCGCAGGCGAAAACGGCATGAACCTTCGTAGCCCTCTCAGAAAACTGTATACCCTCTTTACTCCTGTAGCAGACGATACCAAACTGATGAAGTTCTCCGTCCAGAACGATGTGAGGAATAGCGGTAAATGCTGTTAATGCGGTACTTATATCCTTTTCCCGTTCGGCGAGAGCAGACTCAAGAACTCCGGGTTCCACTTTCAGTATTTTTGAAAGATCTTCCGCACACCGGCGCCAGAGGTCATCCAAATTCTGAAAATCCGAATCCAGATCGAACACAGACATCCTTTCCAGAATATCAGAGTCACTCAAAGGAGGCATACGGTCCCGGTTCTCAACAATTTCCAGAAGCTCCTTATCCAGACCCTCATCCTGCCACCGGGAGTCGACAACACGCTTGAGTAGGTGAACCAGGGCGAAATCGTGACTGGCCCGCTTCCGGCCGTAAAGAGCATACACAAGAAGACTCGCGGCCATAAAACCCAGAGCAATTGCAAAAGCCTGCAAACCCATATCTGCAAGGAGAAAAAGATAGATTAGAATGGCAAGGATCTGGGGCAAAGGATAAAGAGGTGACTTGAACAGAGGCTTGTAATTCTCCAACCGGCTCTCCCTGAGAATTATCACTGCAACGTTGGAAAGTATATAGGTGAGCATGAACACCGCCGAGGCGGTTTTTACCAGAAAATCCAGATTGAGCTGAAGACTTAGAACGATGAATAGTCCGGTAAGCAGTACGGCAGCATAAGGTGTACCTGATTTTCGGCCTACTCTGGAAATAAATTCGGGAAGCAGTCCATCCCGGGCCAGGGCCAGAGGGTAGCGGGAAGCGGACATAATGCCCGCCAGGGCTGTGGTGACAAAAGCTATTGCCGCAGCTGCCGAAATAACAATCCAACCCAGTCTTCCGGAAAATCCGGCAGCAGCATCGGCTACCGGGTTAAGGGATGTTGAAAATTCCTCCCCGGAGAGAAGGCCGGTGGTAACTATAATGATTCCCATATACAGTAATGTAACTACAAGGATGGAAAGCAGTGCCCCACGCGGTATCTCCCTCTGGGGATTCTTTACTTCTTCCGCGATGGTTGACACTTTAAGCAGACCGCCGAAAGATACAAATACAAAGGCTGCTGTCGAAAGCATGCCGTTGAAACCGTTATTATAAAAGGGTTTGAACCGGGAAATCTGAACCCGTGGGGCTCCCACAAAGATAAATACAGCCATAATTGTAACCAGAATAAAAACCAGTACCACTTCCAGCCCTGCGGCTCCCTCAACACCGGCCAGATTAAGGGCGACAAAAAACAATGTAAACCCCAGGGCTGTCAGAGCCGGATTCCATCCTGTGAAAAGAAAGAGCATCTCTGAAAGGCCGAAAATGGCGAAAGCGGATTTCAGACTCATTGCGAACCAGCTGAGGGTTCCTGTAATATTGCCCATCAGCGGTCCGAATGTCCGCCCGATGTAGAAATAATCTCCGCCAGCTTTAGGCATGGCTGTGGCCAGTTCGATAATGCTGAGCACTCCAATCAGGGCGATGAATCCTGCAATACCATAGGAAAGAAAGAGGGAAGAGCCTGTAAGTCCGAAGGCGATTCCAGGGAGTATGAATATTCCAGAACTCACCATGGCGCCGGTGGCGATGCTGAACACATGGCG
>JGI24023J19991_10003340_pt1 | contig 11330 bp, 10 predicted proteins | sample Cruoilmetagenom1_FD_19991 | JGI IMG/M metagenome (IMG submission 19991)
AACTCGTAAGGGAACGGTGTTGCATTTATAGTTGGCATAACAGTTGTCTCCTTTAAAGTTTTTATATATGGGAATCTAGCACCATCTTTAAATACCCTATAATCCGATGCTAGTTCATATCGTAATTATTGTCAAGGGTCTCTAAAAACCGTCTTGAAGAAGCACCTGTACTGGTTTTCCATTAGGACCACCTCGAGTATGGAACGGGACTGTCTATTATGAACGCATTCTTCCTACAAGAAACGTCCCAACTCTATGTGAATGGGGGCTTATATCTCTGGCGACTATTATGGGAATTGTAGGATTTATAGTTATGAGAAGAAGGAAAGTAACTGCTTAAATTCTAAATACATTTCAATTTAAATACCTAAAGGGGAGCTTCGGCTCCCTTTTTTATCTGAGAGATAAAAACACATAAAAAAGGACAACTTGTGAGCAAGCTGCCCCTTTTGAGCACGGAGTTGATAGGGTATGCTCAACATAATATTCCCTGATTGTTAATCCTATGTTAGATTTAAATTAAGAGGGTGTAAATTCGTATTTGTTTCTAATAATACATAAATACCTCTTTTTAATTGCGAGAGATAATGTTTTATCGCCTTCGGGCGACAGGCAAGTCAGAATATATAGATTCTACTTCCTCATACTAACCAGGAGCCTTTGTTTCTTATAAAAATGAGAGTTTGCACACTAGCTAGCGGGAGTTCAGGGAACTCTCTTTATATAGAGACTGAAAATACGAAGATTTTAGTTGATGCCGGCATAAGCAGGAAGCAGCTTACACTCAGGCTTGAGAAAATCGGCGTCGGGCTGTCTGAAATTGATGCCGTAATTATTACACACGAGCACTCTGATCACACCCACGCTATTAAAAGATTAGATATTCCGACATATGTTACCTCTGCTACAGTGCATCTTTGGAAAGATAAGGTTACGCACCTTGAGGAATTCGAGAGTGACTCGCAGTTCACAATAAAGGATTTATTGGTAACGCCGTTTTCAGTCCCTCATGATGCTCTTGATCCGGTAGGATTCACCCTTGAGTCCTCGGATGATCAGAAAATAGGTATAGTTACCGATATAGGTTCTGTCACGTCTTTGGTAAAGGAAAGACTCAAGCACTCCAATATCCTTTTGATTGAGTTTAACCATGATAGTGAAATACTTCTTTATAGTCATTACCCTTGGGACTTAAAGCAGAGAATAAAAGGACGTCTCGGACATTTATCTAATAATCAGGCGTCTGAGCTTCTACACGATTTGATCCACGGGGGGTTACGTCATGTGATTCTGGGGCATTTGAGCCAGGTAAATAACAGACCCGAAGTTGCTCTTGAGTGTGCCAAAAGAGTGGTCAAAAAAAACGGTGCCGAGTCCGGGGTGAATGTCTCGGTTGCGCCGAGGAAAACGATAGGGGAGGTACTAAGAATTTGATTACAAGATATTCAAGACCTGAAATGTCATCAATATGGTCCGATGAAGCTAAATATAAAAACTGGCTCCGTGTGGAAATTGCCGTATGTGAGGCATGGGCGGAGTACGGGCGAATACCCAAAGAAGCATTAAAAGTGATTAAAGAGCGTGCCGCATTTGATGTGGAAAGAATTGGTGAGCTTGAGAAGGAATTAAAACATGATGTCATTGCATTTCTAACTTCAGTTTCCGAACATGTGGGAGAGAATTCTAGGTTTATTCACCTTGGACTGACTTCTTCTGATGTTTTGGATACAGCGTTTGCCCTCCAATTAAAAGACGCTTCGGAAATAATGATAAAGGATTTGGTTTTGGTATTAGAGGTCTTAAAGCGCCAGGCGTTTGAGCATAAAGATACGGTAATGATCGGGAGAACCCATGGAATTCATGCCGAGCCCAAAACCTTAGGGCTTGTTTTTGCCCTATGGTATGACGAGATGAAAAGGAATTTAGAGCGTATGCATAGGGCAAGAGATGATAAGCGTAGGGAAAATCTCGGGAGCGGTCGGCACATATGCCAATGTTCCCCCTCATGTTGAAGAATTTGCTTGCCGGAGGTTGGGACTTAAGCCGGCGACTATCTCCACTCAAGTAATCCAGCGCGACATCCATGCGGATTTCTTCCTTACTTTATCCATAATAGCGTCTACAATTGAAAAAATATCAGTAGAAATCAGGCATTTCCAAAGAACAGAAGTACTTGAACTGGAAGAGCCCTTTGGTGAAGGCCAGAAAGGCTCCTCAGCAATGCCTCACAAAAGAAACCCGATCCTTTCCGAAAACCTATGCGGTCTTTCAAGACTTGTCCGCTCTTATGCTATCTCGGCCCTGGAGAACATTCCCCTTTGGCATGAGCGTGATATAAGCCACTCCTCGGTAGAGAGAGTGATAGGTCCTGATGGTACGATACTCGTTGATTTCATGCTGGATAGGCTTCATTACCTTCTTGACGGGCTACAAGTTTATCCTGAGAACATGGAAAAGAACATTTGGCTCACCCGTGGGCTTATCTTTTCACAGAAGGTTTTATTAAAGCTGATTGATAAGGGATTCTCACGAGAGGACGCCTACAAAATAGTGCAGAATAACGCAATGGAAACATGGAAAGGCACCTCTGATTTCAAGGAACTTCTACTTACAGATAAGGATATAAAAGAGTCTTTATCACCCCAAGAGGTAGAAGAATGCTTTGATGTTAAAGCTGATTTAAAGAACATCGACAGCATATATGAGCGTGTATTTAATTAGCTTAAATTAAAGAATTTTGTTTAATTCCACTCAGTTGTACCGGCCTATTTTTTTGTTGCTTTCTAAACATTCAGTGGTATAGTTTTAGCTAATCAAAAACAGGAGGCGAGCAAATTGAGAGTTAAATTTTTAGCAACGGCAATACTAGCATTATGCTTTTTTATAGTAGGGAGTTCAACTTTTGCAGAACCAATATCAAAAGACGAATCTACAAGGTTGCAGTCATTTTTTAAAACTAGGTTTGGGACTACTCTTCCGCCTGGATCTGAGGTAGAAGTCCAGGGATTTGAAGCAAGCCCAATTAAAGGTTTTAAAGAAGGTGTTTTTGTTGTAAGTACTGAGGGTGGAGATCAGGAACTTCCCTTTATTATAAGTGACGACGGCAAACATGTATTAGTTGGTAAACCCACAAGTATGCAAAACTTTAAGCCAACTGATGTAAAAGGGCTTAAAGAAGGCACTCTTCCTTACGGGAAGAGCACAGTTCCGGTATTGGTAAGTGAAGACGGTCAGTATTTAATGATAGGTGCTCCATTAATTAGTACCAAGGATTTTAAAGATACAGGTTTTGCAGGGCTGAAACAGGGCACCATACCAGCTGGTAGAAACCAAGTTCCCTTCTATATAGTTGGGGACGCTCAGTATGTGATTTTAGGAGCTGAAATTATAGATACCAAAGATTTTCAAGATACCGGTGTAGCTGGACTTAAGAAAGGCAGTATAAGTGGAGGTCGTCAGCAAATACCGCTATTTGTAAGCTCGGACGGCAAGTACATGGTATTGGGAACACCTGGTTTGGGTGCCGATATAATGGATTCAACTGTAGATCCTAATAAAGAGGTTGTGGAAAAAATTTCTCTTGACAACGTGCCGACCAAAGGAGCAAAAGATGCTCAGGTTACAGTAGTTGAATACTCAGATTTCAGTGCCCGTTTTGTAAAAGAGGTAAGGACATGCTTCCTGACATCTTAAAAGAGTATGACGGTAAAGTTAAAGTTTCGTTTAAGCAGTTACCGCTACAAAACCATGATTGGGCCATGAAAGCTGCCATTGCTTCATTATGTGCATACGAGCAGGGAAATGATAAATTCTGGGCTTTTCATGATGAGGTATTCGACAATCAGAGCAAAATCAAATTGGCAAATGCTGATGAAGCCTTTGCAGTATATGCTAAAAAAATAGGATTAAATACTAAAGAATTTGACAAATGTGTTAAATCACCTGAGATTGCCGCTAAAGTTCAAGAAGAGATGAAAGAGGCTCAATCAATTGGGGTGCGTTCCACGCCGACATTTGTTATAGAGGGCATGATAGTGCCCGGTGCAAATCCTGATGGTGTAAAGTCAGCTATTGATCTCAAACTGTCTGAAGGTTCATAATTAATTTAAATTAACAATTTCAAACTGCACCTAATCCCTTTTTTGGGTTAGGTGCAGTTTTTTATGATACAAAAAACATTTTTTTCCATTCACCTGTGCTTTAAAATTGATTTGTGAAGTAATATATTATGTGAAGTAATGTATTAAAGGACATTACGGTCTTAACAGCAACTGAATTTGTTAGGCTTAATACATAAGCATCTTCCTTGTCAATTAATGCATCTAAAGAAAAAATGTCTAATATAGAAACACCTCCCGATAAATTTATAGAAACTGATACTTTGGATTCGCATGCTGTTTCTGGGAATGAAGGCCCTCTTGGTGGAATGGACATAGAAAATAATGACACTCAGTCAATATCTTTTAACTTGGCTGGATTAAATTCAAGAGCATTAGCATTCTTTATTGATCTAATTCTAATCTCTGTAGTTGCATTACTTGCTTTTGGAGCTGGTACATCTCTTCTAGACGATTCTAGTCTTGAGCCCTTGGATGTAGAAAGAGTTTTCGTTCCAATTTATTTGCTGCTGTTTTTTCTGGGGTCCGCCTATTTTGTTATCCTTCATGGTTATGGAGGGAAAACAATCGGTAAAATGTTGTTAGGTATAAGATTGATAACAGAACAGGGGGATAGCGTAGGGTTTTGGAAGTCCTTCGTCAGATGGATTGGCTATTATATATCAACTGCATTTCTGTTTATCGGCTTTATTTGGCCAATATTCGATTCACGCGCTCAGTCGTGGCACGATAAAATTGCAGGCACATTCGTTGTGAAGGACTAACTAATGAAGCATCTTCAAGATTTAACTTTAAAGATATCACAGAACAAAGATAAACTGGATTCCTGGTTAAATAACCAAATTGAAAAAGTTTTTATACCCCTGTATACCTCAGTTGATATAAGGATTTCCAATCATAAAGTCGTCCCTGTTGATACAAATGTTTTTCCCGCGGGTTTTAATAATCTTTCTGAAATATTTAGAAAACGCGCATCTTCTCTATTTAAGAATTACTTCCATCGGGAATATCCAAATGTTAATGATATTCTTATAATTCCCGAGTTTCATACCAGAAATACTTTTTACTGGGAGAATATTTCAGTTCTCAAATCAATTCTTGAAAATGTCGGTTTTAGAGTGGAGGTAGGAATAATAAGTGACCATAATCTTCCGGACGAGATGGAGTTTGAAGCCGCCTTCGGGAAATCGATAAAAGCCTACAGAGCTACGAAAAAAGATAACAAGGTAACTATTCCAAACTATACGCCGGAGCTTTTATTAATTAACAATGACTTTTCCGAGAAATGCCCCAAGACGATAAGAGATGTCTCTCAACCGGTTGAGCCACCTGTGGAGATCGGATGGCACACGAGAAAAAAGAGCGTACACTTTGAATTTTATAATAAGCTGGCAGCAGAGGTTGCGGAGATACTGGGCATCGATCCCTGGGTAATTTCAATTGAAACAGTATCGGAGCAAGGAGTTGATTTTGATAACCGGGAAGACCGGGAAAAAGCTGCTCAAGTTGTAGACTCAATTCTAAGAAGACTAAAAGGGGAATATGAGCAAAAGGGGGTTAAAGAAGATCCTTATTTGTTTATAAAGAGTAATTCGGGAACCTATGGAATGGCTGTAGTAAATGTGTCGAGCGGTGATGATGTAAGGGAATTCAACTCTGAAAAACGTAAGCGCATGAGAGTTAGCAAAGGCGGACAACCAGTAAGGGACGTGGTAATTCAAGAGGGTATTCCAACTTCATTAAAATTTGGTTCAGACATTTCCGCGGAGCCGGTATTTTATCTTATCGATGCCAAAGTTGCAGGCGGTTTTCTAAGGCTCAATAAGAGCCGAAATGCTTTAGAAAATCTGAATTCCAGAGGTATGGAATTTGCACATATCGACCCTTGTGATGAAACGGCTTTGTCTAAGGACGTTGAGACTCTGTGTTCTCCCGCCCTTGAATTGATATCCCGTATTGCGACAATAGCGACGGGATACGAAATAGAGAAGATACTTGATGAGGGCGGCTGCAAAGAAGAAGTAGCTTAAAATTATTTCCTGTAAACGATCAACAAAGTCCAATATTAGACCCTATTTCTCAGGCATAAGCATATTGCCAGATTTCTTAACCAGCTCTAAAGTCCTTTTTAAAAGTACGGTATAAATAGGCTGACCGCCGAGACCCTGTGCAACAATCGTAGAAGTAAGACATGTGAGGATTAGTGGTAATATCATCAGATAATTACCGGTCATTTCAATCGTTAAAGCTATTCCTGTAAGAGGCGCCCTAACCGTAGCGCAAAACAGTGCCGCCATTCCCGCCACGGCAAATACTTCGGGTTGAACTACTAGATCGGGGAGTAAGAAATGGGCAAAATGTCCAAACCACATTCCGAATAAGGTGCCTAATGCCAGCATTGGGGCAAAAATGCCTCCAATTGCTCCCGAACCATAACTTACCATAGTCGTTCCGAACCTTACAGCAAACAGTAATAACATTATCATTACTGGAATTGAGCCGCTCAGCGCTTTTGGTATTACTACATAACCACCGCCCACAGTGTCCGGGAAAAGCCATACAAGCGCACCAATCAACGCACCTACTATAAGCCCGGTCAAAGTAAAAGACCATCCGGTTAGACCGGAGAAGAAGTTAAGCGTTTTTACCAGTAAGAGATTAAATACATAGCCGAAAAGTCCAAATACACATCCGAATATAAGGAAGAGAAACAGTGACGCTAGAGGGGGGGTGGTGAGCATGTGCATTGGAATAGCGAGGGTTTGTCCTACCATTATTCTGAGCACTATGTCAGCTGAGGCCGAGGCAATTATTACAGCCTGAACAGAGAGGAAATTGTACTCAAATTCAGGCCGCATTTCTTCAAACACAAACAGGATGCCGGCCAATGGGGCATTAAAAGCCGCCGAAAGCCCGCCCCCTGCTCCTGCCGCAANAAGAGCATGGGTATCTTGTTTGTTGGCTCGAAATAGATCGGATATCATCTTCCCGATGTTTCCGCCAACTTGAATTGTNGGTCCTTCACGTCCCAATACCATGCCGCTTCCAAGAGACAGCAANCCGCCGAAGAACTTGATAGGTATAACCCTTTTCCACCTAAGCGGTCTNACATCATCTAAAGCGCCTTCAATTTCCTGTACCCCGCTTCCACCTGTTTCCGGAGCAACTTTTCGAACTAGTAAGAAAGCTAAAAAGACCATGATACCCGAGAGTACTATGGATCCGATTAAAGGAAGGCCGGGCGTTACCTCAAGGTAATTCATGAGCATGTCCTTTAATGTGGCTATCTGGGCCAAAGCGATTTGGAAAAGCGCGCCTACAAAACCTGTCAAAGACCCTACAAAAAGGGCCCATAGTAAAACCATGGAGCTACCCTTTTCGGCTGCTGAGAATCTAGAAAATAACCTGCTTATATTTGAGGGTTTAAAAGGTCTCTCGGAATGGAACTTCATCCATTGCTCCTATAATCTAATTGTGCATTAACTTGTTTATAATGTACTAAAATCAAAGGAAAATCCAATACCGCCATTAAAGATAATTATGTTTGTAAACTTGTATTAGTTCAATAGTGAATTTCGGTATAGAGAATCTTATTCTCTAAATTAAGCCCTGTTATGGGGGGTTGATAGATCAAGCTCAGGGCCTGCTGGGACAATTCCGGTTGGATTAATAGTTCTATGGCTTTTAAAGTAATGCTCCTTAATGTGTTTGAAATTTACCGTTTCTGCCACTCCGGGGTACTGGTAGAGCTCTCTTAAGTAATTGGACAAATTCGGATATTCTTCAATCCTGCGTAGGTTACATTTAAAGTGATTGTAATAGGCGGAATCAAATCTGAGAAGAGTTGTAAACAGGCGCCAATCGGCAATAGTTATTTTGTCACCGACAAGATAGCGCTTTTTAGCAAGCATGCTCTCAATCTGATCAAGTGTTTCAAATAGATTACTAAGAGCCTCATCGTAAGCTTCCTGGGTTGTGGCAAAGCCGCATTTGTATACTCCATTATTAATATTGTCGTATACGAGGGTATTTATTCTATCAATTTCATCTCTTAATTCAGGAGGATAAAAATCCACGCTCCCGTCTGCGAATTCGTTAAATTCGGAGTTAAAGATAAGCATAATTTCTGCAGATTCGTTATTAACGATTGTCTTTTTCTTTTTGTCCCATAGAACGGGCACGGTGGCCCGGCCAGTGTACTCAGGGGCTGAAGCCGTATAGATTTCGTGGAGGTAGTTAGCTTTGTTTATCATATCCGGTATAGAGTCCGGGTAGCTGCTGAATTCCCAGCCGTTCTCCGCCATCAGAGGGTCAACAATAGAGATTGAAATCACGTCCTCTAATCTCTTAAGCTTCCTTAATATCAATGTTCTATGAGCCCATGGACACGCTAACGAAACGTATAGATGATAACGGTCAGGTTCTGCTTTAAAGCCCGAGGACCCATCGGCAGTAACCCAGTTTTTGAATTTGCTTTCCCCCCGTACAAACTTTCCTTTAGTGGATTTGGTATCATACCAAGTATCCTGCCATTTGCCTTCTACTAGTAGTCCCATAATTTATCTTCTCACCATGCAGTCACATTTTTATGTGCTATAACCTTTGTGGGGGTTATTCTCACNAGTATTTCTTCTTCTGATGCATTCCTTTCCCCAAAAGCTTCAGCNTNATCNTCTCCCATGTANCTTCCTCCTATGCGTGTTGCCCAATATAGCAATTCTTCCGGATCTTTGGAGAAAGATACGGTGCCTTCGATAGTAACGAATGAATAGGGTGGGGTTTGGTCATCAACGCTCAGGCTTACCCTCGGATCACGTTTCATGTTTTTGGCTTTAACTGAGGGCTCACCTGTTGTGAAAAGTAGATTGTCGCCGTCTAGCACAAACCAGATAGGAACCACATGCGGACGCCCGTCTTCTCTCACAGTGGCGAGCTTTGCAGTTTTCGTGCCTTCAAGGAGAAACTCCTTATATTCCTCTTTGGTCATTTCAGCCATTATTTGACCTCCTTTTACACGGTATTGTGTGAGTATATCTGAAAAAAGTAGCCGATAAACTTCACAAAAAACTTGCATCCTTCTTTTCTGGCATTTGGGACCAATTGACTATCAGAGGGCAATGCCTAAATTAATTGACTTTCCCAACTGAAAGTTCTAATCTTCCATTAAAGCTTTTCCAGATAGGGGGGGAATATAATGAATAAAATGGTGACGGTGTTTATATTTGTCTTCGCATGTTTTGCGATTCTATTAAGTGGAAGTTTGTCATGGGCGCAATCTGATAAATGCGAACCGGCGCCGGGTGGTTTCTTGATTTTGAATAATCAAAGTTACGCTCTTTGCGCCACAGCCGATTGCTTCAGCTTTAATCAGCTCGCTTACTGCAAATGTGATGTTTTGAGAGGCGACAGCATAAGTGAGCCCTTCGAATACGGTATCAATCAAAATATTTGTACATTAAACCAGGACGGTAAGAGAAACGGCTATAGGGCCAGCACTTTTAGTTATCCTGAAGATGTGGCGTCCCCTGATGGCAAAAAGGCTCTTTACACATGCCCGGGAGAAGCCAATAAAAGTCAATTTATTCCCTTCGGACACCCGGCGCGCGGTACCTATAGCCAATGTGACGGAGGTCTATGCTTTACTAGTACCAGGGGTAGATCGTTTCCAGGCTTTGCAGGCAGGCTTCGCAAAAATGAAATTATGTGCTCATGTCCATTCTCGACCATTTGTGAAAATTTATCAGTAAGTCCTACGGGGTATCAAATTTCCGGTGCTTATAATGGACAATGTAATGTACAGGAATGTTCCAAGTGTAATGCGGGTGCTTTATCCAAAATCGATTGTAATTTAGAGAACCCTATAATGCAAATAGCTAATGGAGAAGATATACCAGTCGGAGCCCCAGCTGGAACTCCCGAAATATTGTCCTGTCTGCTGCTGGATAATAATGTGCCTGATTCCAATAGTTGTGTCTGTCAATGCGAAACGGTTGATGCGGATGGAATTTGTACAAAGTGGGCGGTATTTGATGAGTCACCGCTACCGGCTGTCTGCAATCAATAGACAGAACTGAAAGTAGCAACTGCTTAAAAATTAGATAATTCAAATTAAAAACTAAAGGGAGCTGAAGCTCCCTTTAGTTCATTTGTTGTAGAAAATAAAAATCCTAAACGCCACTACCAGTGGGCAATTTCTTTTTTCGCGGATTTGATCATTTTAACCACGTTTTTCCTTGCTGTGCCGCCGTAAGATTTTCTGCTCTCGATGGATCCGTCCAGCGTAATAAAATCATAGAGGTCTTCTTCAAAAAGCTTTGAGAACTTCTGAAACTCTGAAATATGGAGATCCATAAGCTCCCTTCCTTTTTCCTCGGCGTAGCTCACTATTTTCCCTGTGACTTCGTGTGATTGCCTAAAAGGCATCCCCTTTCTGCTCAGGTAGTCGGCCACATCAGTGGCTGTAATGAACCCCTCATCAAGCGCCTTTTTCATATTGTCGTCTTTAAACTTTATTACCTGTAACATTTCTGAAAGCACTTCAAGACATGACTTCACAGTATCCACCGTATCGAACATGGGTTCTTTGTCTTCCTGCATGTCTCTGTTGTATGAAAACGGCAGGCCTTTCATGATCGTTAGAATTGTTACCAGATTCCCGTAGACTCTCCCGGTCTTCCCTCGTATTAGCTCCGCCATATCGGGGTTTCTTTTCTGTGGCATAATGCTTGAGCCGGTAGTAAATTCATCTCCTAGGTCTACAAAATCAAATTCCTTTGTTGACCAAAGGACAAACTCCTCTGATATTCTGCTTAAGTGCATCATTAAAGTAGCAGATGCGGAGATAAACTCTATTATAAAATCCCTGTCACTAACAGTGTCGATGCTGTTTTTTGTAACTTCCGGGAAATCCAGAAGCTTGGCTACCAACTTTCTATCTATAGGAAATGTTGTACCCGCACCGGCGCCTGCCCCTAGAGGCAGGATATTGACTCTTTGCATACAGTCTATGTACCGCGCCCTGTCTCGTTTTAACATTTCATAGAGCGCCATCAGTTGATGCGATAGTAATATGGGCTGTCCCCTTTGGATGTGAGTATATAAAGGAATTACAGCATTGATGTTCGTATCAGATAAGTCGATCAATCGCTCTGAAATTGTTTTAATGAGCGAGAGGATTTCTTTAATTTCCCCTCTAAGATATAGGCGCATATC
>JGI24023J19991_10003341_pt1 | contig 11329 bp, 22 predicted proteins | sample Cruoilmetagenom1_FD_19991 | JGI IMG/M metagenome (IMG submission 19991)
GTTATATCGGCGGCGGTCATAAAAAAGCCTATAGATTTATTGATTTCAAAAGAAATAAAGACGGTGTACCTGCTACAGTTAAAACCGTTGAATACGATCCGAACAGAACAGCTTTTATTTCATTGTTGTTTTATGCTGACGGAGAAAAAAGATATATTATTGCTCCTAACGGTTTAAAAGTCGGAGATACATTATTATCAGGTAAAGATGTTGCTCCTGAAATAGGAAATACGTTGTTTTTATCCGATATTCCTTTGGGTACGGTTGTTCATAATGTTGAACTCCAACCCGGAAAAGGCGGAGAAATGGCAAGAAGTGCCGGTTCTTATGCTCAATTAGTTTCAAAAGAAGGAAAATTTGTTGTTTTAAAATTACCTTCCGGAGAATTAAGAAAAATATTGAGTACATGCAGAGCTACCATCGGTTCGGTTTCTAATTCTGATAATGCATTAACAAGATCAGGTAAAGCCGGAAGATCACGCTGGCAAGGAAGAAGACCTCGAGTAAGAGGTGTTGCAATGAACCCGGTTGATCACCCGATGGGCGGCGGTGAAGGAAAATCATCAGGCGGACATCCTCGATCAAGAAACGGAATTCTTGCTAAAGGTTTTAAAACAAGAGGTAAAAAAGTTTCTGACAAATATATTGTCGAAAGAAGAAAAAATAAAAAACGAAGAAAATAAATTAATAATTATTTTTTATGAGCAGATCACTCAAAAAAGGGCCTTATATTGACATAAAACTTGAAAAAAAAGTTGTCGAAATGGTCGAATCAGGTAAAAAGAAAGTTGTAAAAACCTGGGCAAGAAATTCAATGATTTCCCCCGATTTCGTAGGAAATACTATTGCGGTTCACAACGGTAAAAAATTTATTCCGGTTTATGTAACTGAAAATATGGTGGGACACAGATTAGGTGAATTTTCTCCCACAAGAACTTATAGAGGACATAAAAAGAAAAAATAATGGGTGTACGTAAAAAACAAAGAGCAGAACAATTAAAAGAGGCAAGAAAAACGCAATATTTTGCCGTTCTTAAAGGTTGTCCGACCTCACCTCGGAAAATGAGATTGGTCGCTGATTTAATAAGAGGTGAAGAAGTTTTAAAAGCGCTTGATATATTAAAATACAATGCGAAAGAAGCTTCAGGAAGATTAGAAAAATTATTGAAATCTGCTATTGCCAATTGGGAAACCAAAAACGAAGGACAAAAACCTGAAGATCATTTTTTATATGTTAAAGAAATCAGAGTGGATTCAGCAACAATGTTAAAAAGATTTCAACCGGCTCCTCAAGGAAGAGCTCACAGAATAAGAAAACGTTCAAATCACGTTACTTTATATATTGACAGTAAAGAAAATAAATAATGGGACAAAAAATAAATCCGATAAGTAACAGACTGGGTATAATAAGAGGATGGGATTCTAATTGGTTCGGCGGTGATAAATATGCCGACAAAATTTTGGAAGACAGCGAAATTCGAAAATACCTTAAAACACGTTTGGCTAAAGCCGGTGTTTCCAGAATTATTATTGAAAGAACTTTAAAACTCATCACGGTTACTATTACGACTTCTCGTCCCGGTATTATTATTGGAAAAGGCGGTCAAGAGGTTGATAAATTAAAAGAAGAATTAAAAAAAGTTACCGGAGGGAAAGATATTCAAATTAATATATTTGAAATTAAAAAACCGGAACTTGATGCAGTCATTGTTGCTGAAAGTATTGCTAAACAAATTGAAGGTAATATNGCATACCGAAGAGCNGTCAGAATGGCTATTTCTTCTACGATGCGAATGGGTGCCGAAGGTATTAAAGTATTAGTAGCAGGGAGATTAAACGGCGCTGAAATGGCTCGNAATGAAATGTATAAAGAAGGACGAACGCCTCTTCATACCTTAAGAGCNGATATTGATTATTATAATGCCGAAGCACTTACGAAAGTTGGTCTGGTCGGAATTAAAGTTTGGATTTGCAGAGGTGAAAAATTCGGAAAACAAGATTTAACACCGAATTTCAGTAAACAATCTAAAAAAAGACCTCAACATTCAGGAGGAAATAAAAGAAGAAGAAGAAATTAAATTAACAGAAAAGTTATTTTAAAATGTTACAACCAAAGAAAACAAAATTCAGAAAACAACAAAAAGGGAAAATGAAAGGTAATTCTCATCGCGGAACGACCATTGCATTTGGCTCATTTGCTATAAAATCCCTTGAAACTGAATGGCTTACAGGAAGACAAATTGAAGCAGCACGTCAAGCTGTTACAAGATATATGAAACGTGAAGGTAATATATGGATTCGTATTTTTCCCGATAAACCGGTTACCAAAAAACCTGCAGAGGTTCGTATGGGTAAAGGAAAGGGTGAACCCGAATTGTTTGTGGCAAGAGTACAACCCGGCAGAATTTTATTCGAAGCCGACGGTGTATCTGAAGCTGTTGCCAGAGAAGCAATGAGATTAGCGGCACAAAAACTTCCTGTAAAAACAAAGTTTATTGTAAGAAGAGATTATACTGAAAACGTTTAATATTGTATATTGTTAAAAATTAATACGCAATGAAAAATTCTGAAGTAAAAGAATTATCAACAAAGGAGTTGTTGGAAAGATTAGAAAATGAAAGTGAAAATTTATTAAGTTTAAGAATGAATCATAAAATTTCTGATCTTGATAATCCACAACAAATAAAAGAATCTAAAAGATTTATCGCTCGTTTAAAAACAGAGTTAAGAAAAAGAGAATTAAACGAAACTAAATCTTAATTTGATATAATAATAATATGGAACAAAGGAATTTAAGAAAAGAAAGAACAGGAATTGTTACCGGCGATAAAATGCAAAAAACAATTACCGTAGCCGTAAGAACAAGATACCAACACAAGATTTACGGTAAATTTATGACAAAAACCAAAAAGTATATTGCTCATGATGAGGAAGATACATGTAAATTAGGAGATGTTGTCAAAATAGCGGAAACAAGACCTATGAGCAAAAGAAAAAAATGGAGATTAGTTGAAATTATTGAAAGAGCTAAGTAATCATGATACAACAAGAAAGCAGATTAAATGTTGCTGATAACAGCGGAGCAAAAGAAGTTTTGGTTATCAGAGTATTAGGCGGAACAAAAAAACGATACGCTACCATTGGTGATCAAGTAGTAGTTACCGTTAAAAGTGCGATTCCTTCCGGTGAAATTAAAAAAGGTACCGTAACAAAAGGTGTCGTTGTGAGAACAAAAAAAGAAATTCGCAGACCTGACGGTTCATATATCCGTTTTGATGATAATGCCGTAGTTCTTTTAAATGCAACGGGAGAAATGAGAGGTACGCGTGTTTTCGGTCCGATACCCAGAGAATTACGTAAAACCAATATGAAAATTATTTCATTAGCTCCTGAAGTTTTATAAATTGAAAATTCAAGTTTGATGCAAAAGAAAATACATATAAAAAAAGGGGATATCGTTTTTGTTAATTCAGGAAATGATAAAGGCAAAAAAGGTCGTGTATTGATGGTTAACAAAGAAAAATATAAAGCAATTGTTGAAGGTGTTAACGTCATATCAAAACATACAAAACCAAATGCTAAATATCCCGAAGGCGGTATCATTAAAGAAGAAGCAGCGATTCATATTTCAAATCTGAATGTGATTTGCCCGGAAACAAGTGTTCCGACAAGAATCGGAAGAAAAGTTAACAGTAACGGAAAATTAGTACGTTATTCTAAAAAGTCTAACAACCAACAAGAGATTAAATAATGGAAAAGAGAATTCCGACATTAAAGAAAAAATTTAAGGAAGAAATTACTCCGGCATTACAAAAAGAGTTTAATTACACGAGTGTCATGCAAGTTCCGAGATTAGAAAAGATTGTCTTAAATCAAGGAATCGGACAAGGTGTTGCCGATAAAAAAATTATCGCAACAGCTCAGGAAGAATTAACCTTAATCGGCGGTCAAAAAGCAATTCAAAGAATTTCTAAAAATAATATTTCAAACTTTAAATTACGTGAAGGTATGGCAATCGGTGTATCAGTTACCTTACGCAAAGAAAGAATGTATGAATTTTTAGAAAAACTTCTTGTTGTTGCAATTCCGAGAATTAAAGATTTTAAAGGTGTTTCCGGTAAATTAGACGGAAGAGGCAATTATACCTTGGGTATTGAAGAACAATTTATTTTTCCTGAAATAGAACTTGATAAAATCGACAAAATTTTAGGGATGAATATAACATTTGTTACATCTGCAAAGACGGATGAAGAAGGTTATGCATTATTAAAACAATTCGGATTTCCTTTTAAAAAATAAGAAATATGGCTAAAGAATCAATGAAAGCTCGTGAGCGAAAAAGACAAAAACTTGTTGACAAATACGCAGAAAAAAGAGCAAAACTTAAAGCTGAAGGTGATTGGGAAGGATTACAGAAATTACCTAAGAATTCATCTAAAGTTCGTTTGCACAACAGATGCAGCATCACGGGAAGACCAAAAGGTTATATGAGGCAATTCGGAGTCAGCAGAATTACATTCAGAGAAATGGCTTCCGACGGTTTAATCCCCGGAGTAAAGAAAGCAAGTTGGTAAAATAATTTAAATAATTTAGTAATGATTACAGATACGGTTGCAGATTACCTTACACGAGTTAGAAATGCGGTTATGGCAAAGCATAAAGTTGTTGAAATTCCGGCTTCTAATTTAAAAAAAGCAATAACAAAGTTATTATTTGATCAAGGGTATATTTTAAGTTATAAATTCGAAGATGATAATAAACAAGGAATGATTAAAATTGCTTTAAAGTATCATCCTAAAACTAAAGTGCCGGCAATTCATAAACTCGAACGTGTAAGTACACCGGGTTTAAGAAAATATACTTCGGCAGTTGATATGCCTAGAGTATTAAACGGATTAGGAATAGCTATTATCTCAACTTCTAACGGTGTTATGACCAATAAAGAAGCAGCTCTCAAGAAATTGGGCGGTGAGGTTTTATGTTATGTATATTAAAATTAAAATTTGAAATAAAAATATAAGATGTCACGAATAGGTAAATTACCGGTAAATATTCCGGATGGTGTAAAAATTGATATTTCTGATGATAATATCGTTACCGTAAAAGGTAAATTAGGAGAATTATCTCAAAAAATTCATAAAGACATCAAACTTGAGATTGATGGAAATACAATCAATTTAAAACGACCCTCTGATTCTAAAGAACATAAATCGTATCACGGTTTATACAGAGTTTTGGTGAATAATATGATTATAGGCGTTTCCGAAGGATTTGAGAAAAAATTGGAAGTTATCGGTGTCGGATACAGAGCAACAGCTAACGGACAATTATTAGAATTAAATGTCGGTTATTCTCATCCTATTGTTTTACAATTACCTGATGAAGTAAAAGTTGATGTTCAACAAGAGAAAAGACAAAATGCATTTATCACTTTTAAAAGTTTTGATAAACAATTAGTAGGTGAAGTTGCCGCAAAAGTAAGATCCTTCCGTAAACCTGAACCATATAAAGGAAAAGGTATTCGTTATGTCGGAGAATATGTCAGAAAGAAAGTCGGAAAAGCAGCAGCAGAATAATATTTATAATAAAAAGAATTAAAAAAATGGCTTTATCAAAAAGAGACAGAAGAATACGAATCAGAAAACGTATCCGAAAAAGAATTAGCGGGACTGCCGAAGTTCCGAGAATGTCGATATTCAGAAGCAATAAACACATTTATGTGCAATTGATTGATGATGTATCAGAAAAAACAATTATTGCCGCATCTTCTGCTGATAAAGGTTTAGCAGAAAATAAAAAAGCAAAAAAAGAAGAAATAGCAGCAGTTGTCGGTAAACGGATTGCCGAAAAAGCAAAAGATAATAAAATTTCTCATATCGTATTTGACAGAGGCGGATATTTATATCACGGAAGAGTTAAAGCTTTGGCTGATGCAGCAAGAAAAGAAGGACTTAAATTTTAACAGACATGGCAAGAAATAAAGAAAAACAAGTTAGAAATACAGATTTGGAATTGAAAGACAGATTAGTTGCTATTAAACGTGTAACTAAAGTAACAAAAGGTGGTCGTACATTTAGTTTTGCCGCTATTGTTGTTGTCGGAGATGAAAATGGTATTGTCGGTTTTGGTTTAGGTAAAGCCGGTGAGGTTGCTGTTGCAATTCAAAAAGGAGTTGAAGATGCTAAAAAAAATCTTCATAAAGTTCCCGTAATGAAAGGTACAATTCCTCATAAACAAACTGCTCGCTACGGCGGTGCCGATGTCTTAATGATTCCTGCTTCTAACGGTACGGGTGTTAAAGCCGGCGGTGCAATGCGTGCCGTACTTGAAAGTGCCGGGGTAAAAGATGTTTTGGCAAAATCAAAAGGTTCATCAAATCCTCACAATCTTGTAAAAGCTACAATGAAAGCTTTATTGACAATGAGAGATGCATATACGGTTACTCAACACAGAGGAGTTTCTATTGATAAAGTTTTTAACGGATAGATTTATTATAATGGCTAAGATAAAAGTTACAAAACGTAAAAGCAGTATTGGTTCAACCGAAAGACAAAAAGCAACATTGATTGCTTTAGGTTTAAGAAAAATTGACAGTTCTGCTGAACATGAAGAAACAGATCAAATTAAAGGAATGATCAGAAAAGTGAATCATTTAGTTTCTGTTGAAAAAGTAAAATAATTAATACCTGAAGAAATATTAAACGATGGATTTAAGTAATTTAAAACCTGCAAAAGGTTCGGTTAAAAAGAAAAAAAGAATAGCACGAGGTATCGGTTCAGGTAAAGGACGTACCGCAACTCGCGGTCATAACGGACAAAAATCTCGTTCGGGATATTCTCGCCGATTTGGTTTTGAAGGCGGTCAAATGCCGATTCACAGACGTTTGCCGAAATTCGGATTCAGAAATATTAATCGTATTGAATATAAAGCAATTAATATTGAAACACTGGATGCTCTTGCAAAAGATAAATCAATTAAAGTTATTGATGTTCAAACTTTAAAAGATGCCGGATTTATTCAAAAAAATGATTTGGTAAAAATTCTCGGTAACGGTGAATTAAATGCAAAAATTGAAGTTAAAGCTCATGCTTTTTCAAAATCAGCTGTTGAAGCTATTGAAAAAGCCGGCGGTAAAGTTGAAAAAATACAGAATTAATGAAAAAATTTATTCAAACAATAAAGAATATCATTGCTATTGAGGATTTAAGGAATAAAATTCTTGCGACACTCGGATTAATTTTAATCTACAGATTGGGTGCGCATGTTGTTTTACCCGGTGTTGATCCTTTAGCAATTGCAGACTTTCAAAAAGAAGCCAGTTCCGGTGGTATCATTGCATTAATCAATATGTTTTCCGGTGGTGCTTTTGCGAATGCTTCTGTTTTTGCTTTGGGTATTATGCCTTATATTTCAGCTTCAATTGTAATCCAACTTTTAGGAATGGCTGTTCCTTATTTTCAAAGATTACAACGTGAAGGTGAAAGCGGCAGAACTAAAATTAACCAAATTACTCGATATTTAACTGTTTTAATTACAGGATTTCAAGCACCTGCATATTTAACAAATTTAACATACAGTTTACCGCCTGAAGCATTTGTTATGCACAGTCAGGATTTGTTTTGGATATCAGCGATTGTATTAATGGTATCAGGAACGATGTTTACTATGTGGTTGGGTGAAAAAATTACGGATAAAGGCATCGGCAACGGAATATCCTTATTAATTATGATTGGTATTATTGCACGATTACCGAATTCGTTTGCTGCTGAAATTGTTTCTAAACTCGGTGCAGGCGGAGGCGGATTAATTGCATTTATTGTTGAAATGGTTATTTTGTTTTTAGTTTTTGTTGCATCAATAGCGTTGGTTCAGGCTGTCAGGCGAGTTCCGGTGCAATATGCAAAACGAATCGTAGGAAATAAACAATACGGCGGTGTCAGACAATACATTCCCTTAAAAGTGAATGCTGCAGGTGTAATGCCGATTATCTTTGCACAAGCTTTAATGTTTATTCCCATGATGCTTACACGTTTTGATTCTGAAACAACGAATGCAATTGCAGCTTCTTTTTCTGATATTACAGGTTTTTGGTATAATTTAACATACGGAATATTAGTTGTCGTATTTACATATTTTTATACGGCTATTACTGTTAATCCGACGCAAATGGCAGAAGATATGAAGAAAAACGGAGGCTTTATTCCCGGTATTAAACCGGGCAGAAAAACNATTGAACATCTGGATGAAATAATGTCCAGAATTACTTTGCCCGGATCGGTTTTCTTAGCATTAATTGCAATTATGCCTGCTTTCGCAAAAATGGCAGGAATAAATAATCAGTTTTCATACTTTTTCGGAGGGACTTCCTTATTAATTTTGGTCGGTGTTGTTTTGGATACATTGCAACATATTGAAAGTCATTTATTAATGCGTCATTATGACGGTTTAACAAAATCAGGAAGAATCTCGGGCAGAGCCGGAGCATCACAAATATCTATGTAACTATGGCAAAACAACCTTCAATAGAACAAGACGGTGTTGTAAAAGAAGCTCTTTCTAATGCAATGTTCAGAGTTGAATTAGAAAACGGACATATCATTACGGCACATATTGCCGGAAAAATGAGGATGCATTACATCCGAATATTACCGGGCGATAAAGTTAAGGTTGAAATGTCACCCTATGATTTAACAAAAGGAAGAATAAAATATCGATATAAAAATTAAGACAATGAAAATCAGAGCATCAGTTAAAAAAAGAAGTGCTGATTGTAAAATCGTCAGAAGAAAAGGGCGACTTTATGTAATCAACAAAAAAAATCCTAAATTTAAACAAAGACAAGGTTAATAATAAAACGATATCATTATGGCTAGAATCGCAGGTGTAGATATACCGGATAACAAAAGAGGAGAAATTTCTTTAACCTATATATACGGAATAGGTAGAACAACTTCTCAAAAAATACTTGAACAAGCACAAGTAGATAAGAATATTAAAGTTCAAGATTGGACTGATGAACAAAAAGGTAACATTCGTAATATTATCGTTGATAACTATAAAATTGAAGGAGAATTACGTTCAGAAAAACAAATGAACATTAAACGACTTCGCGATATTGGCAGTTACCGAGGAATACGTCACAGAATCGGTCTTCCCGTAAGAGGACAAAAAACAAAAAATAATGCTCGTACACGAAAAATTCGCAGAGTATTTTAACTATTTAGTTTATTATTTCTTATTATAATATGGCAAATAAAAGTACAAAATCGACGAAGAAAAGAAAAGTTATTGTTGAAGCTGCCGGACAAGCACATATCCATTCATCTTTCAATAATTTAATTATTACTTTGGCCAACGGTACCGGTCAAGTNATTTCATGGTCTTCTGCCGGTAAAATGGGATTCAGGGGTTCTAAAAAGAACACCCCTTATGCAGCTCAAGTTGCTGCCGCTGANTGTGCAAAAGTTGCTCATGAATTGGGCTTAAGGAGAGTAAAAGTTTATGTTAAAGGTCCGGGTAACGGACGTGAAGCTGCTATCAGAGCAATTCACGCTGCAGGTATCATGGTTACTGAAATTCAGGATGTAACTCCTTTACCGCATAACGGTTGCAGACCGCCTAAAAGAAGAAGAGTATAATTTAATAATATAGATAAGATAAAAAATAATGGCAAGGTACAGAGGTCCAAAAACAAAAATAGCCAGAAAATTAGGCGCTCCTATTTTCGGTCCGGATAAAGCTTTCGAAAAAAAGAATTATCCTCCGGGACAACACGGAAACAGCAGAAGACGTAAAGTTTCTGAATACGGAGTTCAGTTAAAAGAAAAACAAAAAGCGCGATATACATACGGATTGTTAGAAAAACAATTTTATAACACGTTTAAAAAAGCAGATGCCATTAAAGGTATTACAGGTGAAGTTTTTCTTCAGTTATTAGAATCCAGATTGGATAATGTTATTTTCAGAATGGGAATTGCTCCTACAAGATCTGCAGCAAGACAATTGGTTTCTCACAGACACATTACGGTAAATGATAATGTTGTAAATATTCCGTCTTACCAAGTAAGTCCCGGAGATATTGTCGGTGTCAGAGAAAAATCAAAATCTCTTGAAGTTATTTCTGATGCATTATCTAAAGGAGTACATACAAAATATTCTTGGATTGAATGGGATAATAACTTGTTAACGGGTAAATTCGTTAACTTACCCGAACGCGATGAAATTCCTGAGAACATCAGAGAACAGTTAATAGTAGAATTATATTCAAAATAGTAAATATAATAGATTTTTTATGGCTATTTTAGATTTCCAAAAACCGGATAAAGTTATAATGATTGAGCAGAATAACTTTTCAGGAAGATTTGAATTCAGACCGCTTGAACCCGGTTACGGTATTACCGTCGGTAATGCTCTCAGAAGAATTTTATTGTCTTCTCTCGAAGGATATGCAATAACGTCAATAAAAATTGACGGTGTTGATCATGAGTTTTCAACAATTTCAGGTGTAATTGAAGATATTCCGAGAATCATTTTAAATTTAAAACAAATTAGATTTAAACAACTTTCGGAAGAATCAGAAAATGAAAGATTTGTTATTAATATTTCCGGAAAAACTGCTTTTACGGCCGGTAATTTAAATGATTTCATGTCTGATTTTGAAGTATTAAATCCGGATTTACTTATTTGCACAATGGAAAAAGATGTTCGTTTGCAAATGGATATTACCGTTGAAAAAGGAAGAGGTTATGTCGGAGGCGAAGAACATGATATTGATACATCAGAAATTGGTTTAATTGCAGTTGATTCTATTTTTACACCGATAAAAAATGTAAAATATACAATTGAGAATTATCGTGTCGGTCAAAAAACGGATTATGAAAAATTAATCTTTGATATTGACACTGACGGTTCGATAACTCCTAAAGATGCTTTAAAAGAAGCCGCAAAAATCTTAATTCATCATTTTATGTTATTCTCTGACGAAAAAATAACCCTTGACTCAGAAGAGAAAAAGGAGAATGAAGAATTTGATGAAGAAATTTTACATATGCGACAACAGCTTAAAACACAGCTGGTTGATTTGGATTTATCCGTCAGAGCTCTTAACTGTTTGAAAGCTGCTGATGTTGATACACTCGGAGAACTCGTCGTATATAATAAAAATGATTTATTGAAATTCAGAAATTTCGGGAAAAAATCATTAACAGAAATTGAAGAATTATTAGACAACAGAGGTTTATCATTCGGCATGGATGTAAGTAAATATAAATTAGATAAGGAATAAAGAAATGAGACACAGGAAGAAATTTAATCATTTAGGCAGAAAAA
>JGI24023J19991_10003342_pt1 | contig 11327 bp, 10 predicted proteins | sample Cruoilmetagenom1_FD_19991 | JGI IMG/M metagenome (IMG submission 19991)
TCCTGCGGTTATGCGCCTTGCCAGCAACGCCCGTGCATCTCCGATATGGTATGCGAACTTATACATCACTGTACTAGTCGATTCGTCTGTTTCTTATTGTTGTGAACTGGGTGCAGTGACGAAGCCAGGCCTGAAATCGGGGTTTTTTTGCTCCACGTGATCGGCAAGCATCCCTTTATCCGGCCGCAGACGTGAGACATAATCTGCAATAACTTCAAGGTCGTCCCGACTGAACTTTTTGAATTGCTTCACCATCTCTTTGTCCGCATTTCTGCGTTTGCCCATTTTTACCCACTCCATTTGTCGCAGCACGTACTGGAAATGCTGTCCATGAATGCGCGGATAAAACTCTTTTGCAATACCTTCACCATTTTCACCGTGACACTCTTTGCACTCTACGTCATAGAGTTTTTTACCCTCTTCAAGCCGCAAGCCGGAGCCTACACTGTTAGCTGGCAGCATCGGCAACTGCTCAATATAGGCCGACAGATCAGCCAGGGCCTGCGGTTCCAGAACAAACAGGGGAGCTGTAAAGGGCATCATGGTGGGATTGTCTCTATTCCCTTTCTGAATATCAGCCAGTTGCTTGAGTATCACGCTTCGATGCTGTCCTGCGATTTGCGGGTAGCGGCCATTTGGAGAACCCCAGCCCTCCGGCGTATGACAGATTGCACAGTTGAAGTAGAGCATCCTCCCCTTTTGAAGATCAGGCTCTGCCTGCAGCGCCATTTCAACGAAGGCGTCAATTTTTTTGGGTTCAGCATAGGAAGTCGCTGAAACAAGCAACGCCAGGCTCACGCCAATCGCCTTTATCAAGTGCAACCGGGTGATAGCATTATCAGTGATCTGGAACAATGAATAGGTCATATTGATACAGGTTTTATTAATGAAATTAAATCAAATTAAATGGTATGGAATTGCGGTACGAATTGCTTAGCGCCTCGTTCAGAGATTCTTACAGCTCTTCCCTGATTAACACCGCTACCCATAATTTTATCAGGGTAATGGGAGAATAAACCCTCTTTCACGCAAAGTCTACAGTTGCTGTAGGTTTGTTTGCCACCTCTGAAATCCCGGCCACCCGCATCGCTTCGAATTCACTGTCTGATCCGCCCTCTCTGAAACCTCGAAGAGCCCCCGAACTTCAAGTCTTTACAAACTTTGATTTTCTGATAACCTGATAACCTGATTTTCACGTAACTATTCAGCATCTTGTGAAAACTGCCAGCCAAGTCACTGTTTCCGGGTGTATCTGCAGGAAACACAGGAGACAGGGATGCTGACTCGAGCCTACATGGATGCATTAACCGCGTTTGCGTAAGATACGCTCGGAAACAGTGATGATCCAGATGGTACTGAATAAATAGTTACATTTTCACAAATATAATAACGATGTTGCTCTTCCACTATATTCAAAGAGACAACAAACAATAAACAACAAATAGGGGCAGAACTTTGAGACCAACATTTACAGCTCTTTCAAACACTGGATGCGTTAATCGCATGAAATGGAAAACCGGCAAACGCAGCTATCAGCTTGCCGGCCCCCTTGTCCTCGCAATTCTGCAAACCTGCCAGGTTGCTCAGGCGGAAGAAGAGGCCGACACCAACAAATTCACTATATCCGGCGACTTCAGAACCGGTTGGCTTAACTATGACTACAGCAATCCCGACGGCCTTTCTACCATCAACAAGGGTCACAAAGACTCGCAGGGGTTTTATATTACTCCAAAAATATCCCTGAATACCCCCGTCTACTACGGATTTTCAGGCAAGATTACCGTTGCCGGCGCCACCGATTTCGGCATCAACAGTGAAGACAAGCAGAGCCGCCTGTTCGTCTTCGACTCGGTTGAGAAGAAATCATTTGCTATCCTGCAGGAGTTGTTCATTGAATACAACACCGAAGAGCACCACCTGCTGATCGGACGCAACGAAATCTATACTCCGATGATCGAGGCGGATGACTACTATATGCTGGCCAACAGTTTCGGTGTCGCCTCCTATAAAAACACATCGTTCGACAATATCGGCATCCATGCCGGCTACTTTTACGACATGGCAGGCGTGTGGGACAGCGGCGCCAACGGCACCGAGTTTCACACCATGTCCGACGCCAGCTTCGTACCGCAGATCAACAAGGATGAAGCAGGCGATGAGGGCGTCTACTTTGCCTCGATTGACTACGACAACGATGTCCATCACGCCCAGCTATGGAACTACTACGCGCCTGATCTCTACAACACCCTGTTCGCGCAATACAACTACAGGATGCAGACCGAGGGTATCGGGCATGATTTCGGCGCACAGTTCATCGATTTTTCACAGGTCGGAAAACTCAAGGACAGCGACACAGAGATCAATTTCAATATCTTCTCGCTTAAATACGATGCTGCATTCGAAAATGGCTGGTCACTGGCCACAGGTGCCGCAAAATACAGCGATGGAGAGGGACAGGGGTCAACTCTCGGCGCATGGGGCGGCTACCCCTACTTTGCCAACGGCATGATCTTCCATTTTTTTGAGGCCGGCTCGCTGCGCGATGCCTCCTCCTACAAGATCCAGGGCGGCTATGACTTCTCGAAAACTTTAAATACCAAACTTGCCCTGAATGTCCGCTACACCTATTTCAATCTAAACTCCAACTACTCTATCAGCTCGGACGGAAGACCCCAGGACGACATGCAGTTGATCGGTGTACAGCTGAAGCACACTTTTCTTGAGGACGGCTACTTTGCCGCCACATTCGAGCACGTCAATCTCGACAACGAGGATCCGACCTGGGCGCTGCGCCTGATCGGCGGCTACAGGTTCTGAGATAAGACCATCACCAAGAAAAACACAATAACTCACCAGGAGAACAACATCATGCAATCCATCAAACAGACTCTCTCACATACTGCGATAGCACTCACCATGACTGCCGGCGCACTCTTTTCACAGTCTGCCTCTGCACTGGAGGCATCACCGGCACTGGAACCAGCAAAGATCGAGGCTGCACTTCAAGCTGCATACGACAAGTACAAGGGGCTCGAGGAGGGCGCCAATGCTGACTACATTCCAGTGCTTGCCGCCGTCGACTCAAATATCTTCGGCATCACCCTGGTGACCACAGACGGCAAGGTCTACTCGGTCGGAGACATCGATTCAAAAGTCTCCATCCAGTCGATCTCCAAGGTCTTCACCATGGCACGCGTCATGGATGAATCAGGTGTCGAATCCATCTCCGACAACATGGGTGTCGATGCCACCGGCCAGGTATTCAACTCGATCACCGCCATCGAGCAGTACAAGGGCAAGGAGATGAACGCCATGGTCAACCCCGGTGCCATAACCGCCACCAGCATGATCAAGGGCGCCAGTGGCGACGAAGTGTGGAAAACCATTATCCAAACCTATAGCGATTTTGCAGGCCGTGATCTGACCGTCGACGAGGAGGTCTACAAGTCGGAAGCCGACACCAACCAGCGCAACCAGGCGCTGGCGAAGCTGATGGCCGCCTATGGCCGTATCAAGGGTGATGCCATCGAGGCGACAGATATTTATACACGCCAGTGTTCGGTCGCGGTAAACACCAAAGATCTCGCCACCATGGCGGCAACCCTCGCCAACGGCGGCAAAAACCCGGTCACCGGAAAACAGGTGGTTAAATCAGAAAATGTGCCGGAAGTCCTGGCTGTAATGGCCACTGCAGGGCTCTACGACGACTCCGGCAAGTGGCTCTACAAAACCGGCCTGCCTGCCAAGAGCGGCGTCGGCGGCGGCATCCTTGCCGTTTCTCCGGGCAAGTTCGGCGTCGCTGCGATCTCTCCCCCTCTGGACGCCGCAGGCAACAGTGTGCGTGCTCAAAAGGCCATCACTGACATCTCAAACGCCCTTGGAGGCAATCCTTACGGCAATTGAGGAGCTGATTTTCTCTACACCTCGCTTAGTTTAGGCATAGCATAGGTGTTAGAAGGATGTGGCTGGCTTGACCAGAGCTCTTACCTCAGATGCAAAAGAACTTGGTTCGACCGGTTTATTCCGGTTAGACCGGGAAAACCGGCCGGTAACTCTTTCGGTCTTAAAAACTAGTAACCACAATAACAGGAGAAAACATGGAAAACCTAATCCCATTAATCATTCAGCTGATTTCAGGCGCGGTCGGCGGCAACCTTGGCGGTGCGCTGCTGAAAAACCTTTCGCTGGGCACCGTTGGCAACTCTATCGCCGGAATACTCGGTGGTGGCATCGGTGGTCAACTGCTTAGCATGCTTGGCATCACTGCCGGGGCTGATGCTGGTGGCATGGATATTGGCAGCATCATCGGCAGCGTCGGCAGCGGCGCGGTCGGCGGCGGCGTTCTGATGGCCATCATCGGCTTCATCAGAAAAATACTGGGCAAGTAACCCTCACCGGTATTTGAAACCACAGGGGGCAGTGTTTTACACTGCCCTTTTTTTTCTCTTCAGATCATCAGAATCAGGCTACCTGCAACCATCAACAGCACATTGGCGAAAGCATAGGTGCCGGTATAGCCCAACGCGGGCAGTGAGCTTTTCGCCGCGTCGGTCACCACAGCCAGTGATGCGCCGCTGGTCATGGCTCCGGTGATGGCGCCAAACAGCAACACGGGTTTAATCTTCAGAATTTTGCTTCCAAACCAGTAGCCGATCAGGATTGGCGTCAGGGTAACGATGATACCTGCAAGGATCAACAGCGGACCGGCATGTGCCAGGGTCTCGATAATTTGCCCTCCGGCACGCAGCCCCACACCTGTCATAAACAACAGCAAACCAAATTCCATCAAAATCCACTGGGCTGCATCCGGCAGCCGGCCGAATGTCGGCCGTCGACTGCGCAGGTAACTGATGACCAGACCAGATGCCAGCAGTCCACCGGCTGAACCAAGACCGATAGATACACCACCCACCTCGATAGAGAGCATACCGACAAGCATGCCAATCACAATGCCGAACGCAAAGGTCACCATATCGGTCTCTGCGATGTCCCGCTCGATATGTCCCAGGTAGTCACCAAGCACATTGATCTGCGCCGCATTGCCGACAACGGTGAGAATGTCTCCCTGGCCCAGCTCGATATCATTGCTGTGAGGCACCTCTACCCCCAGTTGGGTGATGCGCACCAGCAGCAGACCGAAACGGCGCGAGATATCGACATCCACCAGCCTCTTGCCAATAACATCCTCGTTTAGCACGACAATCTGTGCGGTATCGGTAACTTCGCTGATACGCCAGTTTGGCGGGACCTCCTCTCCGAACTTATTGGCGACATTGACGAAGAAGCTGCGGGGCCCCATGAATTCGAGCCTATCGCCAATCTGGAGCTGATCATCAGGATCAACAGGTATGCGCTCACCATTTCGCACCAGTTTTGCTGCAGTGACCTGATCCCAGTAAGCGTCACGCAACTCCGAGATTGGGGTATGTGTCATAGCCTCATTGGTCACGCGATAGCAACGTGAAGTGACGTTAACCGGCTTTTCTCCAGCATCAGAAGCCTCACGGCTCATGCGCTGCGCCTCTGCAGCAAGATCGATGCCCAGCCAGCGCGGCAGCAGCTTGATTATGGAGATCAGGCCAACCAGGCCAAAAATATAGGTAATTGCATAACCTGTAGCAATATTATTGATCACCATATCCTTGCTCCAGCCTTCGGGAAGCACTGTCATGCCGTGGCTCACTGCATCCTGTGCTGCAGCAAGTGTCGGCGAACTGGTGAGGCCGCCTGCAAGCAGACCCGCGGACATGCCAGGCTGCAATTCCAACAGTAACGTGCCTATAATGGCAACAGAAAAACCCGTCGCAGCAACGACTATTGCCAGCAGTGCATACTTGACGCCATCTTCCTTGAGAACACTGAAGAAGCGCGGTCCTGCCTGGTAGCCAACCGAAAAGATGAACATGGCAAAGCCAACGGTTTGTGAAGCCGGAGTGATGCGAAACCCGAAGTGGCCGAGAAACAGGCCTGCAAACAACACCCCGGCAACAGGACCGAAGGAAAAACTTCCGATGCGTATGCGTCCAATCAGGTAACCCGATCCGATCACCAGGAACAGCATCAATGCGGGGAGGGTGTGCAGGGCTCCGAGAATTTCAGTTTGCAGAAGGTGTAGAAATTGATCCATTGGGTTTCACCATGTCGTTTGAGCTTGATTATAAAAGATACAGGAGCATTTAGTAACTTATCAAAAACACCGCGCATTATTTAAACTTGCGCACTCTCAAAATGTAATTCCTGCCCGCAGCCCCGCCACGATCTGAAAACTGCTGCCGTCATCCAGTCCTTCACCGAGGATAATTTGTAAATCTGGTGTAATCATGAGTTCCTTGGTTGCCTGCCAGCGATAGTAGACCTCACCGACGCCTTGCCATGTCCTGCTGTCGATTGCGGACCGCCCCAGACCCAGGCCAGCTCCGAGGTGATCATATTTATTGATTTCACGACCCCAGCCCAGCATGAATAACTGATCCACCTTGGCCGCATCTCCATCTGAAAAGGCATAGCGTGCAACATATTGGTCACGCTCGGAGACCCCTTTATGCTCCATCACCAGACTGATCCCCCTCCCTTCCGAGAGTCTCTCTTCACCATTGCTCCGCGTCTCCCAACCCATCAACTGCACCCGCGCATTTCGATTCGCAATGCCTTTGAAGTCATATCCACCCTGCGCTGAATAAAAAAGCGCTGAGGAGCTCAGGCTCAGATTTACTTTTTCATCTGCGGCTGTTCCCTGGATATTGGAAGCGCCAACTGTAATATCCCAGCCCACGTCATCTTTCCATTGTGCAATAAAGCCCGCGCCAAATCCCGGAAAAGCGACGGCAGGATTATTCGAAAAGGCGTAGTTGAGAAAGTAGCGCTTAGCGCTGCGCAAATCGTGTTTATCAAAAAAGTGGTCGATGCTGTACTGGCCGTAGCGCAGCGTCAGCCTCCCATCCGCAAGCTCCTGGCTGAAATAGAAATTAGGTATCTGAGACCCGGCATCGCTGAAGCCGTCCACTGTTTTCCACAGCAAACCGGTGGCGGAACTGATTTCAGAGGGGGCGTATTCACTATAAGCGTGCCTGTCGCGCAAGCGCAAGGAGAGGTAGAATGGCCGCTCATATTTTTGACCAAACAACAACCAGCGGGCGCTGAATGAAATTTCGCCGGAAGACGCCCCAAGACTATCTTGACTGCTGGAATACCCCTGGGCGAGTGCATCATACGCGTAGACTGTCTCCAGCCTGATTTTTTTGTGCATCTCCTCGCGCCAGGCGCGAAATTTGTCGAAAAAAGGGGGGATCAGACTTGGTCTGCTTGGATCATAATCAAGAACATCCCTGCGCTCAAGCGTGGCATCGATACTGTCTGCAGCTTCTTCGTCCCCCACCCCGGGTGAGATGAAGGATTCATTTGCCATGACTGGAAAGATGCTCCAGGCAAGCAAAGAGAGCAGTCGAATGAGAAAAGAGTGCATAAGTTGGAGATATGGCTTCTACGATTTGCAATTAAGCATAACAGGAATCAGCAGAGTAAGCGGATGGATCAATCATAAGTTGCGCTTTCCCCACCACCTCATTACACTGCAGCTTACAAGAAAAAATTTGAACAGTAACTGGTAGAGCATTTAGCTGCCATACGACAATTACCCTGTTGGACAGCTTGAGGGATCGATTCTACTTCTACATACTCTCTTTTTGCCCCACATTTGTCTGCCCGCAGTTTTAACCAAAGGAGAAAACAATAATGAGCACCTCTATCTCACCAATGAAGCAACTCGACAAGGCGATGAACGGCCTGCGTGACCTTGGACTGGTTCCCGAAACCACCGAAGATGCACCGATCATCTCCCTGATCGAACAGATTTCCGACCTCGATGAAGAGAAAACCATCGCTATTGCGCGCACCCTCAACCAGGCCTCCCTGTTCAACCAGGTCGTACGGGAACAGATCGATGCTATGAATATCGGCCAGCGCTATGAAGATATCACCAACTCCTTCAACAGCATTCGTGAAGATGCCAAGAGCATGGTGGATCAGCTGGAAGATGGCAAGATCGATACATTCGAACGCGTCGGCAATGTCTGGATGAAAGTCACGCGCGGCGACATCCCGCAGCGCTTCGACAAGATCAAGGGTGTTTATCTGGAGGTCGCTGCCGACTCAAAAGATCAGATCAAGCGGGAACAGCTGATCCTCAATGCCTACCAGGATTTTCGCGGCGCCCTCAAGGAGTCGGAAGTGCTGGCGCTGGAGGTACTGAAAAAGGCCGATGAAAAACTCAGCGGAGCCAAGGGCGCCCTGGAAACCGCCATGAAAGCCGTCGACGCCTACACGGGTGAGGATGCTGCTGCAAGGGCGAAGCTTGAGATGGAGCGTGATCTGAAAATTCGCGGGGTCCAGGATGAAGACCGGCGCTACCAGATTGCCAAGGATCTCTCTGACAACCTGACGGTAAGCTACAACACCTCCGAGGTGATCATGGCTCGCCTGAATCAGATCAACAGCATCAAGGAGCGTGTCTACCAGCAGGCAATCAGTTTCTTCGGCACCAATGAGAATGTCTTTACCGCCCTCAGCGCGTCCTTTACCGGACTTTTCGGCCTGAATGAAAGCACCCAGACACTCAATGCCATGAAGGATGGCGTCAGCAAAAGCCTCGAGGATCTGGCTGACATCGGCGGCAAGATCCAGGAAGAGGCTGTAAAAGCCGGCTATGGCCCGACAATACGCGCCGAATCAGTCAAAAAANTNGTCGATTCAGTCACCGATTTCCAGGAGAAGTCGCTGTTGATCATCAATGAGATGCGCGATCTAAGCACCAAAAATGCAGAGGAGATCCGTGTCGCGGTAGAGGATGGCAAAACGCGCATCGCTCACCTGGTCGAATCGGGCAAGGCGCTGCCCATCGACAACTTTACTGCATCCTGAATCCGGATATGCCGCAACCTCGCACCGACAAGGCTCCTCTGGACGAGGTGATGATGGCCATGGACGTGGTCGACACCCTGCGCCACCAGAAGCTGCTGCTAGACCGCGAACTGCAATCCGGTGAGCGCGAGCAGAAGCTCATCGAGCGCCTGCGCAAGCTCTATGCCTCCCAGGGGATCGAAGTTCCTGACAGCGTCCTTGCCGAAGGCGTCAAGGCGCTGGAGGAGGACCGCTTCACTTACAAGCCTCCAGAAGAGGGGGTTCAGACCTCCCTGGCGCGCCTCTACATTCAACGCGGAAAATGGTCAAAGCGGCTCGGCGCGGGTGCGTTGGGTCTATCGGTGCTTTTGGGTGGCTGGTATGCAGCTTTTCAAGCGCCGGAAAACCGCCGCCTCGATCGCCTGGAGGCGCTCCCGGTCGAACTGGTTGCCGAGCGGGACGCCATCATTTCAATTGCTCGCGATAACGAAGCAAAAGAGAGCGCCGGCACCCAGTATCAAACCGCCATGGCCGCACTGAGCACCGGTGATAACGATACTGCACTCAATACCTACAAGTCACTACAATCCCTGCACAACACTCTCGCCACCAGCTACAGATTACGCGTCGTTTCGCAGCCCGGGGAACGCAGTGGCGTGTGGCGTGAATCCAAAGAGATCCGCGGGGTAAAAAACTATTATCTGATTGTCGAAGCGATCGATTCCAGCGAAAAACCGATAACACTCCCTGTGATGAACGAAGAGGATGGCAAAACCAGCTCTGTCGCCAAATGGGGTCTCAGGGTTTCTCACTCACTCTATCAGCAGGTTGCTGCTGACAAGCAGGATGACGGTATTATTCAGAATCGCCGTGTTGGAGCTAAAAAGAGCGGATACCTTGAACCTGAATACACCATTTCAACCACAGGGGCGAAAATCACATCATGGTAGGTAATCTATGTTGAGCGGTCGCCAGGCCCTGCAAAACATCAACCTGACTCTGCAGCAACTGCACCAACAGGTCGATCAATCCAGCCGCCAGATTCAGCTCGCCAGCGAGAGTATTCTCGACCTGCGGCAGCAGCAGACAGAAAGATATCGGAAGCTGGCTAAAATCCGCCTCGACAATATCATCAGTGGCGAGGTGGTAGCGGGATTGGAGACTGCAGACTTGCGCGTCAGGGAACTGCTGCAGATACGCAGCGATGCATTGTCCGATCTCTCGGCACGACTTGAAAGCACCCGCAATGACCAACAGCAACTGGAGCAGCGCAGAGAGAATCAGAGCGACCATGTCGCTGCGGCAGCAACTGTGCTGGACAACCAGGAGGAGACAACCCGCGAGCGCCTGCAGCATAACCAGGCCTTCATCAGCCAGCAGCAGGATGCTGAAAATGCAGACCACATCGCCGCCCAGGCTGAAGAGAAGATGCAGAAGGCGCTGCACAACCGTGAAGAGAAGGGTGAGCCCTACGAGAGCGACCCGCTGTTCACCTATCTATGGGACAGGGGTTATGGAACGGCAGTCTACTCCGCCAATCCCCTCACCCGGTTTCTCGACAAGTGGGTCGCAAGACTTTGCAACTATCACGATGCCAGGCCCAACTTCGCCAGACTGCTGGAGATTCCGGTGCGTCTGAAGGAACATGCAGGCCATCAGCGGGCTTCGGCTGACAAAGAGTTTGAAGCCCTCGAGGAGTTGGAACAGAACGCAGCCGCAGACGATGGTATTCCTGCGCTTCGCCAGGCGCACCAGGAAGCCGTACAAAAGCTCGACCAGATCGACGACGCCATCAAGCAGCATGAAGAGAAGATCATACAACTGATGCAGCAACAGGCGGATTACGCCACCGGAGACGATGTTCGCTTCAAAGAGGCTGTCGATACGCTTGCAGACAGTCTGAAACGGGAGAATATGGACACCCTTTATAGCTATGCCCGCCTTACTGCGACTGCAGAGGATGATCTGCTCGTTAATGAACTGCCAGCCTCGGAACAACGTCTCGGACAGATTCAGCAGAGCCTGCAGGAATACAAGCGCTCTCACGAAAAACATCTCACCCGGCTCGCGGAATTTGAACAGGTTCGGCGCAATTTCAAAAGCCAGCGTTTTGATGACATTCGCTCGGGTTTCGGTGACGGTGCGACAATCACCCTGCTGCTCAACCAGTTTCTGCAGGGGCTTGCCAACTCAGGCGATGTGTGGGAAACAATTCGCCGTGAACAGCGATATCGCCCGACTAGCTCCAACTCCCCGTTTGGAAACATCAACATCGGCAGACGCACAGGCACCTGGCGCTTCCCTTTCCCTGGCGGTGGCGGCGGCGGAAGCCCATGGGGAGGCGGTGGTCTTGGAGGAGGCGGCCTTGGTGGTGGAGGTGGTTTTCGTACAGGAGGCGGATTTTAACCCTGGACAAGCTTCTAACGCTCCGT
>JGI24023J19991_10003343_pt1 | contig 11327 bp, 10 predicted proteins | sample Cruoilmetagenom1_FD_19991 | JGI IMG/M metagenome (IMG submission 19991)
TACAATCTTCAATTAAATAGTCTCAAAAATGATTTAGATACCAAAGCTGATGAAATAATAATGATCAAAAAATTTACAATTTTAAAAGAAAAAATAGATTCGATAGATAACATTGTTCACTGTATTGCTAAAAATCCTACAATGAAAAACTATTTAAATACAAAAGACCAACATAAACTATATGAGTTAGAAAATATATTTTTATCAATTGCAAATATTAATACAAAAATTATGCAGCTAAGATACCTAGACCAAGATGGTATGGAGGTTGTAAGAGTAGATAGAACAAATGAACAAAATGAACCTTTTGTTGTTCAAAATACAAAACTTCAAGATAAAAAACATAGAGACTATTTTCAAATAGTCTCACAGATGAAAGAACAAAAAGTATGGCATTCACGATTTGATTTAAATATTGAACATGGGAAGATAGAAGTTCCTTATAGACCTACCTTCCGTGTAGCTCTACCATTATTAAATAAACAAAATGAATTTAAAGGTATGATTATAATAAATATACTTACAACAAACCTCTTTAAAGCAATCCAAAATTCCCCTACTTTTGAACACTATATTATTGATAAAGATGGACATTATATTATTCATCCGGATGATAAATATTCTTTCAACAAATATACAGGTACAATTAGAACTCTTTCTCAAGATTTTCCTAAAGATTCAGCAAAGATTTTATCTCATCCTAATAATTGTAATGAATGTTATATCTATACTTTAGATGATATCTTACATAGTGATGACAAAGCTATTATGGTATTAAAAGCAAAAGAAACATATAAAACTGCTCTACTAAATGATAAGTTAAAATCTACTTTATATACCATTTTATTAAGTATTTTAGCAAGTCTTTTTATAGCGTTTTATGCTTCTATTCGACCAGCACAACTCCAAAAAGATCTTTTATCTGCAAATAAAGAATTAAAAAAATTCGCATCTATTTTAGATAAATATGTGGTTTTTACTAAAACAAAAAAGGACACTACCATTTTAGAGGTTAGTAATGCTTTTGAAGTAGTTAGTGGTTATTCAAAAGATGAACTTATAGGACAAAAGATGAATATCATACAAAATCCAAAAACACCTGATAGTTATTTTAAACAGTTATGGAAAGTGCTATTAGAAAAAGCTGAATGGAATGGAGAGGTATTAAATAAAAACAAAGATGGCTCTGACTTTTGGTTAGAACAGCATATTATTATAGTAAAAGATGAAAATGAAGAAGTTGAATCTTATGTATCTGTAGGACAAGATATAACATTTAAAAAAGAGTTAGAAAAATTATCTTCTATAGATAAATTAACAGGTATTATGAATAGAAGAAAACTTGATGAATCTCTAGATTATCAAATTAATGTAGCAAAAAGATATAATAAAAATCTTTCACTTATTATTATAGATATAGATAATTTTAAAATTGTTAACGATGAATATGGACATCAAATGGGTGATAAAGTACTTTTTGAAGTAACAAAAATTATATCTAAACATATACGTACAACAGATATTTTTGGACGATTTGGGGGAGAAGAATTTTTATTAATTTGTCCAGAAACTGATGAAAAACAAGCATTTATTTTAGCTGAAAAACTTAGAACTGAAATTGTAGATTATACTTTTGATAAAATTGGACAAAAAACAATTAGTTTAGGTATTAGCCAATTTATAAGTGAGGATACAGCTGAAACATTAATAAAAAAAACTGATATTGCATTGTATGAATCAAAAAACAATGGAAAAAACCAATCAACAATATATTCTCTTTAAAATATTTTTTCTAAATTAGGTACACTAAAAAATAGATGAATATAATATCTCAAAATTAAAAACTTTTTTAGAAACACTCCTTTTAAATCAAAAAAATATCCATCCAATAATATTGAGTTATTACAAAACACAAATACAATACAACATTGATAATAGCAACTATCATATACTTCAAGTAAAAATGATAGAAAAAAATTTAACTAAACTTAACACAGACAATAGTTATGATTTTAGTGCAAGTGATAGAGATGCTACACTAGATATACTATATATGAACTAAGGGAGAAGATGCAATTTACACCAAACAAAAAGTCTATTAGACACACCTTGGACAAAAGAAACTTTAACACCTTTTTTTAAAGGCTTAAACAAAAGTGCTATGATAAATCAATTTGCTCCAAAAATAAAAAACAAAGAGTTAAATATAGAAAATTTTACAAAAGAGGAACTTATTGAATTGATGTGCAAAGAACCTATTTTGATTAAGCGACCATTATTACAAATCGGGAGTAGTTATCTTTGTGGTTTTGATATAGAGCAGATAAATAAACTTCTTGATACAAATATTTGTGAAAATATCTCTATACCAACTTGTCAAAGTAGTGATTTGTGTACTACTTCATAAACTAAAGTTTAAGGACAATTTTAAATTCAGCACCTTTATAAGTTTTATCTTGATATTTAAACTTAACAGTTTTTGCTTCTATTGTCCCTTTTAAACCTGATACTATGAGGTTATATGTCATATTTAATCCAAGTCCAGTACCTTGACTTTTATGTTTTGTAGTAAAATATGGTTCAAATATTTTTGGTAAAATATCTGATGGTATACCACCACCATTATCTCTTATTTTTATCACTGCATTATTGTCTTTTTTCTTTACTTTTATATAAACTAGTTTAGGTTTATCTTTATTATTTTCTTTTAAAACATCTTTTGCATTATTAAAAATATTCATCAAACATTGTGTAAGTTCATTTTCATAACTATCAATTATAATCTTTTTTTCTACATCGACAATCATTGTTATATTATTATGTCTTATTGAACCGTCAAGTAGATTCAATAAACAATTGATACTTTGCTCAACATTAAATTTTAGTTTTTCTCTATCACCTTTTATAAAGTTTCTAAAATCATCAATTGTTTTTGATAAATGTTGTACATTATCATTAATCATATTACAAGTTTTTTCAAATGATTCATCACTTAAAACAGCAAGCTTTTTTTGCATTAGCATACCTGTAGCTCCTGTAGATATTACGGAAAGTGGTTGTCTCCATTGATGAGCAATATTTCCTATCATTTCTCCCATTGAAGCTAATTTTGATTGTTGAGAAAGTATTACTTCTCGTTCTCGTAAATTTGTTATATCTGATATATGACTTATGAAATGATTTACATTCCCTTTTTTATCTTTTACAGGTATTGAATGGCTTATGACCCATTTTAGCCTTTCATTTTTTGTAACAACTCTAAATGGTTCTGACTTAAAATATCTAAAATTTTTTGATAAAGCTTTTTGTACATTGAATTCCACATCAGCTAAATCATCTTTAAATATACAATCCTTATAGGTTCTTTGATTGTTTTTGAACTCCTCTTTTTTATATCCTAACAACAATGCAATACTTTTTGAAATATGTTTCACGCTCCAGTTTTTATCATTGTTCCACTTAATTAGAACAGTATCTCCATCATCAAATAATGATAATAAAATATCTTGACTACGATTTGCCATTTCTAATTGTTTTGCATATTTTTCTATCTCTAAAATGGCATTATTTAATCCATCACTTAATTCTTGTGTTTCTTTTGATACCATGTTTGCTTGTAGTATCTCATAATGATTATTTGCTAGTTTGTTGTGAATATGATTTAAAATTGTTACAATATCTTTTTTTATATATCTATTAAATACTAATAAAAAAATTAAAATTATAAAAAACAACATAATTATCATAAAAACAAGAGTAATAATCAAGTTATTTGTTATATCCTGCTCTAAATCTTTAGTGTCTTTAGAGATAACAAGTAACCAATTAAAAGGTTTAAATTTTATTTTTTTTACTATAAAATCCCCCTCTTTTGTAGATAGAATAGTTGCCTTTTGTATATCTAGTTTACTAGTAAGATGAACAAATTTATTTTGTGTATGTAAGTTAATTATAGAATTAGAATCAATATTATAAATATATCCATCATATTTTAAATATGCAAGTTCATTTTTTAAATCTCTTTCTAAATCAACTTTTAAAGCATATTGTAACTTATCATAATACTCTTTATTGTCAATAGATTGAAATATAATACTTTTATATCTATTTTTCATAATCATATAAAATCTTTGAGAATCTTGCTCTATTTTAGATAGATACTTTTGTTTATACTCTTTTTGTAAAAAATAACTAAATGTTTCATAACTAATGAACATTATTATAAGAGATATAATAGCTATAGGTACCAGCATAAGAGTGGTTAATGTTTGTTTATTTTTCATCTTCTATCTCAATATTTTCTATTCTTTGCCTATACTCTTCCAAAGCCTTAATATCTGGTATTATTCCAATACTATTAATTTTTTTATCCCAATTCTTTTTATCTTTTTGTGTTGCAGATAAAATTATCGTTTGAAGTTCCAAAGTATCTTTTTTTGTCAAAGTACCTAAATTAGCAACTATCATTAAGCTAGGGTTTAATTCGCTCTCTTCTATAGGTTCAATATCTAAATAATCAAACTTATTAAAAATAGATGTTTTAACTCCACCTAAATCAAAATCACCAGTAACTACATCTGCAATAACAGTATAATGAGAACCTACATATTTAAAATTATTGTTTTTAAGTGTACTATCATACTTACTGAGTAAATGTTCAACAAAAACATATCCGCATGTGGAATATTTATGGGTAAGTGCAAATTTTTTATGCACTATATTTGAAAGATCTATTTTTATATCTTTTCTTTTAAAAAGTGTGCAAGTGTAACTATCTAAACCATTTTTTTCAAGAAACTGCACGATGGGTATAATATCTTGATACTTTTGAGTCAATTTTACATAAGGTAAAGCACCAAAATGAGCTAAATCAATCTCTTTATTTTTAAGTGCTTCAATTACTTCAACATTTGTACCTTTATATACTAACTGAACTTTTTTACCACTTTTATTTTCTAAATACTCCATAAAAGGTTGAAATATCTCTAAAGTTCTTGAAGCATTTTCCATGGGTAATGGTGAAAATCTTATCACATCATAAGCATATAAAGAACCCATCAAAATAAAGAAAATAAATAATTTCATCTTTATATACCTTTTTGTGAATTATTAAATGAAACTTTAACTCTTTCGATTATATTTTCATTTAATTACAGTATGGTAACCAAACAATTGGTATAAAAAATGAATAGATTAATTAAAATTAGCATAAAGAGATATAATGAATGATTGTTTAATAAAGATATGTGAAGAGTTTGAAGACCTTAGTAGATTTTTACAGGAACAAACTCCTCAAAAAGAGATACTTGTAAATAAGCTTTTTCTAAAATTTATGACCTGTTTTGAAAAACTCAAAGAGGAAAAACTCCAATATCCCAAAGAGTTTATAAATGATGTACGACTTTTTCATGAAGGATTTTCTCCGCTCATACAAAAATTTGATGATATACAGATACGCTATTTGATGTTGAGTGATTTTTATGACTTTGCAAGAATAACGAAAAAGTATAAAAAACAATAATTAAACATAAAATTATATATTTATTATACATTTTATTATATATATTTTATATCTAGAGACTTCTATAAGACTAATATGTGATATATAGCTATCCTAAATCAAACTACTACATAAATTACAAAGCTTATCATTAGCTATATTATTTATATTCTGAAATAAATCAAATACAAATGATTTAAACTTTTTAGCAGTTTGAAAAAACTTTTGTTTAATTTTACTTTTTAAAAAACTCCATATTCTTTTAATAGGATTATATTCTGGTGCATATGGTGGTAGAAATAGTAAAGTGATATTATTATTTTCACAGTACTCTTGAACTTTTAGTGTTTTATGCCAAGATGCATTATCAATAAAAAATGCTAAGGGTATATTTTTATCATAATTTTGTCTAACTTTTTTAAAGTGTTCTATTGTAGCTTCAGCATTACCCTTATCATGAAATGAGCTAATTAAGTTTCCATCTTTTAAATTGATACTGCCAAAGCAATTTAGTGAAGTACCATATCTATAACCTGAATATACTACAGATGAACCACTTGATGACCATGATGTAACTCTGTTGTTCTCTGAACTAAATCTACTTTCATCTTGAGATAAAAGTATTGTATTTATAGGTAAATTAAGTAGTTTTTTTTATCTCTTTTTTCCAAGTAGCAATCTTTTCTTCTGATTTCTTAGGGTCAGTTTTAGTTACTATTTTATGAGTGATACCTAAACTCTTCATTAATGCATAAACACCAGTTCTTGTATATGTTACACCATATTTGGATTGAATTAAATCTACTATTATCTTTCCATCCCAGCCTTTAAATATAGCTATAAAGTTCATTATTGGTAATAAAATATAAAATTTATAGAATTCTTTAATAACTAAATAGTTAAAAATAATTATGGTATATTATATGTATAATCATATTTAAAGGATTTATAAAAATGCCACACTTACATAATAACACAAACCATTCTTATATGAGTATTCGAAAAAATACTAACTTTTTAGATTGGAGAACTCAACCTAAAAATTTTAAAACATATCCACAGTTTTCTCAAAGATTTTTTATAGCAGATTATCCTGAACTTAAAGATTTAGATCTTATTGGTGGAATAACTTTTGAAAAAGAGTATCCAGAAGGAACATACTATCTTAGAACTAATCCAAGTGCAGGTGCATTGTATCCTTGTGAAATATATCTACAGTTAAGAGGAATAAGTGGTCTAATTAGTGGTGTATATCATTACGAACCTCATTCAAAGTCATTATGTTTACTTCAGGAGATTGATGCAGATGGTGTTGAATACTATTTTAAAGATAATTCAAAACAAAAAGGAATTACCTTTTTAGTTTCATCAATCTATTTTAGAAGTTCTTGGAAATATAGAGACAGAAGTATAAGATATATCTTACTAGACTCTGGACATGCTTTAGGAACTATCTATGCAGCACTTTGTGTAATGAATAAAAAATCAAAGATTGTATTTGATTTTGACAAGTTAGCTTTAAATGAGATATGTGGATTTAGAGATGATGAGATGTTTACATGTGCCATATCTGCTACAACACCTACAAATAAAGAGACAAAACCTTTACGACAACAATTTCTATATGTAAGTGGCTGTGATTTTTTAGAAACAAATGACTTTTTAGAAGAAACTTATAAACAAACTGCAAACTATGAAAGTGATGATATCGTAAATCTAAACTTTTTTGATTCAATACCAAAAGAACAACTTAAAGGTACTATTTTAAATCGTCGCTCAATTCGAGCATTTACAGAGATATATATAGAAGAAAATGAATTTACATTTATTATGCAAAATATCTTTACTTTTGCAACAACTCATAATATAGATATATTTTATACAGTACACAGAATAAATGGTATGGCTCAAGGCTTGTATAAAAATGGTGAACTTCAAAGCGAAGGGGATTTTAGTCAAAAGTCAAGATATCTAAGTTTAGAACAAAACCTAGGAGGACAAAGTGCTGTTACTTTTTACTTTACTTCAAGTGAAGATGAAGCTTACCAAAAAGTCAATATCTTAAGTGGCTTTATAGCACATATTATCTATCTAAAATCGGAACTCAAACAGATAGGTTGTAGTGGTATTGGAGCTTATTATGATGTAGAAACAAAAGAGTTTTTAAAAACAGAAAATAATATTCTCTATTTACTTGCAATTGGAAAATAACTTTTATAGAGAATTTTAGCTAAAATTCTTATTATACAAATCTAAAGAATATCTATGAAAAAAAAACAAGAACAACAAATCACACTAAAAATAGCTTTTAAAAAAGCTTTGAATAACTTTTTATCAATGACTCCTATGCTCTTAGGAGTCATTGGATTGGTTTCAATAATGCAAACCTATATTACTCCTGAAATGCTTTCTCATCTCTTTGGTTATGGAATTACAACAGATATTTTTACAGGAACATTTATAGGAGCAATCTCTTCTGGAAATCCAGCTGTTAGTTATATTATTAGTGATCAGCTATTAAATCAAGGAGTCACATTATATGCAGTTAGTGCATTTATACTGGCTTGGGTTACACTAGGTATTGTTCAACTTCCAGCTGAACTAAGTGTATTTGGTCTAAAATTTACTTTTTATAAAAATATTCTTACACTCTTTGCTACGATGTTAGTAGCATATTGTACAGTTCTTACTTTGCAGGTGATATAGATGAAAAAGATAGAATATAAAGGTTTAAAATTTTTATATATTGTTCTTTTTTGTTATATTATTTTATTTTTTATTGATACAAATAATACTTTGATTTCACTCAAAANATTTCTAAATATTCTATCAACACTAGTACCAATATTTATATTTATTATACTTTTAACGACACTTACAAATTACTATNTAAAACCAAAAGATATAATTAAACATTTTGGAGAAGATAGTGGAAATAAGGGAATCATCTATGCTGTATTAGCAGGTATTATTAGTCATGGACCTATGTATGCTTGGTATGGTTTGATTTCAGAGTTAAGAAATAAAGGGGTTAAAGATGAACTTCTCATAATTTTCTTTTATGCTCGTGCTATAAAAATACCAATGCTTCCTTTTATGATAGGTATTTTTGGAATACCTTTTACAATTATAATAACTATTTATATCCTCTTATTTGCTATAATACAAGGGAAATTATTTTCAAAACTTTATAAACTCTAAAAGGAATTTTTAAAACAGTTAAAAACACTAGGTATTGATGCTAATGAAGATGATAAATTCAAAGAAATTCCTGAAAGTTATGATATGAGTCCTATGGATATTATGACAAAATTAGGATATAAAAAACCAAAATAAATAATTTCATACATTATTGTAATATATATTGACAAAGACCTTTTTTTATTATACAATTCTTATATATAGTTTAATTTAAGGAGTTTCAAATGAAAATCGAAAGTTCAAATGTCAGTATGTATAGTCAATCTACATTTCAGTATAACCATCAGACAACAACAAACACTCAGCTACAATATGGGCAAAATAGCAACAATCAAGAAGAGAGTGAGAATATTCAATCTCAAGCTTTTTTTTTAGATTTCAGTTATTCTAAAACAACTACTGTTGAATATAGTAGAGTTATGTATAATTATGAAGATACAATGAGTCTTGAAGATAAAATTAAAAAAATGCTTATTGAAAAACTTTTAGGTCATATTTATGGTAACATTATAGAGATTTATCCTAAACCAAATAATCACAACATAAATTATACACCTTCTACAACTCCTGNAGAACACAATCCTTATAACTCTCAACAAAATCAAAATACACAAAACAATAATGGTAATTCTGAACTTATAGGTATAGTATTTAACCATTCAGAAGAATATTATCAAAAGCAAACTGTAGATTTTAGTACCTCTTTACAAATTAATACACCTAATAGTTCTTTTAGTATAGATCTTTCAATCTCTTATTCTCAAGAATTATATGAAGCTCATAGCTCAAAATTAGTGGTTAGAGAAGAGGCTAAAATTGATCCATTAGTTATTAACTTTGGTGAAGATATAAATCCATTTGAAAATTTAAGTGAATTAAAATTTGAATTTGATCTTGATAAAGATGGGAATAATGATTTAATCCCTTTATTAAAACAAGGAGCAGGATATTTAGCATTGGATAAAAATGAAAATGGTTTGATAGATGATGGAAATGAACTTTTTGGAACAGATTCTGGAGATGGTTTCAAAGATTTGTCCGTATATGATAGTGACCATAATAACTGGATAGATGAGAATGATGAAGTTTTTAATAAATTAAAAATTTGGCAAATAAATGAAGAGGGTGAAAACAAACTAGTCTCTTTGGTAGATTTAAATGTAGGTGCAATTTATTTAGGAGATGTTCAAAGTGGTTTTAAATACCAAAATGGTATAAATAATACGGATGCAATACAAAAAAGTAATGGTATTTTTGTAAAAGAAGATGGGAGTGGTGCTGGAATTGTAAATTCTATAGATATAATCATCTAAATAAAATATCCATGTTGGAACAATACTTGCATGGAAAATAACAAATTACAACAAGGAATTACAATGGCAACTGTTATTGAATATATGAAAGAAAATGAATTAGATTGGCAACCATCTTTTAGTGGAGAATTAAGTGATGGACTTTATGGTTATAGAGGTGCTATGATAGTTGAATCAGGGAAACAATTAAGTCCAGATAGAAAGCTTCCTCCAAAAATCCAAGCCAGACAAGTTATTATGATAAATGAAGCTGAAACAATTAAATTTTTTGCTTGTGAATTAGAAAGTTTTAATGACTTTAAACCAATGTTTGATAAATACAAACAATTTTTTAGTAAAGATGGTTTAAATCTTTTGTATGTAACAGACTTAGAAGGGGATGGTACATTTGAATATGAAGGTGTTAAATTTACAGCTTTTATACTTGATGAAAGTTCTGTTTGGAATGAGCTTTTAGAATTAGCTGATTTAGAAAAATCAGATATGAAAGCTTTAAAGAAAAATGAACAAAAAATAGAAAAACTTTATGAAGAGTTACTTGATGCTGATGTTGAAGAAGCTGGAAAATCTTATGAAGAGATGTGTGAACTCATTGGTGAGAGTTCAAAAGTACTTATGGGTGCTGTTTAATTCTCATTAAATTTACCTAAAAGTACCCCTAATAGGGGTTACTTCTTCAATTAAAAGACTTTTTTAAGACTTTTAAGCAATACATATCTTATTTTTTGATAACATTAAGTATATTAATTAGTAGGACTCCTTTGAAAAATAAATCTAGTAAAACATCATATACTAAAATCACTGCAAAAATAATGGCTATTACCCTTGCACTTACTCTTTGTATTGCTTACATATATGGAGAATACCTTAAAAAAGAATCTATAAAACATCTTTCTCAAGCAGATGCAAAACAAACAAGTATGCTTATCTTTGAATCACTTTATTCTGCTATGGCAAAAGGTTGGAATAAAGAAGAACTAGAGCAAACAATAACAAGACTTAATCATGTTAATAAAAACTTACGAATCAATGTATATCGTTCAGAAATAGTTGTAAAAGATTTTGGCGATTTTCCCAAAGATGCTCATGCTCGGAAAACGCATGATGATGTCAAAATTTCAATGAAAGGGGAAGAGGTACTTCGTATATTAAAAAATGAAAATATTGATTACTTTTATCCAATAATTGCCAAAGAAAATTGTTTCAAATGTCACGTTAGTGCCAAACAAGGTGATACATTAGGGGTAATAAATATAACTTATCCTATCATAGATTTAAAAGTTTCTTTAAATACAATGATTAACTTCTTTTTG
>JGI24023J19991_10003344_pt1 | contig 11327 bp, 10 predicted proteins | sample Cruoilmetagenom1_FD_19991 | JGI IMG/M metagenome (IMG submission 19991)
CAAACCCAGGAATCACCTGCCCCGTACCAACCTCAAACTCTAAGGGATCTGCTTCACGCGAAGAATCAAAAACTTCTCCATCATCAAAGGTTCCAGTGTAATGAATTTTGACCCTATTTCCAACTATCACTGCCGACATAATTTCTCCTTTTAACACCTCTATAAAATGAAAACATCTCAAGCTAGGAAACGGTTTTTGCCCCATCAGTGGAAACCCGGCCAATCAGCTGGTAAACCTGCTCCAGCATGTTGGTAACAGAGCAATCTGCCTGCTGGACAATTCCCAGCAAATATTTGTCAATGGGAAAGATATAAAAAGTCTGGTTATTGTTACGATTAAAACTGACGTAGCGACAGTAGCTGAAACCAACCTTGTCCATAATATCTTCAACGAGACCAGCAGCGAATACCATCAGATCTGTATAAGTTTCGACATCATCTAGTGCCCGACCCAGCAGCGCACCGTCCTCTTTGACCAGTAAACACCCTGAGACACCATCCATCTGCTTAACCCTATCAACAAAAACCTTTGCATCTGCCATAACTTTTAACCTTCCTGAAAAGTCTTGAGCATAGGCGCAACAAGCTGCCGATAACTATCAATTTTATCCTGCTCAGAAATCTCGTGATTGAGCAGATCGATCAACCCCTCAATCCGGGAAAAATGGGGGGCTCCCTGCTCTGCCCACTCTTCAGCAACCTCATCAAAGACAAATCCAGCCATGGGCCCCAGTATTTTACCCAGCGCCCCCTTCATTTCTTCCAGGAGATCCTGTAGTTTTCCACTAGTATCAACCTGAGGGGGTTGTGTCGATGCAACTGCAGGCATCTCTTCTGTGGAAAAATTACCAAGTTTATACTCTTCCTGGAGTAAATTAAGCGACATGGTCATCAGATTATGATTAAAAGTTGGATCACAAATAACAAAAACCAGGGTATTCTTCTCTAATTCGCGGGCAATCACCACTGACTCATCATAATTCAGAGTAATATCGGTCAGATCAGAAAAACTGACTCGCCCGGCTGAGTAGAGTTTCAACAAGTGTTTTCCAACAGCGAGCAATCGCTCGGGTTTGAAAATAGTGGGCAGGTTAGTGGCCTTGATACCATCCTGAGAATTCACAATACATGCCCCGATAACCCCTGGGATCACCTTGAGTTCATCGATTAATTGGATCATTTCTCTATCCTCTCCCAAACCATCGTTGTTATTTTTGCCAAGTATCAGCGACTCTCGTTGCGCCTGATTTCTTCAATAATTTGTTGTGCCCGGGTGCCCGGTTTCAGTTTTGTTAGAATACAGGTCTGTTGACTTTGGCATAGCAGGTAACGACTGCGACTTGTACTATTAAAGACAACATATTTATAGTTGCCAAATCCCAAAGATATGCCAAGGGAATCAAGAAGATTCTCAAAAACAGCGGGGTCAATATCTTTTAAAGAACAGTTTTGGGGACTATGGCTTTGCAACACATTTTTCTCATCAAAAGTTGCATACTCCTGCACTGGAGCCAATTTAGTTAGAGTGTTTGCAATTTTCTGCTGCGTAGCAGTAACAGGAGGTACTGGTTTCATTGCTCCGCTTGGCTGAGGTTGAGATGTAGGTTCCGGTAAGCTACTGATTCTCTCTGGCACACTGAGCAACCCAGCTTTTTCGAGTTCTTCTGCTTCGTCCTTGCGTTTGAAAGCCTCAATCAAAAGGTGCTCCATCGGCATATTAATGATATCATCCTGGCGCCGACAAATCCCATCCATTTCAATCTCAGCATCATCCCAGCCAACAATTTCCAGCGCTGCTTCTATCCCCTCCAAAGCTCCATATTCGGCATCAATCAACTCTCCCCGTTGAATATATAAATAGGCTGACTGGGCAGAGATAGAAACTTTGAGAGTACAATTTTTTTTCTCTACTTTCATCAGCTGCAGAAAGGTCGCCAGTGTAATTCCACGGATAAAGCTTTTCCCACCAGCATTTAAACCGTTGAAAATCCCTTCTTCCAGCATTTCCAGATCAAGAGGTTTTTCCAGGAACTGCAGCGTATCCATCTTGGCCAGACGTGCTTCAATTTCTGGCGTTCCAAAAGCAGACATCACAATCACCGGCAATTGCGGTTGATGGCGGCTGACCCAGGCCAATAGTTCAAAACCGTTCATTTCCGGTAATTTTAAATCTGTGACCAGAAGATCAACCGATAATGAACGCAGCACATCGACAGCTTCCCGCCCATTTTCGGCAGTCAATATCTGAAATTTATCGCTGTGCACGCTCAAGCCATCTTTTAAAGAGAGCAAGAACGATTTTTCATCATCGACAATCAGAATTTTCTTCACAATTCAACCTGTCTTCTCATGTTTGCACTGCAACCGGCAACCGGACTGTCACTTGAGTTCCATATCCTGGTTGACTCACAATATCGATATCGCTATCCATCATCGCCAGCAGCTTACGGGTAATCACCAGTCCTAAGCCATTTCCGTTAATTTTACTGGTATTGAATGGCTGGAAGAGGTGCTTGACTTGCTCCGGGGAAATACCACAACCATTGTCGGAAATAGTCAACCACATCAACTGATCCCGTACTTCAGCACGGATACTAATTTCAGGGATATTCTCCCCCTTCAATGCATCAGCTGCATTACTAAATATATTCAATAGTGCTTGATGCAAAGCCCGCTCATCAATTCTTACCCAGGCAATATCGAGCGGAATTTCGGTTTTGATACGGATACCGTAAGAGTGAAAATCCCGTTCGACCAATGAGATAAATTTGCCCATAAACTCAATTAAGGGGAGATCTTTGAGCTCAACACTTTCGTACATGGTAAAGGTTTTCAGCGACTTCAGCAAATATTCCATCCGCCCAATATCGCCCAAACCGCGGTCAATATATTCTTTCAACATCTCGGGTGAAGCATTTTCGATATTCTGCTTCAATACGCTCAAAGCCATTTTTAGGGAATTCAACGGGTTGCCAATTTCGTGACGAATTCCAGAGAAGATAAAACCAATATTATCCATCGCATTGACTGCCTGAGCTATCGACTCAAGGCGGCTTTTTTCAGTAATATCACGGATAAATATACAACGATAATTGGGGGCTGCTTTATAAACAGAATGGCCGAATAAACGCCCCTGATGAGTGACCTGATGAGCAACCCGACCGGCAAGATCAAAATCAGCCATTTCTTCAATATTCCGCACAAATAAATCGTACAAACCCTGGTAGCTACGACAGAGTTGCTCATCTTGCAGCACCTCAAAAAAGGCAGCATTGCAATAATCGATTTCCTTCTGGCTGAGATCCAGAACCAGTATCCCGATATCAATATGTTCAAGAAGTTGGGCAAAGCCCCACGTATTTTTAAAACTGACGTCAAGTTGTTCAGCAACCTCCCAGGCCATTCGGGAATCCTTTTGTCCATTCATACAGGAAAATTTCTGCAAATCAGCATTATATCAAGAGCGCTTGAATATTCAAGAAAACTAATAAAACTATCGATAGAAACCAATCACCTTACAAAAAAAGAAGCTGAAAAAATCACTCTCCTGATTCTAGTAATTTTCCAGAAATAGAGTCACAAAGGTCAGCCAGGGATCCACCTGTCAATTGTTCAAGTTGAGCTACAGTTACGGGGACAGCAGAATGGCTATTCCCAGCCGCAGCATAAACAACCGGGAACCTCAGCAACGATGCATCAAGTAAAAGGGGCAATTCAGTTGGAAGCAAAAAGGGGCAAACACCCCCAGGAGCATAACCGGTGTGGGTTAACACATCATCGGCTTGTGGTAGTTTTACTTTTCCGGACAAGCCGGAAGCCTGTTTCAGGCGGGAGCTTTTTACCTTCATATCACCGCAGGTAACAACCACTACGGGGTTTCCACCAACCAGAAACAACAACGTTTTAGCAATTTCAGCAACGCCACAACCAACCGCGGCGGCGGCAGTAGCTGCAGTTGCTGTCAGTTCAACATACTCCCACACTTCGATATTGTGATTTGCCAGATATTTTTTCAGTTTGGTGATAGTGGCCACAATCACCCCTGCTGTTCAGCAAGCAACTCTCTTGCTTCCTGAGCTAATTCAGGGTCCAAGCGGGTATCATTGACGACCATACGCAATAGTTTCAACCCATCCTTGGTCCAATTTCTAGCCAGATAGGTCTGAGCAACCCGCAACTGCCAACGCGGATCACCGGGATCCTCCCGACAGGCCGCATTGAAAGTATCGAGAATAGTACCCAATTCACGTTTCTGGCGCAGCCAGAATTCAGCCAACGGCAGACTGGTTCCCCCCCCAGCGCCAGAAGCAGGCAATTTCCTCAATATGTTTTCCGCTTCGGCCAATGCTCCCACATGTTCCAGAACCGATGCGGCCAAAAGCATAAATCTGGGATCAAGGTTCCCTGCTGTAATCGCTTGACGGGCATGTTCTGCTGCGGAAGGGAATTGTTGTTGCTGAACATCAAGTGAGGTCAACTGTGCGTAGCAAAATGCAGGATCTACCCCTTGATCAAGAAATTTCTGCAGCCGCTCTTTCGCTAAATGGTAGTCCCCCATTCCAATCAGAATCGGCACCAGAGCTTCGATCGCCAACAACAACTCAGAATTTTTCTGCAGAGCGGTTTCCAATGCGGGACAGGCCTCCTCCAGATTGCCGGTGCGCCCAAAAAGCGACCCCAACTCAAACCAGTAAAGATCATCCTGTTCATCAGCTTCCACCTGTTGCCATAACGGTAAAGCCTGCTCATCCTGCCCGGCATGCGACAACAAAAAAGCCTTTTTAAAGGTTTCACTTTTGTCGGCATAACGTGTGCCTAAATCGACAGGATAAGATGTAAGAATCAGCTCTAACTGACTTTCATCATCTCCAAACATCGCGTCCTCATCGTTCAGCGATGTCGTTGTTTGTGAGACACTGGTGGAACCAGAAGCCAACGGATCAGAAGCTGACAAATTTATAATCGACGCATCAATCTCCGGAACCAGCGGCTCGGCCGCAATAGCTTGCTCTATTTTATCACCCAGTTCAGCACTGCAAACCTGTTCCTGTGCCAACTGTAAATGTTCGGCAGCCTGCTCATAATTACCACAACGTTGCAACCCCAACGCTTCTTGCAGATTGAGTTCGGCCAAACCATCGCCAGCCACAATTCGCAACTGTTCAATTTCATCCGCTTCTGCATCACTTGATGATTGATCTGTTAAGTTTTCAGCAAGCAACTTGGCATCGGCAAAACGTTTTTGTGCAATCGCCTTGCGTAACCCCGCAATAGAATCCCCACCACCAAAGATTTTACTCAATAAACCCATAAATCACATATCCTCAAAATAACGAATCAATTAACTCAAAATCGAGATCACTCTCAGCCAGTTGTTGTACCAAAGCTATTTTTTCGGCATCCTCAGCCCCAATCTTAGCGACATTTTCCTGGATGGTTGTATATATTTCAGCCATAATTCCAGTGGTGCGCATATAGGGGATTTTGGCATCATCAAGAACCCGTTGTACGATCTCAGCCAGCGGAACCAGTCCGTTAATAATCAAGCCAGCAATTTTACTTTGGAATTCGGGGAGATGATAGAGCGTCGACAACATGACCAGAACCTCATCACGGCTGCTGGGAACAATCACCAAGGTTGATTCCTGCAACAGATCGACAACCCGCTGTGTCGAAGCGGCCCCCAACTGGACATGATGAACAATACGGCTCGCCTGTTCCCTATCGGCCTGAAGCTCAAGTTGTAATAAATCTGCCACGTATTTCAGAGTTGGATTGGCCAGAATTGGTGAATAATTGAATCCTCCAACCACCTGAATAGTGGTATCTTCAAAAGCAAGCGTAAGATACTTTAATGTGGCTTCCCGCTTATTTCTAAGCAGCTTATTCGGCAAAATCATCCGTACTTCTGCGCCGTTTTCACGAAATAACGCCAGATTCAGCTCAATTGCATCAATCACATTGCCCACGCCACCACCGGCAACCAGCAAAACTGGAGCATCAAGCTGCTGAGCCAATTGGGCATTATTGAGTCTCATGACCGAGCCAACACCCGTATGCCCAGCACCTTCAATAATCAGAAAATCACATTGTTTTTCCAACTCAGCAGCAGCATGACAAATCTGCTCTAAATAGTGTTGTGGATTTTTTTTTCCTTCGAGAACTTCACGGGTGGTGTGCGAATCCAGAACCACTGGAGACATCAGCTCAAGCTGATCGTCCATTCCATAAACATGAGCAATTAAAGCCGCGTCAACATCGACGAATTTTCCCAAGTAATTGGTTCGCTTAGGACCAAACGGTTTGATAAAGCCAACGCGATTGTATTTTTTCCGGGCTAGATGAAGCAGAGACAAACTGGTTGTGGTTTTGCCGCAATGTTGACCCGTTGCAGCAATGAAAATCTTCTTGCACATAAACCAGCTCCTTGAATCTCAAAGTAAGACCTAAATAGGTAAAAGGGATTTATAGAAAGATTATGTTAAGAACAGATTACGTTCTTTGACAAACTCAGGGTGAAACTTCTCCGCTAGTTCATCAACAATCATCGGATTGGCTTCCAACGCCAGAGCCCCACGACACAAGGTCAAATCTATTTCCGTCGCTTCGGCGTAACCGATTCCAAAATGGCGGCAAAAATCACTGGCCAGGCTGACTATTGCACAAACCGTAAAGATCTCTTCGTTTTCAGTACGCAAAGCTTCAAATTCGTGATGGTACAAAGTCGTCTCAACAATCATTTTGGGATAATTCCAGTGATCGAGCAGTGCCGCCCCAACCACTTCATGGGAATAAGCGAATAACCCCCGCTCAACATCCCGAAGGAGCCCTTTTCCCGACTCGACAACCCGCAATACTTCCTTGTAAAGATCCTTGTCGCGATTCACCATCACCACCTTGCCAATATGATGTTGTAACCCGGCAAGGTAAGCCTCATTTTTATCGATGTCAGTCAAACGATCAGCCAACATCCGGCAAGCAACAGCGCAACCAATTGAATTTTCCCATAATTTACGCTCCATAACGCCATAGGTTTTGCTGGTCGAGCGTAAACTGTATTCCAATGCAAGATTTTTAAGGACATCCTCACCAACAATAATAATTGCCCGATCAACCGTCCTCACCTGTTTCATCTGTTGATAAAATACCGAGTTGGCCATCCGCATCAATCGGGCAGAAATAACCGGATCAAGAGAGACAGCATTGGCTAATTCCTTAATTTTTAAGTCGGGCTTACGCAGTAATTCAAGCAACTTGGTTGCTACAATCGGCGATGCTGGCAATTCTCCCATACTTTTGGTAATTGACTCAAAATCTCTGAACATACTCATCAGACTCTCACCTGTTTTCACCCCTACCGCAGATTCTTCATTCTAAATAGCTGAGACTTACGTGCTCATTTAACTTATCCACCATTAAAACAAAACAATATGTATGTTGTATAGCAAAAAACGCTCATATATGAACCCGAACTCTGTCAATTCAGGAGTAAATTTCAAACTTGGCCCTGACGATGACCCAATATCTCGGACAGTCCACTAGCTTGCTTTCATTCAATCTTCGTTCTGGTGACTTATAGGAACAATATGCAGAGCACTCCCTTGATAGTGCTCACCATAGTCATCTATTTATGGTGATGACAGGCGTATGGCGTGTCGAAGGTTGGCGTGATGAAGCTCAGGAAGAGATACGATTGACATTGTTTGACCGATATTAAAGATCACGATTGGTCTGCAAAACATCGTTATAAAACCCTTGCTGGGATGCTAAAACACTGATACCATGTCCAATCTTTTGACCCTAATGAAAATCAGCTGGCAGGCGTGGTGGCAGTTTTTTTTAATGTTTCAGGATAAGGNAATATGAGCTCTACACAAGCACTCCTACNNGTTGATGACATNTCCCTNTCTTTTGGTGGAATCCAGGCTCTCAAGAATGTCAGTTTTGAGGTTCAACCCGGTGAATTTTTTTCGATCATCGGTCCCAATGGTGCCGGTAAAACCTCAATGCTCAACTGTATTTCCGGTCGCTACCATCCTCAGCTTGGGGGGATCCATTTCCGTGGTGACGAAATCACCAACTTAAAACCCAATCAACGCTGCCATCTCGGCATTGGTCGTACCTTCCAGAATCTGGCTCTATTCAATCACATGTCGGTACTTGATAATATCATGGTAGGTCGCCATCACTTGTTGAAAAACAACTTTCTGACCGGTGGTTTGTACTGGCTGACCGGAGCCCGCCGTGAGGAGCTTGAGCACCGACGCCATGTTGAGGAGATCATCGACTTTCTCGAGATCACCCATATCCGTAAAGCCCAGGCCGGGACTCTCTCTTATGGATTACGTAAGCGGGTTGAGCTGGCCCGAGCTGTCGCACTCAAGCCTGAGTTGATTCTGCTCGACGAACCTATGGCCGGCATGAACCACGAAGAGAAAGAAGACATGGCTCGCTACATCATTGATCTCAATGAAGAGTGGGGGATGACGGTGGTAATGATTGAGCACGATATGGGAGTGGTTATGGATCTCTCTCACCGCGTCATGGTACTTGATTTCGGTAAGTTGATTGCCTCCGGGCTGCCTGATGAAATCCTCGCCAATGAGCTGGTCAAAAAAGCCTACCTTGGTGAAGAGGATGCTGCCCTCGATGAAGAAGCGGCTTCCGGGGAGGTTGCCTGATGAGCGGTGCCCATCCCGATGTTGCGGTCTACGATACTTTTCCCAAGTTGCTCAATTACAATGCTGAGCATTGGCCCAATGATATCGCCTTGCGTGAAAAGACTTTTGGTATCTGGAAGGAATTGACCTGGGCCGATTACCAACACCTGGTACGCAACATTGCCCTTGGGCTTAAAGAGCTTGGACTCGGCAAGGGAGACGCTGTCGGTCTGATTGGCGATAACCGTCCCGAATGGGTTGCCGGGGAGATCGGGGTACACGCCGTTGGCGGGATGATTTTTGGCATCTATCAGGACTCCCTCAATGAAGAGGTTGCCTACCTGATCAACTATGCCGGGGCACGGGTCATTCTTGCCGAGGACGAGGAACAGGTCGACAAAGTTCTTGAGATTGCCGAACAATGCCCGTGTGTCGAACACATCATCTACAGTGATTCTCGTGGCATGCGTAAATATGATGACCCACGGTTGATGAGTCTCGAAGAGTTACAGCGGCGGGGCGCTGTTTATCATGGAATTCATCTTGATGCTTATCGACAGTTGGTCACAGCGGGGAATGGTAAGGATACTGCGATTCTCTGTCCAACTTCTGGAACGACCGGCAAGCCGAAACTGGCAATGCTGCAAGCCGGGGCAATGTTGAATCACTGTGTGTACTATCTGCAGGCCGACCCCCGTAAGCCGGGCGACAATTATGTCTCGATGTTGCCCCTGCCATGGATTATGGAACAGGTTTACGCCGTCAGCCAGGCACTCATGGCCCGGCTGGTGGTTAACTTTGTCGAGGAACCAGAAACCCAGATGGAAGATCTGCGTGAAATTGGTCCCCACTTTGTATTACTTGCACCACGGGTCTGGGAATCACTGGCTGCCGACGTGCAGGCACGGATGATGGATGCCTCGCGGTTCAAGCGCTGGATTTACCAATTTTGCATCCGCCGGGCAATCAACAGTTTCAAACGGACCGGCAAACCATCGAAGCTTGCCTACTGGCTGATCTTCAAACCCCTTAAAGATCGTCTTGGTTTCAGCCATTTACAATCTGCCGCAACTGGTGGCGCGGCGCTCGGTCCTGACACTTTCAAATTTTTTCTCTCCATGGGGGTGCCACTCCGTCAGATCTATGGTCAGACTGAACTCGCTGGTGCGTACACCATTCACGCTGCTGACGATGTTGACTACGACAGCGTCGGAATCCCTTTTGCGGGAAGCGACATCCGCATCGACAATCCGGATGAGAATGGGGTTGGTGAGATTATCGCGCGTAATCCGGGGATGTTCAGTGGCTACTTCAAGAATGATGAAGCGACCCGCGAGTCGGTCGATTCAGAAGGGTGGATGAGCACCGGAGATGCCGGTTATTTCAAAAAAGAGAATGGCCATCTAGTGGTGATTGATCGCATCAGCGACATTGCTGTGACTGGGTGTGGCAACCGTTTTTCACCACAGTTCATCGAGAACAAACTTAAATTTTCTCCCTTTATCGCCGAAGCTGTCGTGATTGGTCATAAACAGCCGTTTCTGACCGCAATGATCTGCATCCGTTTTGATATCGTTGCCAAATGGGCTGAAAAAAGGGGCATTGCATTCACAAATTACATCAACCTCTCGGCTCAAGATAAGGTCTATGACCGAATCCGGAACGAAGTCGAGGGAGTCAACGCCACCCTTCCCGAGGCACATCGTATCCGCAAGTTTTTACTGCTCTACAAACAGCTTGATGCTGATGATGGCGAACTGACCCGTACTCGCAAAGTCCGGCGTGGGGTGATTCGCGAAGTCTACAGCGATATTATCTCCGGTCTTTATGGTGACAACATGGCGATTCCGGTCGATACCGTCATCACTTTTCAGGATGGCACAACCTCGCGAGTACAGACCTCGTTACGGGTGGTCGAACTGACAAACGAACAAAATGAGAAGGTGGCTTAATCTGCCATGATTTGGAGAGAGCTGGATGAATACTGATCTGCTTTTACAACTGGTCGTCAACGGCATCATTGTTGGCACCCTTTACGGGGTGGTAGCGATGTGCTTCGTGTTGATCTACAAATCGACCAAGGTGGTCAATTTTGCCCAAGGAGAATTCTTGCTCATTGGTGCATGGACCTGCTGGTGGCTGCTGGTAAAGTTTGAGCTGCCGTTCTGGTTTGGTTTTCCCCTGACGCTGGCATTCATGGTGGTTTTCGGTATTGCCCTGCAGACAATTGTGCTGCGCCCGATGATCGGTGAACCGATCATTTCGGTTATCATGGTAACCATCGGCCTATCGATTTTCTTTCAGGCGCTGATGGGTCTCCTTTTCGGCCACGAAACCAAACCCTACCCACAGGTTTTCGAGACTTCAAGTGTAAATATTCTAGGTATGCAGGTTCAGTCGGCCTATATCCTGAGTATGGTGATCTCGGTGGTGATCATGATTGCCTTCTACTATTTTTTCAAATACTCGAAAATCGGCCTGGCGATGCGTGCCACTGCTTTCGACCAGCAGGTCGCTCAGAGCCTTGGTATCTCGGTTAAGTCAGTATTCGCTGCAGCGTGGGCAATTTCAGCGGTTGTTTCGGCATTGGCGGGCATTGTTATCGGTCTGGTTAATGGGGTTTCTTCAGCTCTCTCGTTTTTTGGCATCAAGGTATTCCCGGTGGTT
>JGI24023J19991_10003345_pt1 | contig 11326 bp, 7 predicted proteins | sample Cruoilmetagenom1_FD_19991 | JGI IMG/M metagenome (IMG submission 19991)
GGGGATCTGTTCAGAGCAGCCACAAGAGTTTGAAAGCAATCGTATCCGTACGGGCAGCCACATAGGGTTTGCAAAGCAAATCCTACGTGACTGCCCCTACATTGTATCACCCCTAACCCTACGATTTAATAAACTAGCTTTTGTGATTTTATTGCCTTTTTTTCTTATAGCCAATGCTACCTGTTCGACTTTTTTATTTTGCTCGTAGCTATCTTCAAATAGTTCTATCTGTCCTGGTGTATCGATATTTTCCAAAGAACTTAAGCCCAGACCTATAAGTCTAATTTCTTCAGATTTTTTCCATTTTTTCTTTAAAAGTTTATTTGCAATACTAAATAATTCTTCAGCAGAATTAATTGAAGAATTATGAGTTTCTCTAACAGTTATAGTTGTAAAATCTGAGTACCTTAATTTTAACTGAACAGTTCTGCCCTTTTCGTTATCTTCAAGAACCCGGAACATTACCTTATATGAAAGTTCCAGTAAAGTTAACTTTAAAATCTCCGGATCATTAGTATCTTCCCTAAATGTTACTTCATTGCTGACAGATTTGTTTTTAACTTCTCCTGTATACATTCCAGGATCAATACCCCTTGCAATTTTATATAGAAATGTTCCGGAAGAATTACCAATAAATTTCTTCAACTGAACCTGATCCATTGATCTAAGATCTCCTGGAGTATAAATACCAATAGTTTCCAGTCTTTCCAGAGTTTTCTTTCCTAAACCCCATAGATCTCCAAGCTTTAAAGAATCTATAAACTCAATTTCTTTCCCCTTTTTAACTATATAGAGACCATCTGGTTTTTTATAATCTGAAGCAAGTTTGGCCAGAAATTTATTATGAGCGATACCAATTGAAATGTTTAGTTTTGTATCTGATTTTATACGTTCTTTAATTTTATATGCAGTTTCAACCGGAGTTCCGAAAAGTTTATCAGTACCTGTCATATTCAAAAAAGCTTCATCTATCGATATTTGAGTAACTTCAGGAGTGAAATCATTAAAAGCTGACATTATAATACGGCTTACTTCCTGATAGCGACTCATTCGAACAGGAAGGTAAACTCCATCCCTGCATCTTGCATATGCCTGGGATACAGGCATAGCAGAATGAACTCCAAACTTTCTTGCTTCATAAGAACAGGCGGCCACAACCCCTCTTTGACCAGGACTGGCACCTATTATTACAGGCTTCCCTAAATATTCAGGATTATCTGCCTGCTCTACTGAAGCGTAGAATGCATCCATATCAACATGAAATATTAACTTTTCTTTCAATAACTTTCAAACTGGCTGTTTAAATTCTCCAGAATTGCCATTCTATCAGAATCTGTTTCAGTCTTAAGTCTTCTTTGAATAAGAGAATTAAGAGTTGAACGATCTGCATCTTCAAGAGTTCCCATAAGATATTCTGATATCTCTTCATCATTGCTTACATCAAGAAGTAATGAAAGAGATCTTTCATCGCCTAAATGGGAAAGGACATAAACTGTTCTTTCTTTGATAGTTGCAGGCTTATCTTTTTCAAGAAGTAAAGATGCTAAATTGGATGTTTCAAGTGATCCCATATCTCCTAAAGCTTCCAATAAAGAGATTCTGAACAAATCATCATCATTATGCTTAAAACTACTAATAAGAGATCTTTCCACACCAGGATCTACAGAAGATAGGCTTCTTAAAGAATTAACTGCAGCAAGTTTTAATGTTTCATCACTTTCCCTTGCAGCAACAGATGCAAGACTATCTGTAATTTCTGTATTTACTGTACTCATCTCACCCAGGGCTTTTATACCGTACAGTTTAAGCATTCTATACTTTGAATTTTTTAGTTTCAGAGTTGTTAACAGTGTTTTCCAAACTTCCTGACGGGTAGAATCATACCCTATTGAACCAAGGGCTCTGACTGCATTAATTCTTACTTCGGTTGATTCTGTTTCACTTGGAACAAGCTTCTGGAGTTCTGTCACTACCTTTACATTATCCGGAGGACTCATTCTGTATAGTGTCCATGTGGCATTTTTCTTTACTTCAGGATATGTGGATCCAAGAAGATTTAAAACTGTAACAATTGATCCGGGATCGGCTATCCGTGAAAGAAGATCTGATGAAACTGTTAAAAAGCGTTCATCGGTGCTTAAATTTATACCCCGGCTGATTCCCCCAACTACTACAGGACCATTCTGAGCATATAGCTTTTCAAGAGTATTTGCTGCTGCTAAACTAACATCCTCATTGGGATTACCAAGATAAGTTACAACAGGAGCGACAGCTTTGAAACCATTTTTATTAACACCAATAGCATCAATAAGTACTGTTTTAAGCTCATCGGATGTTTTTGGATCCTGCAATAATGCGGAAAAAGAAACAACCGTGCTGGGATTAATATCCCCGCTTAATGATTTTACCAACTCAACAAGTACTTCTTCAGATTTTTCTGTCTTTAAAACAGGCGTTAACAAAGCTGTAGCAGCAGCAGTTTTATATGCTGCAATTCCACTTATTGCAAGCATCCTTATTTCAGGATCATTATTATTAAGGTATTCAGTTAATATGGAATAGACCTTTCTATCTTTTATTCCACTGCTGCTTAAACTTGCAAGGGAAGAAACTATTGTTTTCTCTGTTTCCGGCTCTGGCTCAGTTTCCTCATCTGTATCGAGGAGTGAAAGAATTAGTTGAACACTCTCATCTCCTCCTGTTTTTCCAAGTGCCATAATGAGTGTATTTTTTAATTTTCCAGGTTCCTCGAGTCGTAAACGATCCATTAGGATTTTTCTTGCTTCCGTACTACCAATATTACCCAGGGCAATTGCTGTTTCAATACTATAATCAGATGATGCCAGCAGCTCCTGTATGTATGGAATGGCTTCCTTTGCTTTAAGCCTGCCCAGAGTACGTATTGCTGCCAGAACTTTTGATGTATTTGTATCTTTTTCTTTGATAATTGTATGAATAGTTAAATTTGTTAATAATTCTTTATCTTCAGAATTTAAATCAGGTAAGGGATACCCTGCTTCGATCATTCTAAAAATTTCACGATTTGCCTGGGAAAAAGCATCCTCATATTGCTTTTCTTCCTTCCTGTATGCATTTAACATAGTTGCAATATAACCTGTCATTTTTTCTTTGGCAGCTTTCATTGCAGATGGAGTAAGATATAAATCGTTTGCTCCCAATCTCTCTTTTTCAGTAATTATTTCATCAATTAAACTGGAATAATTTAAGGAGATTAACTCAGGAATATCTCCTGAAGCATTTGTTAAAGAGGTTTTAATAGATTTAAGCTTATCCATGGATATAAATCTGAAGTTAACACTAACAAAATCCAGAATTTCCTGAACCTGAACAATACCATCCTTTACTCTGGAATCAGGTACCTTTTCATCCATATCTTCAAGTCTGTCAAGTTCCCCATTCCCATTTAAATCAATGTAATCATTAGATAATTTAGGAAAAATCTTTGTAAACTCCCTTCCAAGAGTAGTATTAACAACCTTTGCAGACAAAGGAATGCTAAAAGTGAAAACTAAAACTATTATTAACAGGCCAATTAAATTAATCTTTTTCATAGTAATCATCCTAATTGATTATATTCAAACTATCAATCTTATTTTCCTATACTTATTTTTTTTTCAAAAATAATATCATGAATAATCGAAAAATGATTTGTATCAATCCTGACCATTTGAGGATAATTAGAATAATTTATGTAAATTGTAACATCACCATGGAAATTACTCTCTAAAGTAAAAGAAATATCCATAGGAAGCCCGGGATTTGTTTCAATTAAAAATTTTGTTGTTCTATCATCTAAATTTAAAGTATTAAAATTTGAATCGAACAGAATAAAATTCTCTTCCCCTGCCAGCATAACATTAATATTGTCAGGCTCTATTGCTGAATTAACAGTAAGAACATATTGGGTCCTGTTTAGAAAGTTTTTTTGAATCATCCTTATTTCAGGATTTTGTTCGAAATATTTACCAGAAATTGTATAATTATCTTCTGATGTATCAATAGTTCTATGTTTTGAAGCTGTATTGTAAGAAAATTCCCCTAAGGGTCCTGTGCTTGAAAAGGTAATACTCCTAATATGGTTATCAAGCTGTATACTTTCGGAGATTAATAGCTGCTGCATTCGCCCATTTGCATAAGGGTCGAAAGTAGCCAGATAAATAAATAAAACAATGCTTACTAAGCCTAATAAAATATCACTTCCTAAAGTAATAATTTTAGCTTTTTGCTTTTTATTATGACGAAATAAAAACTGAAGCCTGAAAACCAGGAGAGCAATAGGTATAAGTGTTGCAGTAATAATAAGATTTCCAATAACAGGTGATAAAAGAATCAAGCTTATGACTCTTTTTACATCCAGTAGAAAAATATTAATGACACCTCCCGAAAGAACAGATACAGAAAGTATTAAAAATAGAAGCTTTACCCAGCGATTTTTAAATATTGTAAAAGCAAAAGTAAATATTAGTATTGGCAATAGATAGTAGGAAAATGCAATATCAACAGAAATTAAAATCAGCAAATCAAAAATTACAAAAACTATTGCAGATGCACTGTAAAATGATCCTCGTTGAGAAAAATGTATACCTTTAAATAAACGAAGTGTAAGTAGAAATATAAAGATTGATACAGTAAGTTTTAATGTTAAAAAATGAAAGGGTAGAATTTCCCAGAGTAAAGGAAGAGACTGAATTTGAAGTATTATATTAATTAATAGTGTACCTATCCATAAAAGTAAGAACATAATAAAAAAAATAACAGGTATGTTCCAAAAATGCCGAAGAAGTGTTTTCCGATATTTTTTAAATCTTTTATTTGCAATAAAAGGATACACAATTATGAGAGATATAAGAATTAAAAGAGAAATTACATAGTTTGTTTCGCTTATAAATATTTCATAATCAAACAGTTTTAAAAATAGATAATGACTATCCCACTCTAAATTTGAAGGGATCAGACCTCCGCCCTCCATTGCCAGTTTAAAAAGAAATGTTTGGTATGCTGATTGTACTTTCTTTAGAGGTGTATAATAACCTGAATAATTACCTTCAAAATGAATAACAGGATAATTATTATCGAAATAGCTATCTATTACATAGGGACTGTCATTCAACCCAAGTCGATTAATAAGATTAATACCTGATCTGCTTTTATAGTTTAAATTTGCACTATTAAGTGCATCTACACTCTTTTTGAGAAGCCAGAGAGGAGAAATAGCCCCTGTACCGGAATAATTTATAATTACATTATCCGGAGTAAATTGAAAATCAAAATAAAAAAAAACAGAATTTGAATCAGGGTAATAATTAGCTAAATAATCTTTTGTACCAATGGGATAACTGGAACTGCTTCCAAATTCAGCTCCCATAAAAACAATATGAACAGATTGAGGGATATCCACTTTACTGAGTTCTTCTGCTAAAAAAAGTGCAGCTGCAAGATTTGCAGAACCATCTCTTCCCTGAATTGAATTTTTAGAATGATTTATAGGAAAAATCATAAAAATTTCATTCCCGGATTTTCCAGGGATTATTGCATCTATGGTAACAGATCCTGAATTTATAATATCTGATTGATTTAGTTCGTATCGTGTATAATTAATATTATCATCTTCAAGACGGTTTTCTATGAAATTTACAGTTTCAATTTCTCCTTCAGAATTTTCAGATCTTGGATAAAATGAAGAAAAAGTGTTAATATAACTAAGTATATGATAGTATGATGAGTCTGAAAGATCATTTGCAAAAGTTGGAACATTTGAAAACTGAAGTAGGATTATGATTAGCATATAAATGTTTTTCATATAATTTTACAATACGTGAAATGCTTATATATCGTCAAGACAAAGAGGTAATATGCAGGTTATTGATGAAATTAAAGATTGGGTTACAATAAAAAAGTATACTGATGAAAAAATAAATGCTGAGACCCTGGAAAGGATTCTTGATGCAGGGATCAGAGCTCCCTCTGCAAAAAACAGACAACCCTGGAGATTTATCGCGTGTACAGAAAATCTTGTTCGTAAGAAAATTATGGATGCTGCCTATGGTCAGGAACATGTAGGTTCAGCTCCGGTTATAATTGCCGCCTGCACTACGAATACAGAATACAAAATGCCTAATGGACAGGATTCCTACCCTATTGATATAGCTATGGCTGTCTCCTTTATGATGATCCAGGCAAGAGCGGAAAAACTTGGAACCTGTATTGTAACTACCTATAATGAAGCAGATATTAAAGATATATTAAGTGTCCCTTATTCAATGAGGGTTGTTATGCTATTGCTTCTGGGACATCCTAATGAAAACCCGATACTTACAAAACGTAAACTTAAATCAAGAGTTATTGCTCATGAGCACTGGTAACTTCGATACAATTTTGCGGAGCAAAATCACTCAGTAACCGATGGTACCGTTCATCGAGTGTTCCGAGCTCTGCGAGGAATGTATCGAGATGATTGTTATTCCTTTTTGTATACTAATTTATTTCTTCTTTTATACCGTTCTTCTGCAAGTTGTATAATTTTAGTCAGCATATCTTTGTAGGATAATCCCGATATATCACATAATTTTGCAAACATACTTATTTCTGTGAAACCTGGTAATGTATTAATTTCATTAATAAGAATATTGTTATTGCCAGCTTCAATAAAAAAATCAATCCGTGCAAACCCTTCTACTCCGATTGCAACAAAAGCTTTTTCTGCAATTTCTTTTATTTTCCTTATCTCCTGCTCACTTAATTTAGCAGGTGTTTCCAGTTTTACAGTTTCAGGATGGATATATTTGGAATCATAATCATAAAAATCACTGCTTATAACTTCTCCTGGTAAAAAACTAACAGGATTATGATTTCCTATAACTGAACACTCTATTTCTCTTCCGGTGATAGCTGGTTCAATTAATAACTTTGTATCGTATCTAAATCCTTCAATAATTCCTTTTCTTAACTCTTCTGAGGAATTTGCTTTAGTAACACCAACTGATGACCCTGCATTTGCAGGCTTAACGAATAGAGGGAAATCGAATAATTCTACAGCCTGTTTCATAAAACTATTAACAGAAGTACCTATATCTCTTACAATAATAAATGGAACAACAGGAAGATCTGACTGGATCCATATCTGTTTTGCTGTAGCTTTATCCATACCGACAGCACTGCCGAGAACGCCAGCTCCCGCATAAGGTATCCCTGCTATTTCAAGAAGACCTTGAAGAGTACCATCTTCACCAAAAGTCCCATGGAGTACTGGAAAGACCAGATCAATTTCAAGTTTTTTATTTTTACAGTACAAACCAAGTCCAGGAATTACTGAAACAATTGTGTCTTCTTTTCTTTCAACAATTAGAGTTTTGTTATCTTTTTCATAAGCAGGATTTTCCTGCATATACCAAAGACCATTGTGATCAACAGCTATAAGCATAGGTTTATATTGAGATCTGTCTAAATGTGAATAAACAGATCCACCGGATCTTAACGAGACTTCATGTTCCCCGGATTTTCCTCCATACAAAATTGCTATTATCTTCATATTATTATTTACCCCTATAACCCATTTCTCTAAGAACTGAGATAGCTGCATCTTTTTCTTTCCACGGGATAGGTCCATCTTTATAGATAATTGTACTCTCATGACCCTTTCCTAAAAGTACAACAAGATCATTTTTTTGTGCTGTTCTAAAAGCAAATCTAATGGCTTCTTTTCTATTTTCAATTAAAAACAGATCTCTATCCTCTACTTTATTTTTACATCCTGAAGCAATATCCATCAGTATATCCATAGGATTATCCCCTCGGGGATCCTCATCTGTAAGTATAACTATATCTGAATACTTATCAGCAATCCTTCCCTGAACACTTCTTTTTGCAATGTCCCTCTCTCCGGCAGATCCAAAAACTGAAATAAGTTTTCCCTTTGTCATTTCACGCAATGAAGGGAAAAGGATTTCGAAAGAACCTGGGGAATGAGCATAATCAACCAGGACTTCAAAATCCTGCCCCATATTTACAGGAATCATTCTACCTTCGGCAGGTGTTAATTTTTCCATAAATGGAAGAAAAGTTGAAATATCCATATTAGTTGCCTTAAGAACTGCAAGAAGAGCAGCAATAGAGTTTTCAACATTAAAAATCTTTGGAAGATAAAGATGAATATTAAATTTAGAGCCGTTATATAACAGCGAAAAAAAAGCTTCCTGTCCGGATCCTTTTATATCAGCGGCTCTCATAGAGGCATTGTTATCAATAAGACTATATGAGAAAACATCTGCTTCAGTTGCATGCTCAAAACGATTAAAAGCAGAATCATCTACATTAACAATACCAAAACCAGACTTTGAATCTATAGATCTAAAAAGATTTGCTTTATCATCAATATATCTATCCAGAGTTTTATGAAACTCTAAATGCTCATGAGTAATATTTGTAAAAACAGCTCCGTCAAACAAGACATCTCCAAGTCTGTTATTGATAACCGACAAACCGTGAGATGTTGCTTCTACTACAGCATGTGTACATCCGTTTTCTACCATTTCAAACAGCAGTTTATGAATTTCCGTAGCCTCAGGAGTAGATTGGCGATAATGGTTTTTAACAGGACCAGCACCAGTATCAAACTGAACAGTTGAAATAAATCCTGTTTTAAAGCCAGCCATACCAAGTAGCTGATATATCATAGAAACAGTTGTACTTTTACCATTAGTTCCTGTAATACCAATTACTTTCATCTTACTTGAAGGATAATTATAAAAAGCAGAAGAAACGGTCGACATAATGTATCGTGTATCCTTTACTTTAACATATGTAAGGTTTGGTAAATAGTCAGACAGCTTATCAGAATGGAATATTACAGCTGCACCGTTTTCAATAGCTTTGTTTATATATTCATGCCCATCAGTGTGAATACCCTTTAGTGCAAAAAATACATATCCGGGTTTGGCATCTCTTGAATCATAGGCAAGACCAGTTACAACTGGATTTTTATTTCCTTTTATTTCAAAGTCCTCTACTCTATTAAGCAGAACATTTAAGTCTCTATTCATAGTTTGGATGGTATCAACTGAAGTGTTTTTGAGCAAGAGAACCAGGGATAAAAGAATCTTACTATTAGCCTGTATCAGTCACTTACAATTTTAGATAAAATTAATTCAAGATCTTCTTTTTCAATTGGCTTGGTAAGTATTTTAAAATTTCCACCTTGATATTTTTCTTCTATCTCATCTCTATAAGGTTTTAAATCACCCAGGGCGGATATAAAAATAATTTTAACATTTGAATCATACTGGTATATCTCCCTGGCAGCTTCCAAACCGGATAAAACAGGCATGGTATTATCCAAAGTAATTATATCCGGATGCAGCTTTTTGTATGCTTTGACCCCCCTTTCCCCATTATCTGCAAAACCTGCAATTCTATATCCAAGCTCGATAAAATATTTTCCCAAATAGTATTGAACATAAAGTGAGTCATCTACAATTACTACATCTTTAGCATCAGGGTTAAAGGTTTTTAACTTTTTAAGTCTGTCAAAAATATCCCTTTGATTCTTATTTCTGTTCTCTTTACCTAATCTTTTTAGAATATTGCAATAGACAGTGGTATCTGTATCCTCAATATCATTTCGCTCCTGTAGTATAAAGAGTGTGTTCAAATTTTCTGCCATCTTGTCTATCTTTTTTCTGGGCACACCGAACCATTCAACAAGCTGGTTGAGCCTTAAATTCATATTCTCAACTTTAAAAGCTGACAAAACTACAGAAAAAACAGTCCCTCCCGAAGGATTATCTTCTATTAATAGCTGGCCTCCCTCTTTTGCTATTATATTTTTTGTAATCCAAAGGCCGCGCCCTGATCCTTCAATATTAAGATCATTCTTACGTCTGTAAAATTTATCCAGAATTTTAACTTTTTCTTCATCAGGGATTCCATTACCGGAATCTATAAACCTTATATATATTTCAGCTCCTGATCTTTCCACTCTAATAATAATATTTGAGTTTTCGGAAGTATATTTAAGGGCATTTTCTGTAAGGTTATAGACTACATTTTTTATAAGAGGTGTTGTTTCCAAAAATAACTGATCGTATGATTTGTACTCTACACTTATTCTACTATGATTACTAATTAGAATACGGCTCCCTGAAACTCTTACTTCATTTATTATATCAATTATTGAAAATATTCTCTTTGAATCAGTAAGAGATGTTGTAGCCTCCTTAAATATCTCAGAAAGGTCATTCATATTCTCTTTCAGCATACTTTGAACTTCTGTATCAGGAACCTCTTTTATTAGATTATTTATATTAAAAAAAAGATTTTTAGTATCATGGGAAAGAATGTTCAGACTGGTTTCAAGAATTGTATTTTTTTCTTCCAGCAGCAAATCCTGATCCATAAGAAACTTTGTACGAAGATCAACACGTTCTACCAATTCCTGTTTTTCTTTTATACTATCATTTTCTTTTATAACTGTTTTCTCAATAGTGGCATTAAAATTTTCTTTAACTTTAAATAAAGCAGCATATATTTGTCTTACAGGATGATCATCAGGAATATCCTCAGGAATGTCTTCACTTATATTCCCATTCATTGAAGGTATAAAATCATGAAGATCTTTGTAATAGTCAGTATTACTGTTCATTAAATTCATTTAATCTCCCTAAAGACTATATTATTTCAATAAATCCTACTCTTACTGGAGATTTTATGAGGAGAAGAAAAATTTGTCAACAAAATGTTACTCAAAATATTACTGCAACTTTTTCTTGAATATTTCCACTCTAAAGAGATAAACTAAGCTTCATGGAGAATCCTGAATATTTAACAAGACAATTGATAACCTATATAGGCAGCAAAAGAGCTCTCCTTGGTTTTATAGGCAAAGGAATATCTGAAGTTAAAAAAAAACTTAATAAAGAAAAGCTTGATATTTTTGATGTATTTTCAGGCTCAGGTATTACAGCAAGATATTTTAAACAGTACGCATCAAAATTAATAGTTAACGATATTGAGGATTACTCCAGAGTAATCAATAAATGCTATCTGGCTAACAAGTCTGAAATTGATAAAAAACAGCTTACTAATTCTTATAATAAGCTTAAAGCAGAATTATCTTCCAAAAATTTAAAAAAAGGATTTATAAGTGAACTTTATTCTCCTCAGGATGATAATAATATTATCCATGGAGAAAGAGTTTTCTATACTGAAAAAAATGCCGCTTTTCTCGATACTGCAAGACAGTCCATAGAAAAACTGGATTCCCCATACAAAGAGTTTTTTCTTGCCCCGTTATTATCTGAGGCCTCTATTC
>JGI24023J19991_10003346_pt1 | contig 11326 bp, 11 predicted proteins | sample Cruoilmetagenom1_FD_19991 | JGI IMG/M metagenome (IMG submission 19991)
GGGGATATTTAGTAGATCTAAAAGATTAACTTTAAATTCTAAACTCCCATTGAAGAGAGGTGCTGGCAGATGTCCGAAGATCATAGAGAACTGTTGGATAAATTTTATGAGAAGAAGATCGATGAAGTTATGGAAAAACGCCTTGAGAATATCCCGATCATCGAACGTGATTTGACGGTTAAGGATGCCGCAGTATTTTTAACTATAAAAAATCGCGCGTGGGTGGTGGAGAGCAAAGATAACAGAAGACTTGTTGGCGTGATAACCGAGAAAGACTTTCTAAATCTCTTTTGCCCAAGGAGAAGAACTTCATACTTTGGGCCTCCGGATAAAATGTCTTTACATTATGAACTCTTCGAAAAGGCGGAACATATCATGTCGAGAGATCCAATAATATGTAAGGCGGATGAAAAAGTAAAAGATGCCTTGAATAAGATGACAACTCACAACGTGAGAAACCTTCCGGTAGTGGAAAACAACGAGATTGTTGGTGAGATAACAATTCATCACCTGATAAAGAAATTTTATGGCATCATCAATTCTTTTGGGGATGAGCAGTAAACAGTAGCATAGGATCACTCTATGGTAACAGAAAATATCATTTTATTAATCGGAATCATGCTAGTTGCTGGCTTTGTTGTGGGTAGGATAACCCATAGTTTAAGGATTACGGCAATCGTTGGGTATATTATTGCCGGTATAATTTTGGGACCCGCATTTCATCTCGTAGAATTGAGCCCTCATACGATGAAGATGATAGTTAGTTTCACGCTTGCCTTAGTTGCTTTTATCATTGGAGGAACTTTTACAGCCGATTTTCTAAAAAAAGCTGGCAAGAGTACATGGATAATAATATGTGGCGAATCCCTTGGTGCTTTTATCCTTGTAGCCATCGGGGTATATCTTGTTACGCATAATATGATCGTTGCATTGATTCTTGCATCTTTGGCGCCCGCTTCAGCACCCGCCGGTACGATGGCAGCTTTACAGGATTGTAGAGCAAGAGGTCCTTTGAGTACAACGACCACGGCGGTCGTCGGGCTGGACGATGCAACCTCGATACTCATCTTTGCCGTCACCCTCGCTCTGGTAGAAGTTATGCTCGGTGGCTCTCCTTCAGCATCCACCACGATCGTCAAACCGTTGATGGATGTTGGCGGGGCAATAATTTTGGGGATTCTGATTGGAATTATATTTGCATATCTTGCAAAGATTATCAGGGGTAGAGAGAGTATGCTCATACTCTCTTTGACTAGTATTTTGATCTGTGCCGGGTTGGCAGAATTTTTAGATGTATCACTGATATTGGCCTGCATGTTTCTGGGAGCAACATTCATCAATTTGGCCCCAAGCGTGGGTAAGACATCTTTTGAGATCATAGAAGATATTCTTCCACCAATATATATCATATTCTTCATCGTGGCAGGAATGCAACTACGGCCAGATCTGCTGATCGTGATGGGGGCAATCGGCATAATATATATTATATGCAGGATGACTGGAAAGATGGGAGGCGCTTATATCGGCAGCATAGTGGGAAGGGCGGAACCGGTCATCCAAAAGTATCTGGGATTCACGATATTGTCTCAGGCNGGCGTGGCGATCGGTCTGGCGTGTATGGTNGCNGGAGAACTTTCTGCTTATGGAGATGTGGGTGTAAAACTCGGATCCATGGCAATTACAATAATTACCGCTACATCCGTTGTTTTTGAGATAATTGGGCCCATAGGGGTTAGATATGCGGTTGGTCGGGCGGGGGAATGTGGATAAAATCGAAGATTTTATCCCATACGAGTACAAAGATTCGCACATGCTCATATACAAAGAAGTCGATATAAACGTTGCCCACAGAATATTAGATTACAATGGAGAATGTGAGAACGTTCACGGGCACGCTATGAAAGTTCAGGTCTGGTTAAGCGGGGAGATAATAGAAAAAGAAGGACTTTTAGCCGATTTTAAGGATGTAAAAGATATCGTAGAAGATCTTGATCATTCCATCGTTCTAAAGAGGGGAGATCCATTGGTGGATTGCATAGATACAAAGAAGGTGCTCATGGACGGGGAACCGACGTGCGAAAATTTATCTAAATTGATATATAAAAGGTTAGACGGTCTAAAAGAGCAGAACCCTTCTTTGAATGTGGAAAAGGTGCGGGTGTGGGAAAATCCAAGATCTTATGCCGAATTTTACGAAGANGAGAATGCTAAATATCTGTGAATTTTTTATCTCACATCAGGGGGAAGGAAGATTAATCGGGGAATTGATGTACTTCATCCGCCTTGGCGGATGTAACTTAAATTGCATCTGGTGTGATACGAGGTATGCCAAATACGAATTCAAAGAGTACCGATTAGAAGAGGTCGTGGCGAAGATTAAGGATGAATGGAGACGTGGGAGATGGATCTGCATAACCGGCGGGGAGCCCTTGATGCAGGAGAATAGTAAGAGATTGATTGAGATACTCGATAGAGATTATAAAATTTTATTGGAGACGAATGGAAGTTTTCCGATCCCCTCGTTTAAAAATGTCTTGGCGAGCATGGATGTGAAATGTCCAAGCTCGGGGGAGGAGAATAGCACCCTTCTTTCTAATATAGAACTTTTAAAAGAGAGAGACCAATTAAAATTTGTCATAGGAACGAAAGAAGATTATGATTACGCTCTAAATATTATAAAGAAGTATAAACCGCGGTCTGCCGTTGTCTTTCAACCACAGTGGGGTTTAAGAACCAGACCAGAGGATTTTGAATGGCTATTCAAGAGAAGTAAAGAGGATTCTTTGAACGTTCGAGTGATCTTACAGCAACATAAACTCGTCTTTGGAGGGAAGAGAGGTGTCTAAAAAATCTAAAAGAGCCGTTGTCCTTCTTTCTGGTGGTTTAGACAGCAGCACGTTGGCTTATTATGTCAAGAGCATCGGTTATGATCTTTATACGATCACCTTTGACTACGGGCAGAGGAGCAGGAGAGAACTAAATTCGGCAGAGGAGATCGGAAGAATATTAGGTGTTAAAGAACATAAATTCATAAAGATAAATTTGAGAGAGATCGGCGGATCGGCATTGACGGATGAACTGGAGGTCCCAAAAGAAAGAGAAGAGCTGCCCGCGACAGAAGATAGGGAAGACATACCGATAACCTACGTTCCGGCAAGGAACACGATATTTCTCTCAATAGCCCTCGCATACGCGGAGGTGGTAGGTGCAGATGCCATCTTCTACGGCGCAAATTGCTTAGATTACTCGGGATATCCAGACTGCAGACCGGAATACATCGACGCTTTTCGAGAGGTGGCAAGACTCGGGACGAAGAGGGGGGTGGAAGGTTCTCCAATAAGGATCGAGACACCATTTCTCTTTTATAACAAAAGCCAAATAGTAAAGAAGGCGTTAGAATTAAACGTTCCAATCGAAAAAACCTGGAGCTGTTACGAAGATGGTGAGGAACCTTGTGGCAAATGTGAATCCTGTCTTCTTAGAAAAAAAGGGATCGAAGTCCTGACGACTTCGTCGTGGTATGCAGACGAATCTTTGATTCGTCGCCGTGAAAATCTCTGATTTTCACATGCCAAAAATCGAAGATTTTTGAGCAAAGCGAAAAGATCTTTCAAATGATCGACCAAACCTCTTCATCACCCACTATCTTCTTTATGATGAGCCCTACCCCCCACAGGTTCTTCAAGCTCTCATCTACCGTATGACTGGAGAGATCTAACATATATTCTATCTCTTCCGTGGTAAGTTCTTTATTCACGATGAGCCGTAAGATTTTCCTTTCTGTGCTGCCCATCTCCAAATCATCGATCATTTCAAACATCTCCCCTGCGATGCGCACCAAGAAGGATTCAACGGATCTTATTGCCGCGTTCATACGGTTCTCTATTTCACTCAACTTTATAAGCTCTCTTGACATATATTTTAGCCCGATGCCTCCCCCAAGTTTTTCTATGGCATCCGCCTCACGTTTCAGATCATTTAATTCATCAAATAGTTCGTCGAATTTTGGCGAAAATGAGATGTTTCTTGTCCTATCCTCCGCCTCTCCATCTATCGGTGTGGCTTCGATCCCAACTCGATGAGAGGAGATGATCATGCTGATATAGAAATTATTTACTATCTGAAAGTATTTCCTATTCTGCTCTGCCACATAGCTCTCTATCAACCCCGCCTCATTCAGTTGGCTGAGATGCCTTATTATTGCTTTTGGAGCGATGTTCAAGCGCCCTGAGAGCTCTGTGACATAACAAGGCTTGTTGGAAAGAAGACCAATTATGTTTCTCCTCGTCTTATTTCCAAGCAGGTCCAATAGCTCAAATACGTCAATTTCTTTCACTGCTATGACAAAAAGTTGATTTTTTGTTATATAAATAGTTTTTGGAGATACGGTCTTCATTGCATGTGAAAATCTCTGATTTTCACGGTGCTCAAAATCTCTTTGAGATTTTGGCATGCCAAACTTCGTTTGGGCACACCAAATCAGAGATTTGGTTGCATTTCTTCCAATATCTCCCTCGCCCGATCCATCCTTATACTTCCGTCACGAATAAGCCTTTCTGCCACTCTATCTATGAGTTCTCCCTTGGCACCCGCCATCGCGGCTATATTCTTTGCGTGGAGTTTCATGTGTCCTTTCTGTATCCCCTCCGAGACCAAAGCTCTGAGGGCAGCAAAATTCTGCGCCAAACCTAAGGATGCACCCACGCAAGCGAGTTCCTGGGCACTATGGACATTCAAAATTTTTAAAGAGACTTTATTAAAAGAAGAGGAGGTGGCGCCACCTATGATCCCGCACAGAAGTGGAAGTTCGATGCTTCCAGATAGATCACCGTCTTCCGTCTTTTCATACGTGGTTAAAGAGTGGTAGCCCCCCAGAGAGGCATAAGCATGTGCCCCCGATTCCACAGCTCTAAAATCGTTTCCTGTCGCTATCACCAGGGCATCTATGCCATTCATTATGCCCTTGTTGTGTGTTGCACACCTAAATGGGTCGGAATTGGCAAACTCCGTAGCCATTATTATCCCGTCTGCCACTTCTTCCCCTCCAATGGCATCTTTGTCAAATATCGCCCATGCCCTAGCAAGCCTGTGCGTCGCCAAATTTGAGATGATTCTTAGTAGAACTTTTCCCTCACCAATCTCTTCGATTGTAGGGGCAACCGCCTCAACCATCGTATTCACAGCGTTGGCGCCCATCGCATCTTTCACGTTCACAAGCAGATGAATGATCACTTGTGAGGGAAGAACTCTTGCCGATAGATCCTTTGCCCCGCCACCCAATTTTAANAGAAGTGGATCCTCTCTATTTGCTATCTTTAAGATCCTCTCCTTCTCGTTCAATATCTTACATTTTGCCAAAGCGGGATTTTTCGTGATCAATTGTATCTGTCCAATCATGATAGGTTCGTCCGATATTGCGTGAAACCCCCCCTTCACCCGCGCCATCTTCGCGGCATTCGACGCGGCTGCAACGACAGAAGGCTCCTCGATAGCCATCGGGATCAAATAATCTTTATCATTTATCAAAAAATTTGTTGCTATCCCCAATGGAAGGGGATGAACACCTATGACGTTCTCTATCATCCGATCCGCGTCTTCAAAGGAGATAGCGCCTGTGAGCGCCTTCACATCTTCATTGGAGAGTCCTGACGTTTCTTTAACCGTAGAAATCCTCTTCTCCACGCCCAACTTATAAAAACCAGGAATACGAGAATCTTTTCTCATTTAAACCTAAACCTCGTCCGCCGTAAAAATTTTGGTAGAGAGCGGTTTTTTCACGATATTCCCCCTCTTCATCCCGATAAGGTATTTGATGCCTTTATCTGAAGAGATATCCAGAATTCTCTGCGTTATGACGCCATCAAATATCACAGCTTTGATACTCGCCTTAGCATTTTTCAACTCTTTGACCAGATCTCTTACTGCTACCTCTTTTATCACTTTATCTTCGTCATCCAAAAGCTTGGCGGAGAGGGTTTCGTTGAGTTCTCCCGCGTATTTTTTATACTCGCTCAGTACCTTTTTTCCTTCTTTCACCTTTGTCTTTTCTTCAGTTGTCTTTTTCTCAGTTGTCTTTTCTTCAGTTGTCTTTTTCTCCGCCTTTTCTTCCGCCTTTTCTTCCGTCGGCTCTGCAGTTACTTCTTTTCTCACGGCTAATTTTTTTGGCCTATTAGAGTTCTTTTTAGTTTTTTTTGCATTTATAAACGTCAGTGCCTGTTCACGCGGAAGTTTATCTCTCAGAGATTTTATCACCTCTTTTTGACTAAGATCCTCCACGCATTTACCTTCTGGCACAAATGCAACGAAGTCTATATCGGCCACCTGTAAGAGCTCCCTCAGTATCAACTCTCCGCCCCTATCTCCATCTAAAAAGGCAGTCGTGGTCTTCTCTTTTGATATTTTAGTGATTTCAGGTGGCACGTTTGTTCCTTCCACTGCTACTGTATTTTTAATTCCATACTTCAAAAGGTTTAAAACATCTGACCTCCCCTCAACTATCAAGATCGCATCAGAACCTTTTACGTGAGGACCAGCCGGAAGTCTGTGTTCTCCATATTCTGAGATCTCTTCAACTCTAACTGCCTGTCTAACCGACTCAATGATCTTCTCGCTCTCCAAAAGCTCATCTTTGAACATCGATGTTAAAATTTTCTTTGCCCCATCAACGATCTGCTTTCTCTTCTCTGCCCTTACGTCAGAAATTTTTTGCACCTTCATCCTTGCAACGCAAGGACCCACCCTGTCTATCGTCTCCAACGCCGCGGCCAGAATGGAGGTCTCTACCTTATCAAGACTTGAGGGGATCAAAACGGTTCCATTAGATTTTCCCCCCTTGCTCGAGATAGTGACATCTATTCTCCCCACTCTACCGGTCTTCTGTAACTCCCTCAAATCCAAACTGTCATTGAGGAGTCCTTCGCTTTGACCAAATATTGCTCCTACAACATCTGATCTCTCCACTACGCCATCGGCGTAAGTTTCAAGCTGAATTATATATTTTGTTGTCTCTAATTCATCTACTCCCATCATAACCTCCTTTAAGATAACTACATTTCAAAAAAGCAATTTATCGCCCACACTTACCTTTACTATCTCATCCACAGATGAGCTTTGCCCAGATAAACCTCTCTAAACTTTGAAAGGCGGATGGTTAACAGATTAGATGAACGATCTTAACTCTCTTATAGTTATCTTCTCGTTTCGTGTTCTTTCATTTCCTCTTTTTGGGATGATTGCTATTTTTTCGTCATAGTTTATTGTAATGACGTCAAAAAATATATGGATTAGAAGTATTTAAGTTTTTCCATTTAAAAATCTGAGATTTGCAAAAAACTTATCTCCTCAGCCTGATCTTTAGCTCACCATCTCCTTCTTCGATCCAATATTCCTTAAAATTGGTGGCGGAAATCATTTCAATAACTTCCTCCCGCTTATACGTGCGGAGTGGATTGAAGAGCACACCAAGGGTAAAGAGCCTATAGAATAATCTCTCGCGAAAGGTGAACGAAGCCTTCCATCTCTTTTTATCTATTTGGGATGAGACCCTAGCCGGATCATATATCCATGCTTCCCCACCAGATCTTAGCACACGATAACATTCTCTTAACACCTTAACAGGATCCTTTAACATGTGTAACATGCCCGTGCTGATAACCATACCATAAGAGCCGTCCTCAAATCGCAGATTTGCCGCATCTCCAACCTCAAAATGCACTCTATCAGCAACACCCGCTTTCACCGCATTTTCTTGTGCCATATTTATAAGCTCGCGAGTTAAATCAATGCCATCAACTTTGACAAATGGAGATCTTTTGGCCATCTCGATTGGGAGATACCCCGGACCGGTGCCCAGATCCAGAATGGTATCATATTTCAGATTCGATACGATCTCTTCAGCCACCCGCCCATAGTAGCTTTCTATCACCATTCTGGTAGCCTTCTCATAGATAGAAGCCATATTCTCTGGTATTTTCTCAATTATCCTTCTACTCAATCTTACCACTTTTTCCCTTTTCCTACTAGCTTATAACCATTTCTCCGACTAAAATAAATTTAGGGATGTAAACCTTTTCCTTTTGGATTCCACACTCTGGATAGATCATCTTTTTGATTACCAGATGTTGTATCTTTCCTTTTCCCCATTCCGACCATCTTTAATAGTCTTTCAAAAGATCAATCGAGAGTAAGACGTCCAAACCCTAAGTTTACTTCTAATGTCCATCTTCGAGGAGGATCAATCATTCTACAAAACAGGTGGAGAATTGCATTATCTCAAAAGTGAAATTTCTGAGGAAAGATTAAATATTATAGTGTTAAATTCATCTTTATGAAAGTTAGAGAAGCCCTTTCCGGTTCCTTTAAGATATTGAGGGAAAAACCGATATTTTTATTGCCGATGATAATAGTGGTCGTGTTATTGGGCACCATGCTTGGATTATATGCCCTCGCGGGTTTTAATCCTTTGGTACCCGAAACTATGGTCGGAACTTTACCGACGTGGTTCCTTCCGGCGTTTTCTGTATTCTATATAATTATGATGGTGTTATCTCTTCTCATCTATGGTATGTACCCCTCGATGATCAGGGACCATATAGAGAAGAGGGAATTAAACCTTAAAGATTCGCTTCGTTTCTCATACCACAAATTCTGGTCTCTTCTCGGTGCTAATTTGCTCGCAGGATTGGTCATAGTGGCTGTCATTCTTGTCATCACGATTCCTTCGACATTATTGCTCGTCTATACACAGAATCCTGCCGTGATGATCGGTATGATAATTGCTATGATTGTTGTGGCTGTCTTACTTACCGTCTTTTTTTATTATATATATCCTGCAATAATAATGGACAACATGAAGGCGGTGGCAGGATTTAGGAAATCCATAGAAGTGGCAAAGAAGAATTATCTCTTCACACTCCTGATAGTTTTGATACCGACCGCCATCGGCTACGCCGTTTATGGAATCTTCATGGGATTACCGATGTACCTGGGAGCTGCAATCTATATATTCATCTTGTCACTGGTCATCGGCTTAATAATCGTTTTATTTATAGGGACCTGGGTAGCGATAATAGGGCCCTACGCTTATTACAACATAAGAACTTAGTCTTTCCTTTTTTATCTTTCGATTAATAGGGATAGACCATTATTCTTTGCTAAAAACATTCTTTATATCTGGGTGTAGACCTTCAATACGCTCTATTGTCTTTCTTCTAATTTCGTTAAGTTTATTCTGCCTTTCCTCAAATTCGCTCACAGGATAAAGTTTCTCCGGATGAAAATAGATATCGTCCACGTTCCTCACAGATTTTGGGATTTTAAAACCCGTGGGAGAATCTATCCAATCTTCCAGCCCTCCTCTTAAGAGGGAATCCAATATGCTCATCGTGTGACTCAATGTTATGTCCTTATACCGGTATCCCCTGCCCATCCCACCCGTGTTTAGCAAGTAGTAGTTTATGTTGGGAAACTTCTTGAGTATATTATAAAACCTATTTGCGTGTTCATCTCTATCTCCTGCCGCGAACGGATCGTAGAAAAAGACGCTTCTGATCTTTCCCACATTTTCTGGATCACCGGCCGAGGATTCCATCGACTGGCCAAGCACCATTAGAGCAGTCGCCTGTTCTAAAGTCAATTTTGATACTGCAGGTATTATTGCCCCCCTTGTGATTAGAACGATGTTATCTATCCCATCGACACTTATATTTACGCCAGCGTGCATGAAATCTCTTCGGCATATGACTGCTCTCCCGTTGGACGTTCTCTCAAAGTTAAAAAAGTCCATCTCTCCCTCTTCTGTTACATAGACATTTTCACACAACGTATTCTGACTCAATAATCCGTAGAATATCTCGGTCTGGATCTCTACGTCTACACTTTCTGTCTTTGCATATATTCCCCCGCCCTCAAATCCGTGAAATGAACCATCGGGCATGAGGGTTCCCCCATCGTCCTGTATGAGCCAGGATACTTCTCCTTCTTTTCTTGCCAGGATCTTACAGGTCGTTGTCGTCTTTCCATTTGCGGTCAATGCGACGAATAGTGATCTGACATTTTTGTAGTCTCCATGCGCCGATTCTATGCGATCTTCTCTGCAACCGGCATGCAAAAAAATCCCTCCCCTTCTTTTTGCACTCCAGTCCTCCGATGCAAAGACCCCTTTCTTATATTCGCCAATATAGTTGCTGTTCCTAGTGATCTTGATGACCCTTCCGTCATCCAACATGGCCAACCTTATCGTAATATCTTTTTGGGAGAGTGGCTTTGATTTATTGGCTTCGAAGGCGTCGTCGGCGAACATAATCATCTCATACGTCGGTCTCTTGATCTCTTCTCTTGGCGGAATAAAGAGATTTTTTCCGCCATAAGCGACATGTGCAAATTTTTCCGGAATGGTCAACCTGACCGTCGTTCCACTCAGTTTATCACCCACGACTCTATCCACGGAGATCAATCTCTCTTTGGCCAAAACCTCTTCGCACAGTTTCAAAAGTTTCAGTTCTTCTTCTCCGAACGGGTGGTCTACGGAGTTCTCCGTAAAAGTTGCTGCCCTCGATGTGGGTTCACTCTCGGCGACGAGATTTCCATAGATCGTTCTTCTGACTACCGGCGCCCTCTCGACAATCGATCTCAACACCTCATCCGAAGGATTGTCTATCAACCTCTCTTCTTCAAGCGCTCTTTCTCTGATCCTTTCAGCGGTCTTTGCAAACAATGTTAGATCGAATGACATCTTGGTCTCCTTCCTCTTTTCTGTATATTAATGTTACGCCACATCGGCGGATACTATTTTTATATATTTCGGCGGTATCTCTTCGACGAGTGCGATCTCGTCGGTGGCAGACATAATCTTTAGTCCATCTTTCTGTGCCTCCCCAGCATCGATCTTAAGAATTATCGGTCTATCGGTATGTGCGCTTGCGGCCTCAACGGACTTCTTATAGGTCTTGCTCAGATGGACGTACCTCTGTTTCATCGGTTTTAATCCTGCTGACAAGACCATATCCGCCTCTTCTTCACTCGTTCCATAATAGAGCGTTTCAAGATCGTTTTGAGGATAATCCAAGTTGACATTTATTGAGTGGGCATACCTTGCTCTCACCTTAGAACCGCTCATCTCATATCGTCCCTTCTCATCAGACTTGATGAGGCCAACTAAATGTCTCATCTTTATCCACCCATATCTCTTCTCGAGCGCGTGAAAGAGCTCGTCCACGCCTGCCCAACCGCTTGCATCCACCTTGATCCCAATTTCATCCGGAAAATGTCTTAAGCTACCTGAAACCACTCGTCCAAGTCTATATGTCTTCTCCCTTCCGAGAATAAA
>JGI24023J19991_10003354_pt1 | contig 11314 bp, 12 predicted proteins | sample Cruoilmetagenom1_FD_19991 | JGI IMG/M metagenome (IMG submission 19991)
CCTCCCGCTTTCTCCAGAACCTTAGTTATTGCCGCTGTTAATGTCGTCTTACCATGGTCCACATGGCCCACAGTTCCTATGTTTAAGTGCGGCTTACCTCTCTGAAATTTTTCCTTAGACATTTCTACTTTTCCTCCTTAAAAAGACTAACATTAAACAGCCTGTACATTTGTTTTTAGATCTTCAGTAAGTACTTGCGGGAGTGCGGAATAATAACCAAACTCCATAGTAAAGGTACCTCTTCCCTCAGTCATAGACCTCAATTCCGTTGCATATCCAAACATTTCGGACAGTGGAACCTCCGATTTTATGGCCTGCATAGCACCTCTGAGATCTGACCCCATAATCTTACCTCTTCTTGAACTCAAGTTACCCATTACAGTTCCCATAAAATCTTCGGGCACTACTACTTCAACTTTCATCAGCGGCTCAAGAATAATTGGCTTAGAACGAAGTACTGCATCCTTAAAAGCCATAGAACCGGCAACTTTAAAAGCAATTTCAGAACTATCTACATCATGATAAGAACCATCATAGAGTCTCACAATCCAGTCTATTACAGGGTATCCTGCAACAACGCCTGTCTCAGAAGCTTCCATGATTCCCTTTTCTACTGCAGGTATAAATTCTTTAGGAATATTTCCACCTTTGATTTCATCATAAAATTCGACACCAGCGCCTTTTTCATTGGGCTCCATTTTTATCTTTACATGACCATACTGCCCACGGCCTCCAGTCTGCCTTATAAACTTCGCCTCTACATCAGAGCTCTTTGTAATAGTTTCTCTGTAAGCAACCTGAGGTTTCCCCACATTAGCATCTACATTAAATTCACGTCTTAGGCGGTCAACAATAATTTCCAGATGAAGTTCTCCCATACCGGAAATCAACGTTTGGCCAGTCTCATCGTCATATCTTACTTTAAATGTTGGATCTTCAAGTGAAATTTTGTTTAAGGACAAACCAAGTTTTTCTTGGTCTGATTTGGTTTTTGGTTCAATAGCAATCGAGATTACCGGATCTGCAAAATATAGGCTTTCTAACAATATAGGCTTATTTTCATCACAAAGGGTATCACCAGTTGTAGTCAGTTTTAGCCCTACAGCAGCAACAATCCCACCTGCTCCAATTTCGGTAATTTCTTCTCTTTTATTAGAGTGCATCCTGACAAGTCTTCCGATTTTCTCTCTTTTTTTCTTAGTTGTATTATAAACTGTGCTACCTGTCTTGAGCTTGCCGGAATAAACCCTAAGGTATGTCAACTGACCTACAAAAGGATCTGTCATGATCTTAAACGCAAGAGCTGAAAACGGCTCATCATCGCTAGGCCCTCTCGTATCAGCCTCTTCAGAATCAGGGTTAATACCTTCCACTGGAGGCAGATCAATTGGCGAAGGCATATAATTAACAACAGCATCCAAAAGTATTTGAACTCCCTTATTCTTAAATGCCGTACCAAGCAGCACTGGAACAATACTCAAATCCATTGTTGCGGCTCTAACAGCGCTATTTATTTTCTCTTCAGATATCGTATCACCATTCAAATACGATTCCATAAGTTCCTCGTCGAAATCTGCGATGGATTCCAGCAAGGTCTCTCTTGCGGCTTCTGCTTCAGCCACCATTTCTTCTGGTATATCAGTTAATTCATATTTGGAGCCAAGAGAATCATCGTCCCACATGGCTAGTTTCATTTTAATAAGGTCTATTATTCCAGTGAACTCATGCCCTACCACATATGGAAGCTGAACAGGAACAGCATTTGCCGACAACCTGTCTTTCATTTGGGAGACGACCTGCGCAAAGTTTGCGCCGTCCTTATCCATTTTATTAACGAAGGCCATCCTAGGAACTCTGTATCTGTCGGCCTGTCTCCACACAGTTTCAGATTGGGGTTCAACACCGCCAACCGAATCAAAGACTACAACTGCTCCATCTAGTACTTTCAAAGACCTTTCCACCTCGATTGTAAAGTCAACGTGGCCAGGAGTATCAATTATATTAATTCGGTGGTCATTCCAGAAACAGGTAGTTGTAGCTGATGTAATAGTAATACCACGCTCTCTTTCCTGCTCCATCCAGTCCATGGTCGCAGTTCCTTCATGGACTTCCCCAATTTTATAAGTTAGTCCTGTGTAAAACAGTATGCGCTCAGTAGTTGTGGTCTTACCAGCATCTATATGAGCTACGATTCCAATATTTCTTACTTTATCTATAGGTATTGCTTTATCCAAAACTATTCCTCTCTAATATTTGTTACCTAACTTAAGATATCGCTTTATCTTTAGTTATTTTTCCGAACCGACTATCTACCACCTGTAATGAGCAAACGCCCTGTTTGCGTCAGCCATTTTATGTGTGTCTTCTTTTCTTTTCATTGACCCGCCCCTGCCTTCAAATGAATCCAGAATCTCAGCAGCGAGTTTATCTTTCATAGACTTACCGTCTCTGCTCCTGATGGCGGTTAACATCCATCTAATAGCAAGAGATTGTTTGCGAAATGCATTAACTTCCATAGGCACCTGGTATGTAGCTCCACCTACTCTTCTAGGTCTTACCTCTATACCCGGTTTCACGTTTTCCATAGCAGCTAGAAAAACTTCCATAGGATCCTTACCTGATTTATCAGCAACAACATCAAGCGCATCATAAAATATCTTCTCAGCCTTGCTTTTCTTCCCGTCAAGCATAAGAGAATTTATAAATTTCGCAGCAGTTTGATTTCCGTACTTAGGATCACCCGCAATTTTTCTTTTGTTTACTGAACCTTTTCTTGGCATATTCTACATTCCTTTTATATAAAGCTTATTTAGGCTTTTTAGCTCCATATTTAGAGCGGCTTTGTCTTCTACTATCAACACCTGCTGAATCCAAAGTACCTCGAACGATATGATATCTAACACCGGGAAGATCCTTCACCCTTCCGCCTCTGACTAATATCACAGAGTGCTCTTGAAGTGTATGACCCTCGCCAGGTATGTAGCCTGTTACTTCAATACCGTTAGTAAGCCTAATACGCGCGACTTTTCTGAGCGCAGAATTAGGTTTTTTTGGTGTAGTTGTATAAACCCTAACGCACACCCCTCTTTTTTGTGGACAGTTCTGTAGAGCAGGAGCTTTACTCTTCTTTTTCGCTCTTTTTCTGCCTTCTCTAACTAGCTGACTTATTGTTGGCACAGATACTATTCTCCCTCAAAAGTTAATCCAAGTAATATATCCAGATAAATTATTACATGTCAAGATTAAAGACCAGGTTTTTTACCAATAGTTTTAAGTTTCTTTGCCATCCCAATAACAGTAATCTTAGACTTGTACCATCCAGGTTTCCACCTCTTGTCCTCAATGCCATCTAATTCGTCCTGAAAAACCCTAATGCATATAGTTACGCGCCCACCTATGTCGACGAATGGATCTCCTGTATGCAAGTCGGGGATTGTCTCTATTTCAGAGTCCCACCCTTCAGGTTTAATCTCCAAGAGATCGATGCATTCAACAAATGGGCGATCATGTTTTACTTCATTATCCAAAGTTTCAGTACCAATTTCCAAATACCATATTTCAGCCATTTATTGACTCCTTAGCGCCTTTATAGCAATAGGCTAGATATATTTAAGAGCTTTTTTCCCAATATCTGTTCTAAAGTAAAGCGATTCACTATCAATATGGTTAACAGCTTTATAAGCTGCGTTTATTGCATCCGGGATAGTTTTACCCAAAGCAGTAACCCCTAGTACTCTTCCGCCGTTTGCGACAATATTACCATCATCCTGGGCGGTACCAGAGTGAAATACCAATACCCCGTCCATACTATTTACATCGTCAATGCGGTGAATTTGAAAACCTTTTTTGTAGTCCCCAGGATACCCTTTAGATGCCATGACAACACAAACGGAAGCTTCATCATACCATTGTATTTCTCCTTTTGCTACCCCTCCGGAAGAAATTGCGCTCATCAAGGGAACTATGTCTGAGCGCATTCTGATTAATAGGGGTTGAGCTTCAGGATCACCAAATCTGCAGTTAAACTCAAGCACCTTTATATCTGACTCATTTATCATCAGTCCGGCATACAAAATGCCCTTATATTCCCTGCCTTCCTCTTTCATAGCTTTAACTGTTGGTATCATAACTTTGTTCATTATAGCGTCATGAAGCTCCGGCGTTAAGATTGGAGCGGGAGAATATGCTCCCATACCGCCTGTATTAGGACCTTTATCTCCATCTAAAAGAGCTTTGTGGTCTTGAGATGATTCAAGGGGAATAACGTTTTCTCCATCAGTAAAAGCAATAAAAGACACTTCTTCGCCCTCAAGAAACTCCTCAATTACCACACAATTCCCGGAATCACCGAATATTTTACTATTCATAATATCATCGAGAATATTCACAGCTTCTTCCTCTGTATGACAAATGATGACTCCTTTTCCTGCAGCAAGGCCATCTGCTTTTATTACTAAAGGCGGTTTAACTTCTTTGACCCAATCTACAGCATCGTTGTAGTCAACAAAAGTAGAAAAGAATGCCGTTGGTATATCGTATTTTTTCATAAGGTTTTTTGAATATGCTTTGCTGCTTTCAATCTCAGCAGCGGCCTGATTCGGGCCGAAAATGTTAAGATTTTCTTCCTGAAATCTGTCAACTATGCCAAGCGAAAGTGGTATTTCAGGGCCTACTACGGTGAGGTCAATCTCTTCAGCTTTAGCAAACCTCACTAATGACTCTATATCAGTAACCTTGATGTCAACACATGCGGCATGCTTTGATATCCCAACATTTCCTGGCGCGCAAAATAGCGCTGTAACTAAGGGACTCTTAGATATCTTCCAGCATAAAGCATGTTCACGCCCTCCGCCACCAACAACTAGAACTTTCATATAATTTATCCTTTAAAAAAATTAAGCATCCGTTTCCAGAGCCCACTTAATGTACCAGATATTGGAACTTTTTAAATATAAAATATTTAGAGCAAAAATAATTCGCATAGCCAAACTATCACGAATTAATAATCCTAAAAATAGATTGATTTATTCCACAGTAACAACTTTTGCAAGGTTCCTTGGTTGGTCTACATCGGTTCCTTTATAAGTTGCTATATGATAGGCAAGAAGCTGGAGGGGGACTATAGAAACGATCGGACTTATCATGTTCGGACAATCGGGAACTTCAATTAGTTTATCTACATTACCCTGTATTTCTGGAGCATTCGGATCAGTAGTTAGAAAAATTACCTTACCCTTTCTAGCGCGTACTTCCTGTAAATTGCCCAATATCTTTTTGTAGGATACGCCGTCACCTGGGGCTATTAACACAATAGGCATATCTTCATCAATGAGAGCAATAGGCCCGTGCTTCATCTCGCCGGCAGCATAACCCTCAGCATGAATATAAGAGATCTCTTTTAACTTAAGCGCACCTTCAAAAGCAATAGGATAATTGATACCTCTTCCTAGATATAGAAAATTTCTATAGGTAAAGAACTCTTTGGCTAGTTCTTTTATTTGATTATCAAGCTTTAAAACGACTTGAATTAATTGAGGGATAGTAATCGCGTCCTTGATCATCTCAATGGCTTGTTTTTTTGTTATTTGTTTTTTAATCCTTCCCAAATAAACGGCAAAAAGATAAAAAGCAACGAGTTGAGTTGTAAACGCTTTAGTTGAAGCAACGCCTATTTCAGGTCCGGCATGCGTATAAATTACTCCATCAGAGTCTCTGGCAATTTTGCTCATCATTACGTTTGTAATGCTTATTGTTTTAGCGCCTCGAGACTTTGCTTCTATAAGAGCTTCTGAAGTATCTGCAGTTTCACCGGACTGTGAAACCGCGATTGCAAGTGTTTTATTGTCAATTATAGGGTTGCGATAACGAAATTCTGAGGCTATATCAACTTCTACGGAGATTTTAGCTATCTTCTCTATCATATACTTACCAATTAAGCTCGCATGATAAGAGGTGCCGCAGGCAAGAGCAACTATTCTATTAACATCCTTAAACATTGTGGGATTAACCCCTTCAAGCAGCACTTCGCCCGTCTCTTCAGAAAACCTCCCTCGCATCGTATCCAAAATAGCTTGTGGCTGCTCATAAATCTCCTTCATCATATAGTGACGGTATCCGCACTTTTCAACAGAAATAGGATCCCAGTTTATGGACTGAATCTTTCTCTTTACTGCGTTTCCGTCTAAATCGGTGATACTGACATTGTCCCTTTCGAGCACCGCGACATCACCGTCTTCTAAATAAATCACTTTACGGCTGAAAGGAAGTATGGCAGGCACATCAGAAGCCAGATAGTTCTCATGATCACCTATTGCCAATATAAGCGGTGAGAATTTTCTTGTGGCAATAACCTTATCAGGATCTTTGTCGGAAATAACCGCTATAGCATAAGAACCTTCTATCCTCTTAAATGCAGCCCTAGCTGCATCTTCAAAATCGAGTCCGGTGGCTGACATATCTTCGATTAAATGCGCTATTACTTCCGTATCGGTATCTGAATAGAATTTGTAGCCTTTCTTTTTGAGCTCATTTTTCAGATCTAAATAATTTTCTATGATACCGTTATGTACTACTGAGGTGCCGCTTGAGATATGCGGGTGGGCATTTTTTTGAGAAGCATCACCATGCGTTGCCCATCTAGTATGACCGATCCCAAGAGATCCCTTGGGAGATTGTTTATCAATTTTGGTTTTAAGTTTAGATAGTTTGCCTTTGCTTTTGAATACTTTTGATTTTCCGTTTTGGATTATTGCAATACCTGAGGAGTCATATCCCCTGTACTCAAGCCTGGAGAGACCTTGCAGCAATACATCAACTGTTCTTTTTTGATCTCCGATGTAGCCTAATATTCCACACATTTACTTTTCCTTATTTCGCCCCTTCTCCTTAGGCTTTCTCTTCCAGTCTTTTATTATCGTTTGTCTGGCTCTTCCTATAGCAAGCGTGTCTCTCGGAACATCCTTTGAGATAGTCGAACCAGCCCCCGTAGTAGAGCCTTTGCCGACTTTAATTGGGGCAACAAGCATTGTGTCACTCCCTATAAAGACATTGTCTTCTATAAGAGTTTTATGTTTTTCAAAACCGTCATAGTTACATGTAATTGTACCTGCTCCAATGTTAACATCTTTACCCAATGTAGCATCTCCAACATATGATAAGTGAGGGACTTTTGATCCTCTGCCTATTTTAGACTTTTTAATCTCCACAAAATTCCCAATCTTTGCCCCATCCATAATTTCAGCCTCAGGGCGTATATGGGCAAATGGACCGATAGTAACATTATTTTTAATTATGGCGCTAGTTATATAACAAGAAGACTTAACAGTTATTCCATTTCCAAATTTAGAATCTTCAATCCATGTCGAAGGGCCTATAACGCAACTACGCCCTATTTGGCTGTTACCGTAAATATGTGTGTTAGGATATATAGTAGTGTCGCGCCCAACTTTAACCTCGGGAGAGATGTAGGTCGTTTCAGGATCAATTAATGTTACACCTGAGCGCATAAGATTCTCATTAGTCCTCCACTTCAAAATGCTCTCAACTAGTGAAAGATCTGAGCGGACATTAACGCCCAAAACTTCATCACTATCCGAAATTATTGCTCCGTTAATTTTCAAAGAGTTTTTATAAGCTTGCTCTACTATATCAGTTAAGTAGTACTCCTTTTGCTTATTTCTTGTATTTACTTTATTAAGAGCATTCCACAAAAAAGAGCTCTTCACACAGTAGGTTCCTGAATTTATCTCATCGATAAAGCGCTCTTCTCTGTTTGCTTCTTTTTCTTCAACGATGCCTATTACATCACCTTTCTGATCCCTCTTTATTCTTCCATACCCGTAAGGGTCATCCACAAGTGCCGTCAGAATAGAAACATCTGCAGCATTTTTCTGATGATTATTAACAAATTTCTTAAGAGTGCTTGAGGTTATTAGCGGAAAATCTCCGTTTATGATAAGAATATTGCCTTTAAAACTTTTAAGAGCAGAATTAGCGCAATTTGCCGCGTGCCCCGTGCCCAACTGCTTAGTCTGTGCTACATAGGTTATTTTTTTAGAACTTGATAACTTTTTAACATCCTCGGCGCCATGACCTACAACGACAACGACACGCTTTGGCGATAAGTTCGAGACCGCATCCAGCACATAGCTCAGCATAGGTCGACCTAATACAGGGTGAAGAACTTTGGGAATATCTGACTTCATCCGTTTTCCCATACCCGCTGCAAGAATCACAACAGCTAAATTCATATCGCTATTTAGCCCTCCCGTATTTGTCTTCTAATCTTACAACGTCCTCAACTTCGGGTGTGGATGCCTCTATTATGTCACATTCCTCAATTGCAGTCATTCTGTGTTTGGTATAAGGGATGATCCTGATTGAGTGCCCCGGGATCATAGTCATTTCTTCTTTATTCCCGCCAGGTTTTTCGATCTCTAAAAGCATCTGTCCGCTATACAGATATATTGTCTCATCCTTAACCTCGTGATACTGGTAGCTTAAACTCTCACCCTTGTTTATATGAAGTATCTTAGCAACGTATCTATCTGTAAAAGCCCACCAAAGCTCATATCCCCAGGGTTTTTCCACTCTTTTGATATCGTTGGTTTCTATCAATTTGAGATTTCCTTTTTTATGAAATTGTTATGCTGAAGTATAAATCAAAAGGAGAAGGATTTATAACACAAATCTCAAATAAAATATATATGAGTATTAATCGTTTTGCGAATTTGCAGGATTCGGGATGATGATTAACTACAAATCCACCCTAACCCTCTTTTTCCAAAGGAGGGAATTAAATGGATTCTCGATTAAGGTGTTCAGGTATGACAGATAATAACTGAAAATCACTTTCTTTTATAAGTGCCCATTAACTGAGCGCTGTCTATTATATGCCCTGACATTGAAGCCTCAATGTTTTCTTTAGCAGAGCCTTCCTCTAAATCAAGATATGTGTCCAACGCATATAATTTAAAAAAATACCTGTGTGTTCCGGAAGGCGGACAGGGGCCTCCGTAACCGGTTCTGCCCCAGCCATTAGTCCCGGCGACTCCTTCAGGCTCCTTGCCTTTCTCAATTTTGGTAACGTCAGCCGGAATGTTAAACACAATCCAGTGATCCCAAGTACGTCCGGGAGCGTCCGGATCATCGTTTATTAAAACAAGACTCGCGGCATTCTCAGGAACGCCTTCAATATTTAATTCGGGAGATGTGTCAGAACTATCACATGTATATTCGGATGGTATTTCCTTACCATGTTCAAACGCTGGACTCGTTATTTTCATATCATCATTCCATTAAATTCAAAATTAGTTTTTACCGCTTTAGCGCAAGCCCAATTGTTATTTTACTATGTAGAAATTATATCGGATTAGTGGGCTTTAGCTGTGCTATTAAAAAAGTTAGGATAGATTAAAATGGGATGTCATCATCACCACCGAAGGAATCATCCTCAATCTCAAAGTCTCCCGGTATTTTCTCATCCGGAGTAGAAGGCGCTGCAGACTTGCCCCCTTGACCGCCTAGCATTTGCATATTTCTTGCAACTATTTCAGTTGTATATCGCGTGTTCCCTTCTTTATCTTCCCAGGAACGGGTCTTGATTGAGCCTTCTATATATACCATTCTTCCTTTGCTTAGGTACTCCCCGCAAATCTCAGCCAATCTTCCCCAGGCTACTATACGGTGCCACTCAGTGTCTTCCTGCTTCTCNCCTGATTTATTNGTATATTTTTCAGTTGTAGCAATAGTAAAATTGGCCACAGCCTGTCCACCGGTCGTATAACGAATTTCTGGGTCACGTCCTAAATTACCTATCAACATTACTTTGTTTACGGACATTCTTGTCTCCTAAAATCATTCTTTTATAAAATTCTATCATCTGAGGTGGTGAAAATCCAGAAATCTAAAACAGATGCGCCGAAAAAGAGAGAAATTGATGAAGGATTCTGCCCGTCATTCCCCAGATAATATACTGCTCATAATTATAAGCGTAGTCCTTTACCAATCTTCCACCTCTGTCCCGCATCCTTACCTGGGCGTTTTTATCGTCGGTTAAATGGGGCATAGGTACCCAGACTGTCTTCTCTACTTCGTTCGCATCGGGCTTTAAAATTACTTCCTCATTTAATACCGATAGATAGGGGGTAACAATATAGTTTCTGGCACGGGGATTGTTAGGATTTACGTCATCAATACTGCCCAGTATTCGGCCGCTGCTATTTATGTTAATACCCACTTCTTCATTAGTTTCACGGACTGCAGTTTCGAGCTTGTCTTTATCGCCACTCTCCATCCTGCCGCCGGGAAATGCCATATGCCCTGAAAAAGGGTCGCGTTCATTCTCAGGTCTTTTAATAAAGAGCATAGAGTAATTCTGCCCGCTCTCTTTTAATATCATCATGACTGAGGCATGAACAAAATCACCTTCTTTCAATATCTCATTTGCATTTCTCTCTGACAAGAGGTTCTCTAACGCGTGGATTGTATCGCTCAATTTGCTTGTTCCATAGGACTAATTAGTTGTAGACTTATTTTTGAGAGTTTCCTTAAAAATTTTGTAGGAGACTCCATCAAATAGCACGAAATATACCCTCTTGATAGAAGTCTTTTCATTACGCAAATAGTTCAAAACAATATCGATCATTATATTAGCACATTTCTCTAAGGGAAAACCTCCGACCCCAGTTCCAATTGCAGGAAAAGCCAAAGTCTTAACTTTCTTATTGGAGGCTGTGATTAGACTGTTCTTCGTTGCCGCTTTAAGTGACTCACTACTTACTGTACCCCCGAGACACATGCCGGCTGCGTGAATTACATATTCAGCTTTTAAATCACCCGCACCTGTTAGCGCAACTTCTCCAATAGAGACTGGCCCATGCTCGTCACACTCGAACTGAATAGACGGCCCGCCCTTGTTTCTGATCGCTCCCGCTACCCCGCTTCCCAATCTAAGATCGGTGTTGGCAGCGTTTACAATCGCCTCCACATCCGTATCTGTTATATCGCCCCGCGCTATCTCTATACTTTCCACTACATCAATCACAACTCCCGAGACTTCCTACCTAGATTCATGACTTGAGGAAATTAATGCACTATAAAGTAGAGCTATAATATTTCCCCACTTGTCAACGTGACATTTGTAACCAGGTGGGATTAATGCTGTAGAAGTATCTTCTAAAATCAGAGAAGGACCTCTAAATTCAAAACCGGAATAGAAGATGCTTCTATCAAAAACTCTTACATTGATATTTTTCCCGCCGAAAACAATTTTTTCTTTGGAAGGATTTATTTTTATTCTTTCATTTTTAAGATA
>JGI24023J19991_10003358_pt1 | contig 11306 bp, 11 predicted proteins | sample Cruoilmetagenom1_FD_19991 | JGI IMG/M metagenome (IMG submission 19991)
CCCGAACCATGCTGGATCTGGGAGAAGATGGGCTGCGTAAACACATCAAGACGATTGGCCTGTACAACAGCAAGGCTAAAAACATCATCAGGACGTGTCAGTTGCTGATTGAAAAGCACAGCAGTGACATCCCGGATGACCGCCAGTCGCTTGAAGCACTGCCGGGGGTTGGCCGTAAAACCGCCAATGTGGTGCTCAATACTGCGTTTGGACAACCAACCATGGCAGTGGATACGCATATCTTCCGCGTCTCCAATCGCACCAGGATTGCACCCGGGAAAACACCGCTGGAGGTTGAGAAACGCCTGCTGAGATTCATCCCGTCAGAGTTTCTCCAGGATGCGCATCACTGGCTGATTCTGCATGGCCGCTATGTTTGCATCGCACGCAAACCACGCTGCGGTTCCTGTATCATTGAGGATCTGTGTGAATACAAGCATAAAACCGAAGAGTAACGTCTCAATAGTAGCGTGCATTTCGCGGCCAGAGGGCCGCTCCCACAGGAAGTGCAGATAGCAAAAGTAGGAGTGGTCTTCTGACCACGATTATATTGAAATAGCATACTACCCTCATGCACGGACCTTCCGGGAAGTTACAAAACTGAAGAGTAAGCAGAAGATGTTGGAGCAAGCTTTGCCTATAGATAACCTGGTCGCCTGCCACAGCTGTGACCTGCTGCATGAGAAAACAGCACTGGGTGAAGGCGAGAAGGCCTGGTGCAGTCGCTGCGGCAGCTTGCTGTATCGCACCAATGACAACACAATCGAGATATCACTGGCTTTGACCATCGCATCACTGCTGCTGTTTCTGTTTGCACAGCTGCTGCCGTTTCTATCGATCGATGTGGATGGTAATAAAACCACCATCTACCTGGTGTCAACCATCGATACATTGTCACAGCTTGACAACCTGCTGCTTAGTATTTCCGGCGCCCTGTTTCTGGTGATAATCCCTTTCGGTGTATTACTGCTTGACCTGCTTTTGCTCAGTGCGCTCTATGGCAACAAAAGACCGCTGACGCTGTTTGCGCGACAGCTGCTGCTGTTAATCGGGCGCCTGGCGCCGTGGAATATGCTTGAGATTTTCCTGCTTGGGGTACTGGTCACCATCGTTAAACTTGCGTCGATAGCGGAAATCACACTGCACCAGGGTTTCTGGGCATTTGTGGCTCTGGTGGTGATCAATCTGTTCGTCTCGACAACACTGGAGCCGGAGGAGCTGTGGCAGGCCATCGACAGGCATTAACTGCGATGCAGGCGGGGCTTGCCTCCTGCCATGTATGCGGCAAGCTGCAATCCTGTAAAGCAGACCGCAATTGCGTGCGCTGCGGCAGTCGTCTCTATCAGCGCAAGCCCTTCAGTGTACAGCGCAGCTGGGCTTTCCTGATTACCGCACTGATTCTCTATGTACCGGCGAATCTATACCCTATAATGAACACCACATCACTAGGCATAATGGATGAGAAAACCATTGTCGGCGGAGTAATTCTGTTGTGGAGCATGAAGTCCTATCCGGTAGCAGTGATTATTTTCACCGCTTCTATCGTCATACCCCTGCTGAAGTTTCTGGTTATCGGCCTGCTGCTGCTCTCCATCTGGAAGGGCCACACCGGCAAGCTGAATCAGCAGACCCGCTTGTTCCGCGTTATCGAATATATTGGACCCTGGTCAATGATTGATGTGTTTGTAGTCATATTGCTGGTCGCACTGATACAGTTCGGAGGAATCGCAACTGTTCTTCCAGGCTCCGCCGCCATGGCATTTGCAGGAATGGTGATAACGACGATGTTATCCGCGATCAGTTTTGACACCCGCCTACTCTGGGACAATGAATGAAGCAGACTCCTGAGAACAACAGCAATTCTGCTGCACAGCCCCGAACAACAAACAGAACAAACCGGATTTCACTCATCTGGGTCGTTCCTCTGACTGCCCTGGTGATCTCGTTCTGGCTCACCTGGCAGCACTATGCCTCACTCGGCACCCTGATTACGATTCGCTTTGTCTCTGCGGAAGGGCTGGAAACAGGAAAAACGGCTGTCCGCTTCCGTAGTGTCGAAGTTGGCAAGGTCGAGAGCATGCATCTCGACAGCACGCTGCAGCAGGTTATTGTAACTGTGCGCATCAACAAGGAGAGTAGTAATCTCCTCAATGAAGGCACCCGTTTCTGGATAGAGCGCCCGCGCATCGGGCCCGGCGGAGTCTCCGGCCTGGGTACGCTCTTTTCAGGCGCCTACATCGCCATGTCAACCTCGGCTGACAAGAGTCTCGGCTACCAGGAGCACTTTACCGGACTCGAGGACCCTCCCCTGACTGCAACCGGTGAACCGGGACTGCATCTGTTTCTGACCTCCACTGCCGGGGCATCGCTCACGACCGGAGCACCGGTGCTCTACAAGCAGTTTGAAGTAGGCAAGATCGAAAGCAGGCGTCTTGTCGATGATGGCCAGACCATCGCCTACGGGATTTTCATCAACGAGCCTTATGACCGTTTCATCAACAGCAACACCAAGTTCTGGGAGTTGGGTGCCTTCAAAATGGACTTTGGCGCACAGGGGATGACTGTCGAGATGGAATCGCTCGCTGTACTCATCAACGGCGGCATATCATTCGCAACGCCGAAACGCCTGAATGANGGATTACCNGTTGAGAATGACTCCACGTTNGAACTCTATCCGAACCGTCNGGAAGCNCACCTGGATCTTACCAATACAGAATCTGCATTTGGATATATCCTCCATTTTAACGAATCCCTGCGCGGCCTGGCCATCGGTTCACCGGTCGAATACCAGGGTGTCGAAGTGGGTCATGTTGCGGATATCACAATTGAAAATAATATTGTCACTGGAAAACTGACCACGCCGGTTCTGATTTTCCTTGATCCGGATCGTATTGGCAGTGAACTGGAAGAGAAGGATATCCCGGCCCTGCTGGACAAAGCCGTCGCACAGGGTTTGCGCGCACGCCTGCAATATTCTAGCTGGCTGACCAACCAGCTCTTTATCGAACTGGTGATGACTGAAGATCCGCAGCATGCCTCGATCAATCCCGGAGATCCCTATCCCGACTTCCCGGCCATCGCCAGCGCCATGGGAGAGATCATGAACAACATCTCTTCAGTCATTCATAAAATCGACAGGCTCCCTCTCGAGGATCTGCTCACCTCTGCGAATGTGCTGATCCGCGATATCGACAGCCTGGTACGCAAACCCGCCGACAGCGAGCTGGGTGAACAGCCGCAGCTGCGTCGGGAACAACTGCAAAGCGCGCCGGTGCAGAGCCTGCTGAGCAAGGTCAATCATGCGCTTGACGGCATCAACCCGATCCTCCATTCTGACAAAACCCAGGCGCTGCCCGCACAGTTGTCCGCCTCGATCCGGAAGCTCAACAGCACACTGAAATCAGTAAAACAGATGCTGGAGGGCGACAAGGCCCGTTCACCACTCTATTATGAGTTGTCGACCACGCTCAAAGAGCTGACCCGCGCTGCTCGCTCGGTTGGCCGGCTCTCCGAGACGCTGGATGAGAAACCCAACGCACTGTTTTTTGGAAATGATTAAGTTCTCAATAATCCCGTCCGTTTCGCGGTCAGAAGACCGCTCCTACGGCTCTATGTGACGTCAGATGTGGGAGTGGTCTTCTGACCACGATTAAATGCTATAGCATTTTATTCACATGCACGGTGTTATTGAGAAATCCCNATAGTTATTGAGATGTTACGGAAATGATGAATAAAAGACTGCTTTTTTTACCTCTGATCCTGTTCCTCGCTTACGGCTGCGCCTCTAATCCGGGAAGTGGAATTCACTACTACCTGCTGACGCCCTCCTCACCGGGCGGGAGCATATCCGCACATCGCCATCTGAACGTTGGAATCGGCCCGATCGAGCTTCCCGAGTATCTCTCCCGTGCACATATCTTCACCCAGACAGGGAAGACACAGCTGAAGTCAAATAAACAGCATCGCTGGGCCGGCTCCCTGGAGAACAACCTTACCGATGTGCTGGCGACGGATCTGGGCATGCAGCTGCAAATGAGCCATATCGAAATCTANCCCTGGGATCGACCACGTACAGTCGACCGGCAGATCGTGGTGCATGTAACCCGGTTCATTGCAGACGGCAGAACAGTCTACCTNGATGCGCGCTGGCGNGTGCTGGACAAACAGGGGGATCAGCGCAGGATNGGCAGTGCCCGTCTACAGANNAGCCTTGAAAGNANTGTGGCNGATGATGATTTTGACGCAATTGTCAGCCTCATGAGCGACCTNGTCGGTNAGTTGGCCCATGAAATCGCGGTTTCGTTATAGGATCAACTAAACTCCAGAGTGAACCCTGCTTTTTTCAGGTAACCCTGCTCGCGTACAAGATCAGCCTGTGTCAGCATATGCTGTGACAGCCAGGCGTCGGGAAACTGCAGCTTGATGTTTTTGCCGGAGAGATTCAATTCAATATCCGGAACCTGGTCCGCCGTGCGGCCGCGATGCAGCAGCACTGCCAGACGCAACAATACGCACAGGCGCCTCCCCTGTTTTCTCAGACGCTTTACCAGCGCATCGAATGCAGCGCGGCGAAACTTGCGACGATGATTCAACACCAGCGTTGCCAATAGCGCCTGCTCCTGGCGTGAAAAACCCGGCAGGTCTGCGTTGAAGAGAATGTACGCGCCGTGTTTGTGATACCGGCCATGCGAAACCTGAAGTCCGATCTCATGCAACTGTGCTGCCCACGAAAGGAGATCGCGGGCGTCATCATCCAGTTTCCACGGCTTCCTGGCTGCCAGAAATAACCTGTCAGAGCTCACGGAGACTCTCTGTGCCTGCAGCTGATCGACACTCCAGCGGCCCGCAGCTGACTGTACAGAAGCCGCACGGGCATCGCTGTGGTTGATTCTGCCCACCAGGTCGTACAGCAGCCCCTCGCGCAGCGACTGCTCCGAGACACGCATTTCATCGATGTCGAGGGTTTCAAAGACGCCTATAAGGACGGCCAGGCCTCCCGGCAGCACCTGCTTGCGGTCATCCTCCAGCATCTCCAGTTCAAGCTTGTCGATATGCCCGGCTTTGATCAGCGCATCACGCAGCCGGTAGAGGCTTTCACGCGTCACTCCACTGTCGCTCCATCCCTGTGCATGCGCAATATTGCGAATCGCCTTGATGGTTCCGGAGCAGCCTATCGCCTCTTCCCAGTTGTCCGCCCAGAAGCTGCTTGCTATCGGGTAGATGGTGAGACGCGCCTCCATGACGGCGCGCTTCATCTGCTCACGGCTGATCTTGCCATCACTGAAAAATCGCTTGCTGGAACTGACGCAGCCGGCCAGCAGACTCTCGCGAAATCGGCTTTGCAGGCCTTCACCGATAATCAGCTCGGTGCTGCCGCCGCCAATATCCACCACCAGGCGCTTGCCTTCCCTCGCCTCCCGCCCATGGGCAACGCCGAGATAGATCAGACGCGCCTCTTCGCGACCGGCAATGATTTCGATCGGATGGCCAAGCAGCTTTTCAGCATCCTCGACAAACCTGGCGGAATTCGTCGCCACACGCAGGGTATTGGTTCCCACCACGCGCACCGTACCCAGCGGCAGGGAACGCAGTCGCTGGGAGAAACGCTGCAGTGACTCCAAACCGCGTCTGCGGGCGTCAGGATGCAATTTACCTTTTTTTGTCAGGCCGCCGCCAAGCCGCACCGGGTCACGCAATCTGTCGATAATCGAGAGCGTGCCGGAGTCGTCCAGGCGGGCGACGATCATGTGAAAACTGTTGGAGCCAAGATCAATGGCTGCAACAACATCTGGTTGTATTTGAGTCACGGACATATCAGGTTTTAGCCGGAGTTTTGCGGGCACGGTTTTTCAGCGATTTCCCCTCTGCCGCACGCTTTTTACGCGCCTCTTTGGGGTCGGCAATCAACGGACGGTAGATCTCGACGCGATCGCCATCCTGCAGCACGGCATCTGACCTGGAAATTTTGCCGAAGACTCCAAGGCGGCTTTTACCGAGGTCGATATCGAGAAATTCCTGCAGGATGCCTGACTGCTCAATCGCCTCTGCTGCAGTAATTCCCTGCTGCGCCTCCACTGGCAGGATCAATTGCCGCCCCTCCAGCGCATGTGCGACTTCAACATGTATCAGATTATTTTCCACCGTAAACCTCTTCAGCCCTTTTGCAAAATGAGTCAACCATCGAATTGGCAATATGCGCAAACACCGCACCGAACGCCANCGTCATGAGTTTACCCGAAAATTCAAACTCGAGATGCAATGCGATCTTGCTNGCATTCTCTCTGAGCGGTGTAAANTCCCATTGACCGTGCAGGTGAGTGAAAGGCCCCTCCTGCAGATCGATCTGCATCGACTCACCCTCGACATAACGGTTGCAGGTTGTGAATGACTGCACCACGCCGGCGCGTGCAACCTCGATCTCACCACAGATTTGACACCCTTCCCGGTCTTCAGAGACCATTCTGGAAGAGCGGCACCAGGGCAGAAACTCCTGATAGTCACCGACAGCATAGACCAGTTGGAACATCTCGGCTGCAGAGTGATGCACCAGCGCACTTTTTTCAACGACAGCCAAATCAATACCCCTTTCTACCCACTTCCCGGTCGAGTTCACCGCTTTTCAGCTTGTCAAGATACTCTGTCAGCGCACTCTTGACCTTGCCGCTCAACAGATAGAGGCCGATGAAGTTGGGGAAAGCCATTGACAACAGCAGCAGATCGCTGAAATCCAGGATGCTTGCTGCACTGCTGACGGAGCCAACGATGATGAAGAGCACAAACAGGATGCGGTAGACCATCGAGTAGTCCTCGCCAAAGAGATAGGTCCAGCAACGCTCACCGTAGTATGACCAGGAGATCATGGTGCTGTAGGCAAACAACACCACCGAGATAGAGAGGATCACCGGGAACCAGGAGATCGCAGTTCCAAATGCGGCGGAGGTCAGGGCGGCGCCCTCCCTGCTTGCGACCAGTGCGGCAAACTCGCCATTGGCGTCATAGACGCCGGTGATGATGATCACCAGTGCCGTCATGGTGCAGATGACAATGGTATCAATGAACGGTTCGTACAGCGCCACGATACCCTGGCGTACTGGATAAGGCGTTCTGGCCGCGGAGTGGGCAATCGCAGCTGAACCGATACCAGCCTCGCTGGAGAATGCCGCACGCTTGAATCCCTGCACCACGGCGCCAATCAAGCCGCCGATGCCAGCCTCCATGGAAAATGCTGAGTTCACGATCAACAGCAGTGCATCAGGCAGCATTGGAAAGTTGTATAAAATAATCCACAATGCAGCCAGCAGGTAGATGAAGACCATTACAGGAACGATCTTTTCAGCCGTATGCGCGATGCGCTTGATGCCGCCGATAATTACTACGCCTACAGCAAAGGCCATGACAACGCCAAATGCCCAGTTGTTGTCTGCAAAAAAACCAACCTGCTGCTGAACTGCTCCCAGCGCCTGTCCGACCTGAAAAGCATTACCGGCACCGAGTGAGGCGCCAATGGTGAGGATCGCAAACAGCGCCGCCAGTCCCTGCCCTATGCCACCACCGATACCGCGTGACAAATACTCCATGGCGCCGCCCATCACATGGCCGTCTGAACGCACCTCGCGATACATCTGCGCCAGGGTCACCTCGGTGAATTTGGATGTCATCCCCAAAAAACCGGCTATGATCATCCAGAAAGTCGCTCCCGGCCCGCCGATACTGATCGCGATGGCGACACCGGCAATATTTCCCAGACCCACTGTTGCGGAGAGGGCCGTGGTCAATGCTTGAAAATGAGATACCTCGCCCGAGTCATCCGGCTTGCTGTATTTGCCGCGAATGACATCCAGGGCATGCTTCATTAATCGCAGATTGACAAAACCCATGCGCAGGGTCAGAAAGATGGCTCCGACAATCAGCCAGGCGACAATCATCGGCATTTCACCTTCGCCGGGCATCACGTCAAAAAAGAGCAGTGTCGCCAGGTAGCCGTTGAGTGCCGCAAACCAGGCATCAACCTGGCCGTTCTCTCCGGCTGCAAAGACAACAGCAGGGAGAAGAGAGATGATCAGGAATAGAGATAGCTGTTTGATTTTGAGATATTTCATGAGGTGGTATTTGCTGTTTGATGCATTTGGTTTTTCTCTTTTTTATCCAGTTATCGGTCAGAATCGTCCTCTCTTTGAAACCGCACCATACCGGTGAATGCCGAAATCCTGGAGATTCAGGAAAATAATACTTGATAAATCAACTCGAGCTACATAGCATTCACCCGCCGCGGTTATAATAAACGTAATATGAGTGATACAAAAGCACAAAGTCTGGTTGCAGACGAAATGGTCAAGGTCAATGACTTCATCCTGAGTCAACTGCACTCGGATATCGTTCTGATCAATCAGATCGGCCACCATATCATCAATGGCGGCGGCAAGCGATTGCGCCCGATGCTGGTATTGATCGCTGCAAAGGCCGTCGGTTATCAGGGCGGCAAACACATCGATATCGCGGCCATCATCGAATTCATCCATACTTCAACCCTGCTGCATGACGATGTGATCGACCATTCCGACCTGCGCCGCAACCAGCAGACTGCCAATGCCGTATGGGGCAATGCAGTCAGCGTTCTGGTTGGGGATTTTCTCTATTCACGCGCCTTCGAGATGATGGTTGCCGTCCAGCAGATGCGCGTCATGGATCTCCTCTCGCATGCAACCAACCGCATTGCCGAAGGTGAAGTGCTGCAACTGATGAACTGCAACGATCCGGACATCACCGAGGAGCAGTATGTCGAGGTGATCGTCAGAAAAACAGCGACCCTGTTTGAAGCGGGAACCCGCCTTGCTGCAGTCATTAGCGATGCTGACACTGAGACTGAGCAGGCGCTTGCAGACTACGGTATGGAGCTTGGTATTGCGTTTCAGATCATCGATGATGCTCTCGACTACAGCGACAATGATATTGGAAAAAATATCGGTGACGACCTCGACGAGGGCAAACCCACCCTGCCGCTGATCCGCGCCATGCAAACCGCCCCCGAAGACCAGGCTGCGATCATCCGCAACGCCATCGAAAACGGCGGTCGGGAAGATATCGAGGCAGTAACCCGCGCAATTGAAAGCTCTGATGCAATCGCTTACACTATGCAGGTTGCGGTCGAGCATTCCGAAAAGGCCATCGCGGCTCTGGAGGTTCTGTCGCCTTCACCCTACCGCGACGCACTCGCAGAACTGGCTGAATACTCCGTGCGTCGCGCCAACTAAATCCATACAATTCCAACACCATCGGGGTGTAGCTCAGCCTGGTAGAGCACTGCCTTCGGGAGGCAGGGGCCGGAGGTTCGAATCCTCTCATCCCGACCAATCAATTCAACCACTTAACAAATCATCACATACATCAAAATACTATCTGGGTGGATTTTGGGGTGGAATCTGAAATCATAGAGGCAATCCAGAAATATGGAGCTGATGCAGTATTGACCGCTTCTGCAGCTGGAGAATGCGAGAACTTCGAACCCCTGCGAGCGATGGGCATCGAGTGCTACGATATCTCTGATGTCACCTACATCGGCATGACGGTCTACAACAGCATGACGCCAGAGGAAAAAGATGTTCTCTACCAGGAAGCTCTAGCAGACGATCCAATAGGACCGTAGCCAGCATCTACATGGATCCAATCAGCGGCACATTGATTCAAGACTGGATCCAGTAAAAGCACTGGCATCCACCCCATGCATAGCACCACCTGAATTCACACAGACACCCTGCAATCAACCACCTATAAAGATCCTCCATCCTTACACGCCACCCTTGTCAAGCAATCGATCGCACCCTGCATATATAGCGTCTGAGAGCATAAAAAGCCCGACTCAATAATCGGGCTTGTCAGCAGTTCCAGGTAAACTGAAACCGGCAGCATAGAGCGGTCTATTTTTACAGATACTTCACCGTGTCCACAAGACAAAGATTCCGAGGATGAAACAACCTGCCAACCAAAAGACAATAATTTCACCACTTCCCGTGAAGGCCGAACTGATTGCATGACCGGCTTTACCTGAGTTCATTTTGCTTTCCAGTATTGAACTTGTCGCTACCCAATAGCCAATGTGCCAAATAGCCATTACGACATTGAAGCCCCAGAAGAGAATGAGTGCAATGTGACTGACCTTCTCACTTGTGTTCTTTTTCAGGACAAAATCGCAGTAGGGACAAATCCGTAATCTTTTTGGAATGAACTTCCCGCATTTATCGCATTCTTGTAATTTCACNNGTGTTCCACANGNTTTTTTGGTGGATCAGAGTATAGTGCAAAATTCATTACAGATGTGTTTTCAATCTCGGGTATTCAGTGCAAACCCTNGGTACTTGAATGATGCAAATTCAGGAAATATCAAAATCCCCCATTTTTCACTATAGCTGCNCCAATGACCACTAGAGGAAAGATAATCGAGATCGGAATCAGTACCAATGCAAATTTCCGTAAAACTTGCATGTNATCCCACTCAGTTACAACAGCACCCTGAATTTCCCTTTCCATGGTTTCCAACTCTTCAGCTTTCTCATTAATCATCTTTTTNTCCGAAATACGAATTATCGTGTAGGAGAAATCGTACATCTTCCAAGAATCACTGTCTTGCCCAAGCGCGCCAATCGTTTGTCCCTAGCATGAAAATTTACTCAAAACCGACTGCCGATCCAGGTGAATAAACTCCCTCCAGGCATGCAACCTGAATTCCTGCCTGTAAAGCTCAACCCCTACCATGCTATCGCATGTCATCAGGTGACGGTGTCACGAGTTTGCATCAATTCCGATGCAGGGCTTCCTTGACCTTCGGCTGCACGGCTTTGGGAACCTTGTTCAGCACATTGGCTGNCTTGTGGACTCAGCAATAACAAAGTCAACAAAGCCAGCGTCAATGTGGTGGACGATCCTCNACGACTGACCGCTGAGTACTCCTATGTGTAGCTACACATAGGAGTACTCATTGTTCTTCTCATGATCATCTCTCCCTATATTTGATCAAGTATATTTTTTGCTATTGAAACTGCCTTTTCCCTGAGGTTTCCCCCTCCTTTTTCATCGATACTGATGTGTACAATCAAATTCTCTTTTGTGATCAGCGAAAGTTGCTTACGCTTTTCGGACCACACGGCTTCCGTATCTATATCCTCGACTTTATTTGCATCTGAATACGATGCCAGGACACGTTGAAAATCATCTGGACTTTTCGCCCGGGCATAGATGACTTGCAGCTTATTCCCATCAGGCGCGAGCCCGTATTTTTTCCTTGATGCATCTTTCTTTGATTCAACACCCCA
>JGI24023J19991_10003359_pt1 | contig 11298 bp, 9 predicted proteins | sample Cruoilmetagenom1_FD_19991 | JGI IMG/M metagenome (IMG submission 19991)
TACTAAGTATTCCAAAAATAGGTGTGTTAAATAGGCATAATGCTTTATTACCAAAAAATAGAGGTCGATTAACACCATTTTGGGTAGCTTTAAATGGAGAAAAAGAAACGGGTGTATCAATACATTTTGTAGAAGAAGGTATTGACTCTGGAGACATTATAGTGCAAAAGAAGTATAAAGTCAAAAATAGAGATAATTTTAATTCAATTGTTAAGAAGAATTATACTATTGCAGCAAAAGCAATGATTGAAGCTATAAATATTTTAGAAAGAAAGGAGTTTAATTATATTTCAAATGATGATGATTTGGCGACATACAATACAACTCCAAGCTTAAATGAGGCATTTCAATATAGAATGAAACGAATAAAATCTTTATTTTCTTGATTAAGAATAGTAGTCCAAGCAACCATTCCTTTTTATATGAATTAAAATAATCTTCAATAAAAACATTAAAGCACTTTAAATCAAAGGATTACTTTTATATATAATTTTTGCAAATAATTTGCGTTATAGTAAATAATATATTATATTTGCAAAGCTATTAAAAAAGAAACACCCCTAAAGAATGATACTTACAACTTATAAGTATATAAAAAAGAAGAATACAAATTTTTCAGTTTTATTTCAAAAACTAGAGAAAGGTATTTCTTTTATTCTTTTCAATATAGTTTATTTTTCTTTCAACTATTTATCTTTAACTAAACCTAAATTGATTAATGTCATTGGTATTCATCCATATGATTTTGATTATTATTTAAAAGATAAAGTTTAATTAAAATATTGCTATGATTTCAAACTCCCCAAAAAAGAAAATAGAATTTAAGGATTATTTCAAATTAAAAAATGAAGATAGTCTTGAAGAATTTTTGCAGTCTGTAGCAATAGCTGGGCCAGTAGAAAAGCAAAAAAACACCAAGCTTAAACCTCGTATCCTAAATTTTAAAAAATCAGCTGATTTTTCTTCACTTGAAAGAATCAAAATAGTAGTTGATGGATTAGTAGGCGTTAATAGTGAAAAAGAAATTTGTAAAAAAGAGGGTATTTCAATTAAAATGTATTCTATTTGGAAAGAAGAATTTTTAGATGCATTTAATAAATATTCAGAAATTGAAATATTACAAAGAGCATTAAACTCTAATAATAAGGAAACAATTGTTGATGGAATTGGTTTAGAAGCTTATAGCTTCTTTAAGAAGTTTATTGATATTTCTTCTATAAAGAATTTAGTAATTCCACAAAATAAAACTCTTTCTGCTTATAATGATATTGATGGTGTTGAAAATGTTATTTTACTTAATAAAATAAATAATTTTAGACAAATTAATAAACAATTCGAAGAGGTTAATGCTAAGTTACCTATAGGAGGTATTCTTTTAGGAAGTTTTGAAACTTTTACAGCTATAGCCCAAAAGAACCCTATATATAAAATTCCTGTCTTAAAACATTTATATTTTGGTTTTGAGTTTTTATTCAAAAGAGTATTTCCAAAATTACCAATTTTAAAGAAACTATATTTTTTCTCTACGAAAGGTAAAAATAGATTTCTTTCTAAAGCNGAGTCTTTAGGTAGATTAGTTTCTTGTGGTTTTGATATTATTGATGTAAAAGAAATTGATGGTATAAACTATTTTGTTGTTGAAAAAGTAAAAGAACCGGCTTTTAATATGAATCCTAGTTATGGTCCATTATTTAAAATGAATCGTGTAGGTAAAAATGGTAAAATTATAGGTGTATATAAATTAAGAACCATGCACCCATATTCAGAATATTTACAAGATTATGTTTTGAAATTAAACGGTTATGCAGAGTCGGGAAAACCTGCTGATGATTTTAGAATAGTACCTTGGGGTAAATTTATGCGTCGATATTGGTTTGACGAATTGCCACAGTTAATTAATGTATTAAAAGGAGAATTGAAATTAGTAGGTGTTAGACCAGTTTCTGAACGCTATTTTCAAGATATTCCTAAAGATATTCAGGAGTTACGTTTGACTCAAAAACCTGGATGTGTACCACCTTATGTAGCTTTAGACAGAAAAGGTTCAATAGGTAGTGTATTGCAAGCAGAAAAAGAATATCTACAAGAAAAAAACAAGAACCCTTATACTACTGACACGAAATTTTTCTTTAAAGCCATGTATAACATTATTTTCAAAAAGAAAAGAAGTGCTTAATTAAATTTTCGCATCTTTCAAAAACATAAACAAACCCTATCTATTTTAGATAGGGTTTGTTTTTTATANTAATNATCTCAACTAGAATAAGTATAAAATTTATTAAAACTTAAATNAGTTTGTTGAAATTTATATAATNAAATTGTCAAGCNCTAATCAGAAACTTAAGANCGTTATTANTTTAAAGTTGTTGNTGACTCAATAAAGCNNTTACTTTTTGCTTGAAATTACTTATTGAATATTTTACAAATTCATAATCTTTAGGGTAGGGTAACTCTTTAGTTTGCAAAGCCTTATGATATTTTTGTTCTATTGCACGTTGATCACCTCTATATTTACCATAAGTGTTTTGAAATTTTGCTTCTCCAAATATTGGGTTTGTAGCTACTGTTGTTTTTTTATTTAAATCTTTAATAGTTACTGAACCATCTAATTTAGAAGCTTTATTCTGTTGATATAAAGCAACTTCTGCACTTACTATTTTATATTTAGCTGTTTTAATGTCATTTCCTTTATCATCTTTCATTACATTACCATTACCATCTAATTTGTATTGATAGCCATCTTGCACTTTTGCTTCTTGTGGCACAGTTTGTTGAGAAGTCTTTTCAGGTTCAAATGCTAATTTATTTAATAGAATATCTATTTGGTACGAATAATGAATTCCTTTTTCTTTCTTGTTGTGATACAATACCCACGGATTATTAAAGTTTGTAGAATTAATTGCAGAAAAATCTTTGATGCTATCATTAGAAATAGCTTTTACATTATTTTTAAGTGTAACATAAATAAAATTACTTCCTTTACTTTTAGCCTTTTTAAGTAATGCATCTAGATCACTTCTATATGTAGGATCTAAATATATTAAATCTTCTAAATGTTTATAGGCAGTTCTAGCATCAAGTTGATTCCCTTTCATTTTGTCTATTGCATTTTTATATAAAGCAGTTGAATAATTGGTTTTTGATGTTTTTACTTTCTTGGTATAATCATCAAAATCAAAAGAAACCTCATTACCTTCAAAATATAATGGTTGTAAGGCTTTTATTTCATCTTGTCTAATATCTAAATTTAGATATAAACCATATATTTTTTTAAGATTTACAGGTGTATTTTGTTTTTTTAATCTCTTTATTTCTTCTAAATCCTGTATCGTAGCTTTTGTATAAGCTTCTTTTAAAATAGGAATATGTTTTTGTTTTGATTTTTTTGTTTTGTCTTTATTTAATTGAGCTAATGATGTATTAAAAGCATCTTTGTAATTACCAGTTTGAATTAAATTAGTTGCTTTTTGAGTGCCTCCACACGATAGTATAGAAATAGCTAAAAATAGGAGTAGTATATTCTTCATAATAAGATTTAATTATTAGTTATTACAAAGTTACTATTTTAATTTAAAATCATCATACCAGTAGATAAATGGTATGATGATTTTTATGTTTTATTGTAAAGCGGGTAAAACTTTACCTGTACAATCTCCAAAACCAATGCGAACTTCATTATTTTCACAATAACCTTTCATTATAACCGTATCTCCATCGTTTATAAACTTACGCTCAGAACCATCTTTGAGTTTTATTGGGTTTTGACCTCTCCAAGTCAGCTCAAGCATAGAACCATAACTATCTTTTGTTGGCCCTGATATAGTTCCTGAACCCATCATATCTCCAGCTCTAACATTACAACCATTACTAGTATGGTGTGTGAGTTGTTGCACCATCGTCCAATACATATATTTAAAGTTAGAATGGCTTACTAGTGTTTCTTGCTTACCTTCTGGCTGAATAAATGCCTGTAAGTTGATATCATAACTTTTCTTTCCACTTTGCTTTAGGTAGGGTAAAGGCTTAGGTTCTTGTTTAGGGCTCTCAACTTTAAATGGTTTTAAAGCATCTAAAGTAACTATCCAAGGAGAAATGGTAGAAGCAAAGCTTTTACCTAAAAATGGTCCTAGTGGTGCATATTCCCATCCTTGAATGTCTCTTGCACTCCAATCATTAAAAAGTACCAATCCGAAAATATAATTTTTAGCATCATCAATATCAATATGCTGACCAAGATGATTGATATCTGTAGTGATAAAAGCCATTTCCAATTCAAAATCTAACAACCTTGAAGGCCCGAAGTTCGGTGTGGTACTCCCTTCAGAAGGTCTTGACTGTCCGATTGGTCTTCTAATAGGTGTTCCAGAAGGAACAATAGAAGAGCTTCTGCCATGATAACCAATGGGGATGTGTAACCAATTTGGCAACAATGCATTTTCAGGATCTCTAAAAAGGCTGCCTACATTAGTAGCATGTTCTTTACTGGCATAAAAATCGGTGTAATCGCCAATATCTACAGGTAATTGCATCTCAACTTCATCCATGGCAAAGATAATTTTATCTTTGTGATCAGAATTTTCTTTTAAAGATAGATTATTAGCGTCAAAAATTTCAGCAATTTTATTTCTTACCAATCGCCACGTTTTTCTACCATCTGCAATAAAATCATTCAAGGTGTCTTGTAGAAAGATATCATCAGTTAACGGTATTTCTTCAAAATACCCTAATTGATGTAAAGCTCCTAAGTCAATGGCAAAATCTCCAATTCTTGTACCAATAGTAATGATGTCATCTCGAGTTAAAAAAACTCCAAAGGGGATGTTTTGTATTGGAAAATCTGAGTTTTTATCTATAGGAAGCCAAGTTTTTCTATTCGGATTATTAGCGGTTATTTTCATATGTTTATAATTATTTTTTCAAATATAAAAGTTTCTGTGTATAAGAAAAATGAAATTAGTATTTTTGACTTCATTTTAACATTTTAATAAAGTATAATTTACTAATGAGTACTATTTTAGATAAAGAAAATTCTGAAGTTTTAATACAAAGAGTTCGAAATTTAACACAATATTCAGAAGCAAGATGGGGTAAGATGAATATAGTACAAATGTTAGTGCATTGTAATGAATTCGCAAAAATGGCAATAGGTACTAAAAAGATGAAGCGTATGTTTTTAGGGCGAATTTTTGGGAAGATGGTTTTAAAAAAAGCTTTAAAGAAAAATACTCCTTTAAAAAAAAATTCACCAACTGTACCCGGGTTAATTGTTGCCAGTAGAAAAGATTTCAATAAAGAAAAAGATGATTTTATGCGTGTCTTATCTACACTTGGTATGATGAAAATTGAGGATTTTAACAGTAAAATACATCCTTTTTTTGGTAAAATGACAGGCAGGGAATGGGGTATTTTAATGTACAAACATTTTGATCATCACTTAAAACAATTTGGAGTGTAAGATAGAAAATCTAAAAAACAAATTTTAAAAAGTAAACAAATAACTATATTGTAAACTACAANNAAAAATGCAAAGAGATCAACAGATTTTTGACCTTATTGAAGAGGAAAAACAAAGACAAATTAACGGATTAGAGCTTATAGCTTCAGAAAATTTTGTAAGTGAGCAAGTTATGGAAGCTGCTGGATCGGTACTAACCAATAAATATGCAGAAGGCTATCCAAATAAGCGATATTATGGTGGCTGTGAAGTTGTAGATGTTGTTGAACAATTGGCAATTGATAGAGCAAAAGCCTTATTTGGGGCATCTTATGTGAATGTACAACCTCATTCAGGATCTCAAGCAAACTCTGCTGTGTTTTTTGCTTTGATTAAACCAGGAGATAAAATTTTAGGTTTTGATTTGTCTCATGGAGGTCATTTAACACATGGATCTCCAGTAAATTTTTCAGGTACATTGTATAAAACTTCTTTTTATGGCGTTGAAAAGGAAACTGGCGTTTTGAATTACGATAAAATACAAGAGATAGCTGAAAAAGAACAACCAAAATTAATTATTGCAGGTGCATCTGCGTATTCTAGAGATATAGATTTTAAACGTTTTAGAGTTATTGCAGATAGTGTTGGTGCGTTTTTGGTTGCAGATATTTCACATCCTGCTGGTTTGATAGCTAAAGGTATTTTGAATGACCCGATGCCACATTGCCATGTAGTTACTACCACAACACATAAAACCTTACGTGGTCCAAGAGGAGGGATGATAATGATGGGGAAAGATTTTGAAAACCCTTGGGGAATTACACTAAAAAGTGGAAAACCTAAAATGATGTCCTCATTTTTAAATTCTGCCGTTTTTCCTGGTAATCAAGGTGGTCCATTGGAACATATTATTGCGGCCAAAGCCATTGCATTTGGTGAAGCATTAACTGATGAATTTTTGCATTATCAAATACAAGTAAAAAAGAATGCAGCAGCTTTAGCTAAAGCCTTTGTTGCAAGAGATTACCATCTTATTTCTGGTGGTACTGATAATCATATGATGCTGATAGACTTACGNAATAAAAACATTTCAGGTAAAGATGCTGAAAATGCATTAGTTAAAGCTGATATTACCGTTAATAAAAACATGGTGCCTTTTGACGATAAATCGCCATTTGTAACTTCGGGTATTCGAGTGGGTTCTGCTGCGATGACAACTAGAGGGCTTAAAGAGAGTGACATGACAACTATTGTTGATTTAATTGACCAAGTCATTTCAAATCATGAAAATATAACTGTTTTAGAAAGTGTTGCTGAAAAAGTTAATGCAATGATGGGAGATAGACCATTGTTTGTTGTATAGGGTTTAAGAAAGTGTTTCATAAAAAAGCGAGTCAACTGACTCGCTTTTTTATGAATTATTATCCTATTTTTTTACTAAAAATTTTCCGTTCTGATAGAATAGGTCTACTAACATCATATAAGTCAGTTTCTTACATGATATTTATCATAACGTACAAGAATTATATTTAATAACTTAGCGAATATAATTTTTTTGAAATGGGGTCACAGTCTGTCAAAGCAATAACATCTCAAAAACAGCGTAAGAAGTTTATTTATCATTTATTAAATGATGTTAAAGCATTAGAGAAAATGATAGAAGATAAACTTTTTGAAAAAAATATACAGCGTATCGGTGCTGAGCAAGAGTTATGTATTGTAAATGATAGATATAGGCCATCATCAAATGCACTTAAAATATTGGATAAAATTAATGACCCACACTTTACTACAGAATTAGCACTATTTAATTTAGAGATTAATTTAGATCCTGAAGTTTTAGAAGGTAAGTGTTTTTCTACTCTAGAAAAGAAACTGACTTCATTTTTATCAAAAGGTACTGATGCAGCTAAAAAAATTGAAAACAATAAAATTTTACTAACTGGAATACTCCCAACGCTTAAGAAAAAAGATCTCGTATTTGAAAACATGACACCTTTTGAGCGTTATAAAACATTAAATAATGTACTTAAAACAAAAAGGGGGAATGAATTTAAACTAAATATTAAAGGTGTAGATGAATTAATTGTAAAGCATAAATCTATTCTATTTGAAGCTTGTAATACTAGTTTTCAAGTACATTTACAGGTAGGTTTAGATGAAATTGTCGATAAATACAATTGGTCTCAGGCTATTGCTGGGCCAATGCTCTCCGTAATGACAAATTCTCCCTTATTATTAGGAAGAGAGTTATGGAGTGAAACCAGAATTGCATTATTTCAGCAAAGTATTGATATGCGAAATACATCTTATCTGTTACGTGAGCAGAAACCACGGGTTTCTTTTGGGAATGATTGGGTGAAAAAATCTATTCTTGAATTATTTACAGATGATATTTCTCGTTATACTCCATTGGTAACTGCAAATTTTGTTGAAGATTCTCTTCAACAACTTGAACAAGGGCAGATGCCTAAATTAAAAGCCTTAAACCTTCATAATGGTACGCTTTATAAATGGAATAGAGTATGTTATGGTGTACATGAGAATGTTGCACATTTACGTATTGAGAATAGATATATTCCTTCAGGACCCAGTGTAAAAGACGAAATAGCAAATGCTTTATTTTGGGTAGGAGTAATGCAAGGTATGCCAAATATATATAAAGAAGTATGGAAAATAGCACCTTTTAATGATGCACGAGGTAATTTTATAAATGCTGCAAGAACAGGAATCAACACCTATTTTAATTGGTTTGGAGAAGGGGTGTCTGCTAAAAAATTAATAATGGATGAGTTGATTCCTATAGCTAGAAAAGGGTTAAAAAAATCAAAAATTGACTCAAGTGATATTGATTATTATTTAAATATTATAGCAAAGAGAGTAACTAAAAATAAATCAGGTAGTAAATGGATGATTAGAAGTAATAGAGAACTTCGAAAAACGGTTTCTAAAGATCAAGCAAATATTTTATTAGCATATCATATGTATAAAAATCAGCAAAAAAACATACCAGTTCATGCTTGGGATTTAGCAGAAGTTACTACTTCTAAAATTTCTACTGAGTCTGATAAATTGTATAAAATAATGACTACCGAATTGTTTGTAGTCAATGAAGATGATTTGGTAGAATTGGTTCAGAAAATTATGGAATGGAAGAGTATACGTCATATGCCAGTAGTTGATCAACACAATAAGTTAACAGGAATTATTACAAGAACAAATATAACTGCTATAGATATTAATAAGGCAAGAAATGATTTAATTGTAGCAAAAGATATTATGGTGAAAAATGTGATTACAGCCAATTCAGAAATGTATATAAAAGAGGCTAAAGAGCTTATGAATACTAATGCTATTGGATGTCTTCCAGTTATTGATAATGATGAATTAATTGGTATTTTCACCGAAAGTGATTTGGTGAAAATTGATAAATTTTCAAATGAGAATGTGTGAAATTGAAATTGAATCTTTCAATGAGAAACTATGTATTGAAAGAGTATTAGGACAAATAAAAGGTACAAATAAGAGCCCAACTATAATTGTTATTGCTGGAATTCATGGAAATGAAATGGCAGGGATTTTTGCTATAAAAAAAATCTTAGAGGATATTGATAAAAACAATATTAACTTAAGTGGTAACTTATATGCCATCAGTGGAAATTTAAATGCTTTGCAAAAAAATATTCGTTATGACAAAGCCGATTTAAATAGAATTTGGACGCAAGAAAAGGTAGATCAAATTAATACTGAGAATACTACTACTGGTACCGCAGAAGTTTATGAACAGCAAGTTTTATTTAAGCTTATTAAGAAGATTTTAGCTACAGAAGATGGACCATTTTATTTTATGGATTTACACACAACATCGTCTGATACAATCCCTTTTATAACGATTAGTGATTCATTGAATAATAGGAAGTTTTCTTCAAAATTCTCCTTACCTATTGTTTTAGGTATTGAAGAATATTTAGATGGTCCTTTGTTGACTTATATTAATGAATTTGGACATATAGCTTTGGGTTTTGAAGCTGGTCAGCATAATAAAAAAGAATCTGTTTTTAATTGTGAAGCATTTATTTGGTTAGCCTTAGAGGCTTCAGGTTGTTTAGAAAAAAGTCAAATACCAGCTTATAATGAATTTAAAAAGAAGCTAATATCAGCTAATGATAAAAATAATTTTTATGAGATTGACTATAGATATCAAATTGATACTTCGGAAGATTTTAAAATGTTAAACGGATTTAAAAATTTTGAAAAAATTGCTAAAAATCAACCTTTAGCGTTAAGTGATAACAATAAAATTAATGCGAGTATGAACGGATTAGTTTTCATGCCATTGTACCAAAAACAAGGAGATGATGGATTTTTTATTATCAATCCCATCTCCAAGTTTTGGTTAAATTTCTCTAAAGCAGCCAGAAAATTAAAAATGTATCATCTGTTAAGAATATTGCCAGGAATTAAAATGGATCCTATACATGTACATACACTAATTGTTAACCCAAAAACCGCACGATTTTTAGCCCTTGAAATATTTCACTTATTTGGATATAGAAAGCAAGTTATAAAGGATAACAAATTACACTTTATTAAACGTGATAGAGAAGTTTCAGACTTTTAATCCCTTATAGCGGGTTTAATTTTCTGAAGCTTGCCTCATTTTTACCATTTTCTGAATCATATCATAAGTTTGACGTAATTCTTCTTCACTCATATTTTGCATTTCGTCATCATCTTCAAGTGCTAATTTTTTCCATTCATCAAAAGACATTTTACTTATTTTATCCATGTTGTTATCCATATCTTCAATATTAGTTTCAAATTCAGTATTGTCTATATAGCCTTCTTCTTTTTGCATGGGAAAATCAGGTAGTTTAAAGTTGTTGTCAGCAACTGACATGCTGAATTTTGCACTTGTCGCTTCCTTTATGGTTGTTATACCTAATACGGTTATTTCTATTTTTAGAACTACACCTTTATACATCCATTGTTTACCTGCTTTTATATCCCACACTTCGCAATCATAACCTAAATAGTTTTCATTGCCAATTTTTTCACCCCCCATTCCTTCTAACATATTCTTTCCTACATCTCCGGCATCTGCATTTGGATGAAAAGCTTTGGTTAGATCCATTGCCATATCTCTACGTAAATAAATTTGTTTTTTATCAAAATCAACATAATAACTCTCACCATTATCTAATTTAGATATGGTATGGGTATTTGTTGTTTGGGTGCTCGTTTTACCAAAAATTTTGGTGGTGGTTGTTTGACTAGATTGCTCTTCAATAAGTTCAATAGCACCCCAATCTTTAAAATAGATATTTTCTGTTCCTGAGCCTTTAATAACACTACCTATTACTTTACCAGAAGTAGTTGTAGTATAATGTATAATGCCTGATTTAACCTCATAACGCTTGAGCTTATCTTGTTCTTTATTTGTTACTGTTAAACTATCGGTAGTATTATTTTCATTGCCTTTACAGCTAAAAACGATAAATAAGGAAAGTATAATGCTTACTTTTTTCATAATTTTAAATTTAGATTACTGTTTTTTTTATTAACTAACTTGATATCAATATTTCTTGAATCTAGTTGATTCCTTTTAATTCATAAATATTATATTTTTCATAAGATTTGGAATTATTTTTAATTTATTCTCTATAATTATTGAGGCGATTGTTAATCAAAATTACACTGACAATTTGGTAATAGTACTTTAATTTCCTCTCTTGAATTTGTATCAAACTGATTACCAGAAATCTCAAGGGTATATAAATTTGCTAGATTTCCAATAGATTTTGGAAGTGTAGACAACTCATTATTTTCCATATAAAGGCTACCTAAGTTTGTAAGGTTACTAA
>JGI24023J19991_10003360_pt1 | contig 11298 bp, 10 predicted proteins | sample Cruoilmetagenom1_FD_19991 | JGI IMG/M metagenome (IMG submission 19991)
CCGCGAAAAGACCGGCCAGCGTCTCATCGTCGCGCGTCGCTCCACAGATCGGTTTGGCCGGATTGCGGTCGCTCCCGCCAATACGCCTCAAGACGTCAACAAACGCCGGCTCGCCACAGCGGGCGAATTCGGGTCGCGCGTTGTCTATCCGGGGTTTTCGGTTAAACCACATGGCAATCTCATCGATGTTAAATTCCTCGCGCAGAACCTCGCGCGCGCCATCGAGCACCTCATCCAAAGAATCGCTGCCGAGCATGTTCAGTGCGAAGCGGTGCAGGCGCTCACCCAGCCTGTCGTTTTCCCGGGCGATGGTCACCAAACGCTGCAACTGTTGACGTGCGTCCTGATTCTGTTCGCGCAAAACCCGTACCTGCCGCTGTATGAGGGACACGGCCGCGCCGGTCTCAGGATGCGGGATATTCAATCTGATTAACACATCCGGATGATCTTCCAGGTAGTCGGGATTCTCTTCCAAATACCTGGAAACGACCTCCTCCCGGGTAAGTTCTTGCTGTTGTTTCTCGTTAGGCAATTTTTGGCTCATAAGCGATCCAGATCTATTGTCCCCTCAAACACCGTTTCGGCCGGACCGGTCATCAATACAGGCTGGCCCTCCCCCTGCCAGGCAATGCTCAGGGTGCCCCCCTTTAATTGTACCGTAACCGTCGCATCAAGCAGGCCCCGCTGCCGGCCCGCAACCACCGCGGCACAGGCCCCTGTCCCACAGGCCAGGGTTTCCCCGACGCCGCGCTCGTAGACCCTTACCCGTATATGACCCGGGCCGATGACCTGCATGTAGCCGGCGTTGACCCGCCTCGGGAACCGCGGGTGGCTTTCGATCATGGGCCCCTGGGTGGAAACCGGCGCCGCCTCGATGTCCTCAACCACGTGGACGGCATGTGGGTTGCCCAGCGACAAAACACTGATCTGAATCGTATCGCCGCCAACTTCCAGATCATACACAAGCTCGCGGCCGTGTGCTTGAAACGGTACCCGCTCTGGCTCGAATATCGGCACGCCCATGTTTACGGTGATTTGCCCATCGGCTTCAACGCGCGGATAAATCATCCCCGCAACGGTCTCCACCGCGATTTCGTCGCGAGCTGAAAGACCCTTTTCGCGCACAAACCGCGCGAGACAACGAGCGCCGTTGCCACACTGTTCCACTTCTCCGCCATCGGCATTGAAAATACGATAATAGAAATCCGCGCCTGCTGACTTGGGCGGCTCAACGAGCAGGACTTGATCGCAACCGACCCCGAACCGACGGTCCGCGATCCGGCGCAGTTGTTGTCGCGTCAATGCCAGGGGATGAGCGACCGCGTTAAAAACCACAAAATCGTTACCGAGCCCTTGCATTTTGGTAAATGGTACCAACATAGTGCAAGATTACCGCCTATGCGCCGGTTGGGGAACCCGTTTTGTAAACTGCCGTGGCAGTCTGCAATTGCTTAATGAAAAGCAAAATCACCAAAACCTTCCATCGGATCAAGACCCACCCCAATCACTGGTTGCGATTCAGCTTCGGTATGACCTTGATCATCGGAGGCATCATCGGGCCTTTTGTGCCCGTACTCGGCGTGTGGATGCTGCCCCTGGGATTGATTCTGATTTTCGCCAAAAGCCCCGCCTATTGGCGGATTCGCCGTCACTACGTGGCCTGGCGAAAACAGCGCAAAAAACCCAGGGCCAACAATTTCCGGACTTAATGCTCACCGCGCACCTGACTCACGAACCGGTCGCCAAACAGGCGGAGATAGTCCCTGGAAACACAGCGATCCATGATGACTTTCATGCCCGCTGCCTGGGCCAGCTCGGCAGCGGCTTCGTTAATCACCCCTTGCTGCAACCAGATCGCCGGTATTTTTCTCTCAATGCAGGCTTGCACGACGGCGCCGACACGTTCCGGCGCCAGGAATACATCGACGAGATCGATTCTACCTGGCACTTGCGCAAGCTCGCCGTACGCGTGCTCGCCCAGTACGGCATCAATCGCAGGCCGTACGGGGACAATGCGATAACCGAAGTGTTTCAGCCGCCTGGCAACCTGGTGACTCGGCCGGTTTGGTTTGGGGGACAACCCAACGATGGCAATGGTTTCTACGCCTGCGAGCAGCACCCTGATCTCTTGATCTTCCGGATTGCGAAACGTCAAGCCGGATCCCCTCCAGGGCTAAGCCAGCCGACCCGCGACCAGGAGATGGCGGTCGCTCACCACCTCCACGCGCAGACAATCGAGCCCGGCGCACCTCAGTTGTACCCGCACCTCTTGCGGGAGATAGGCCGCCATCAACGAGTGCCGGAAATCACGCTGCAAAATCGCGGGCTCGCCGCCCGCGTAGCGTTCCACAAGGGCATCCACAATTGCGGCCGAGGCCGGACGCATGAGATCCATGACACACACCACCGCCCCACTTGACCCGCTCGATTTCACCGTATCCCATAACGCGGCCGGCTGCGCCAGATGATGTAGCAGGCTGTTACTGATGATCGTGTCGAAATTGCCATCAGGCAGTGCTGCCCCCGGCAGGCGCGCCTCAATCAATCTGACACGCCCTTGCAAACCGGATTGCGCAATCGCTTGGTTGCCGAATTCCAGCATGGCCTTGGACCCATCGATACCGACGATCCGGCAGTCGGGAAAAGCGCTCGCAAATCGCTGAGTAATATCGGCCGGCCCGCAACCGAGATCGAGCACCCTGGTTGGTTTGTATCCGGTAAAGCTGTGCTGAAAACAATCGATAAACGCCTGATGAGGTTCCGAAAAATCGGCCTCGGCATACGCCTTGGCCTGTTCGAAATCGCCCATCAACTCCGGCTCGGGGATACGTTCCATAAATAGTTACAAGTTAAAAGTTGCAAGTCAGAAGTTTGCTTGCTACTTGCTACTTAACTACTTGCGAGTCGGGCAACAGTGATTCCGGTGACAATAAATCATCGATGGTCTCACGCCGCCGAATGACATGAAACCGGTCTCCGTCTACCATCACTTCAGCGACGCGTGGACGGGTATTGTAATTGGAGCTCATTGACGAGCCGTAGGCACCGGCGGAGAGCACGGCCAGATAATCGCCCGCCGCGATGGCAAGCTCGCGGTCGCGACCCAAGAAATCGCCGCTCTCACAAACCGGTCCGACAATATCATACAGATATGCCTCTTGTTGCGAATGCTGGGCAAGCGGGATGATCTCATGCCACGCATCGTACAAGGCTGGACGCATAAGATCGTTCATTGCCGCATCGACTACAGCGAAGTTACGGTTGCCGTTATGTTTCAGATACATTACCTGCGTCAACAGGGCCCCAGCGTTACCGACAATAGCGCGGCCTGGCTCGATAATGATCTGCAAATGACGATAACGCGTGCCCATAGTCTGCAATTTTTCCATCAAGGCCATCACAAACTCATCGGGTTCCGGAGGCTGTTCGTCGTAATAGCTGATACCGAGCCCGCCCCCAAGGTCGAGATAACCTAAGTCGACCCCGGAATCGTTGAGATCATCGACGAGCTCAAGCACACGCTCCAGCGCTTCTATAAACGGGGCCATTTCCGTGAGCTGTGAACCGATATGACAGGCCAGGCCAACAAGCCTGATATTTGGTAAATGCCGGACATCGGCCGCCACACCGGCCGCCATATCGATCGGAATACCGAATTTACTTTCTTTTAGCCCGGTTGCGACATAGGGGTGCGTATTGATATCGACATCAGGATTCACGCGCAACGCCACCGACGCGATTTTATTAAGCCCTGCGGCAACCTGGTTGATCTGCTCGAGCTCCGCCTCCGACTCGACGTTAAACGCATGTATGCCGGCCTCCAGGGCGCGGCCGATCTCCCGGACTGTCTTGCCCACGCCCGAGTAGATCACTTTCGACGGCTCGCCACCGGCGCGCAAAACACGCTCCAACTCACCACTGGAAACAATGTCGAAACCCGAGCCCAGGCGTGCNAGAAGGTTCAGGATCGCGAGATTGGAGTTCGCCTTAACGGCATAACAGACCAGGTGTTCGCGCCCGCCGAAGGCCTGATCAAAGGCGAGCCACTGGGACTCGACCATGGTACGTGAGTAGATATAACAAGGGGTACCCAACTCTTCGACAATAGCAGCTGCGGCTACTCCCTCGGCATACAATTCTCCGTTTCGATAAGTAAATGGCTCCACAGAAATCGCCTATGGCTGCTGTTGTTGTTGTGCCTTGGCCCGGTCCCTAGTCGCCTGCGCTTCCTTGTCTTCCTTCTCTGGTAGGTATAACCGCCCTTTTTTACCGCAACCGGCGGTCGCCCCGGCAAATCCGAGTGAAATAATCAACATGCCAATGCCAATGCCGCGCTGCAAATCCGTCATCGTTCCTTGTCTTACGCCAGGCGCTTAAGCTTAACCTGTCCTTATCACAGACATCCAGTCAATCTTGTTTCGGACTCGCCGTCCAACTTTATGACCCGCGTCTACGCCCGAATTAACACGATATCATAATCAAGCAATGTGGTCTTGATATCCTCTAGCGTCAGCATATCCAGACAAACCGTGGCGCCGGAGCCCGATACGCCCTGATGAACCCATTTTCTTACTAAGGCAATTGAAGCGCTGCAAGGGATCATTGCGCCATTGCCGTCACGTGCGATCAAGTAGATCGCGTGGGTCATCGCACTATCATTTGCAACGCCTGTGATCACAACACCGTAGCCATCGCAGGCTCCGCCCCTCCCTTTGAACCACTTAGCCGCGAACCGTAATGGCCCCACGAGACCAGCAATATCGGCGCTTTTCCTGCGGCGTTTGAACCAGGCCAGAAAGGATAGGCCAAAATTAAATGTATTGAGCTCAAAACCCGTGTAAAAAGTCGCCGTCCGAACGCCATATCGCTGTGGAAAGATGTCCAGCTCGGGTGCATCACACTGGTACAACCGCCGCCTGCCTACCGGCCTGGGGAAATTCACCCTCTGTGGTTTACCCCAACCGTAGACCTCATGCCACCGCCCGTCCTCCTTGATCCGCATGAGACTGCCGGCCTGCTCGAACAGGGCGCGCAGCGCAGCGTCGCCTCGCGGGCTTTTGTTCCCGGGCGACATCAATACATGAATGTCGTCAATCTGATCAAATTCATGCGCCACCGAATCCACGAGCGCGGAAGACACCGCCGGCGCAAAGCCCGCACCGGTCACCAGCAGGGCGCCGGTGCGCCGGGCCTTTTCGTTCAGACGCGCAAAGCCGGTGACATATTCCCGGGAATCTGCCAGGTCAAGATAATGCACGCCAAGCTCGGCGCACTGCTCCGCGACGGTGTGCCGCTGGCCATCGAAGGGACCACAGACATTGACCACGGCAAACATCCCGGGGAGGGTTGTGCGCAAAGCGGCAACACTCGTGGCATCGAGCGCCATATAGCTGACACCGCCATGCTTTGCACGCCTGCCCGCCGGCGGATTGCGGCCGGCCACGATGCACTGGATCCCGGGATCTGCAGCCAGCGCTTCGCTGATGCGTCCCCCATACACACCGTAACCTCCCAGAACAAGTATCTTCTTCACGCCCGCAGCCGTCCCCTTTCAATAGACAGACACATGGTGGTCAGCAAGACTGCAAGTTTCCGACTACCAACGTCCCATAAAACAATTGAAATACCAGAACCTGACATTCTGCGCCATCAATACCGTAAATGGCATCGCGGGCTATTCCCAGCCCCCTTCCTTGGCCACAATGAATGCCGGTTTGCCGCACTTGGGACACTCCAGCTGCGAGGCATCATCCGACAAGAGAATGATCTCTTCGTCATAACACATGCTGCAGATTGGCCGTTGGTCTTCACCGGCCCATGTGCTCCCGACCGATTTGCACTTGTCGCAACGGAACAGGGCAAGACGCGGAAAACTGCGTTTGCCGTGTCCGACGCCAATGTCGGTTTCTTCATAGCCGCAAAAGCTGCATTTGAAATCAACAAAACTGCCCATCCGGATCCTCGTTTCAAAACTTGCCGGTATGTTGATACTTTAATCGGGAAAAATGATACCGGCTACTTCTTTATAATGTTTGACAAAATGGACCGCGATACCCTCACGGATGTGCTCCGGCAGCTCTTCAATATCTCCGCGATTCGCCTCGGGCAAAATCAGCTCTTTTATCCTGGCGCGCCGGGCCGCAATCACCTTCTCGCGTATGCCACCCACGGGCAGGACCTGGCCGGTGAGGGTCAGCTCACCGGTCATGGCCACGGACCGTGCGACTTTATCGTTGCGGACGAGCGAAAGCAAAGCGGTTGCCATCGTGATACCGGCACTGGGCCCGTCCTTAGGGGTCGCTCCCGCCGGCACGTGCAGGTGAATAAAGGCCTTTTCGAAGTAGTCGGGGTCCGCCTTGAGCGTCTTGCAATGCGAGGAAATGTAGCTGTAGGCAATCTCGGCGGATTCCTTCATCACATCGCCAAGCTGTCCGGTGAGCTTGAATCCGCGGGCATAGGTATGAACACCGGTGGCCTCGACGCTTAGCGTCGCCCCACCCATGGGGGTCCAGGCGAGACCGGTTACAACGCCGATACCGGCAATCAGCTTTTCGTCACGGAACACGGGCTTGCCCAGGTAGTCTTCCAGGTCTTTCGCGCCTACAGTGATCGGCGGCTGCTTGCCTTGCAGGATTGCCAGCACGGCCTTGCGCGCGATGGCACCGATGCGCTTTTGCAGATTGCGCACACCGGCCTCGCGCGCATAATCCTCGATAATCTTTTCAATTGCGCCCTTGGCGATTCTCAACTTATCGGGGGTCAGACCCACCTTTTTCAGCTGATCGGGAATCACATGGTGCTGGGCTATCGCGATTTTTTCGCTCGTGATGTAGCCGCTGAGTCGGATCACTTCCATGCGATCGAGCAGCGGCCCCGGAATCGTATCGACCTGGTTTGCGGTGCAGATGAACAGCACCTTGGAAAGATCGAAGCGGACGTCGAGATAATGATCCAGGAAATCGACGTTTTGCTCGGGATCAAGCACCTCCAGCAGGGCCGAGGCGGGATCACCCCGGTAGGAAGCGCCCACCTTGTCGATCTCATCGAGCATAATCACGGGGTTGGAAACACCCACCTCTTTGATGGCCTGAATGAACTTGCCCGGCATCGCGCCGATATAGGTACGGCGATGACCCTTGATCTCCGCCTCGTCGCGCATACCACCGACAGAGAAGCGGTAGAATCTGCGTCCCAGGGCTTCGGCGATAGAACGGCCGACGGAGGTCTTACCGACGCCCGGCGGGCCGACGAGCAGCAGAATGGACCCCGCGACTTCCCCCCTCATGGCCCCAACGCCCAGAAACTCGATAATACGGTCTTTCACATCGTCCAGGCCGTCGTGATCGCGGTCCAGGGCCTCGCGAGCGTGGGCAAGATCAAGATTGTCCTTGGATGGCTTGCCCCAAGGCAACTGCGTGAGCCAATCGAGATAATTGCGCGTGACCGCATATTCCGGCGAGCCGGTCTCCAGTACCGCCAGTTTTTGCATCTCTTCATCAATTCGCTTTTGCGCACCATCGGGCAGCACCAGGTCTTCGAGCCGCTCGCGGAACCTGTCCAACTCCGCGGTGCGGTCGTCCTTGGCGATTCCCAATTCTTTTTGGATCGCTTTTAATTGCTCGCGCAAAAAGAATTCCCGCTGCCGTTCACTGATTTTCTCTTCGACCTTCTTGTGAATGCGGGCCTGGGTCTGGGCGACGCCGACCTCTTTCTTTAACAACAGCAGCACTTTCTCCAGGCGGTCGAGCAGGTCGACGGTTTCCAGTACGTCCTGAAGCTCGTTTTTGCTCGAGGTTGTGAGGCTGGCGGCAAAATCGGCCAGGCGCGCCGGCTGTTCCGGGCCAAACCGGTTCAGGAAATACTTGAGCTCTTCCCCATATAAGGGATTTAACGGCAAAAGTTCCTTGATGGTATTGATAATGGCAACCGTATAGGCCTTGAGCTCGGGCGTTTCATCCGGCGCCTTCTCCGGAAAATACGCCGCACGCACCGCGAACGGGCGCTCACGCGACACCCAACCGTCGATGCGGAAACGCTGTATGCCTTCGACAAAGACCTGCAGCTGATCCTGCACCTGTTCGACCTTGTAGATGCGGCATGCCGTGCCCATGGTGTAGAAATCGTCCGGCCCGGCCTCATCCGGGTTCTCCGTGCGCACCAGCACCAGACCGATGATGTTGTGTTGGGCCTCACGAACCGCCTTTAGGGTCCGCTCCCAGGGGTCACGCTGGACCACGAGGGGCATGGCCTGGGCGGGGAAAAAGGGGCGGTTGCCCAACGGTAATATGTGCAGCACCGAGGGCAGCATCTCCGCGGTGCGGACGATTTGTCGCGACGCATCGCCCATCGCCGACTCGGCGGATTGCTCAAGTTCCTCGGATGTGTTGTTCTCGCTCATGAGGTAAGACCGACCTATCAAGGGCTGGCAATTTTGTAGCCCGGATACCGGGAAATGGGGACAATTAGCGTGACTTCAAGCCGCCACTGCGCGTGATCCAGCCCGCCGGCACTCACACCCCGCCTCCGTGGTCGCAGGAGGCGGGCACCCGCCCATCGCCCCGGTCCACGGCAGAATCATCTGCGATCTCGCGCAGAGTAATTCCTGTACGACATTTTGTGTAATGTTGGCCGAGATTGTACCGCAACCAGTCCCGTGCCCATCACCCTACTCGATCCGCTTACCGGCCTTAGAACCAATCCGCCGGATTTTTTCATGTCTTGCATGAATTTTGCATGAATTTTTGCGTAATCATGAATTTTGCGTAATATTTAACTATCAGGGTCGTTGTTCTGGAGGCTGCCTATGCTGACACCGACATTGTCCCAGTTTTTTCGTCGCCAAATCATGCATGGATTCGGCAAACGCGGTCTCGCCGAACCCGACACCATAGAGTATGTCAGCGACATCCTCACGCGCTTCTCACTGACCCGGGAATTGTATGCAATACGCAGCAAGCAGGGCCAGGCATTGGAACATCTGGTCGATCTGCAAACAGAATGGAGGCGTGCGCAAGGATGGGACGACGGTATCGCAAATCGCGTGCGTCAGAGGCAGATCCTCCGGCATATTGGCGAATACAGTTTGTTCATGAGCGGGATTTTTCGGCACCGCCTGGTGTCACGCGGTCAGCTCAATTACTATATCGCAAACGGCAGCAGCGCGTTCTGGCACTGTGCAGACCATGAGCATCACAACAGCAAACGCCACCTGCTGTTCCGGCGCCTGTATTACAATTTTACACAGATCGCGAACGCGCTGGACATTATGAGGAGCAATAACTTCGCCTCGCGGCCGCTTCCCGCCTTGATCGACCCGGGCAACAGTCTTTGGTGGCTGTAAAAATCAATAGCAACCAGGCAAGCGTTGGAAATTTGTTCGGTAGACGTCCTTCAATCGTCTTCACCGGTACATTTGGTATACAAGAAACCGTTCTGTGTCTGCTGCTGAAGCGGTACAACCCTCATTATTGATACCGTTCATCACGGGAAAGAAACGATGCGTCTGCGTTCCTGCGCAAGGCAATTGCAAATGGTCGGGGATATCGGGCGGAGAAGATTAACGCGACATCGGCTGTCCAAACCGCACAGGCCACACCACGTGGCTGGCGCTCAAGATTTTGCTTTGTCGGCTTTACCACGGACCTGGTCTGCCGGGTAGCGCTTGTCATTGATTGTAATTTTTTCCCGGACCGCGGCTTCCAGATCGACACCGAGCCGATCAGCCAATCGTATCAGGTAGATTAATATGTCTGCCATTTCAAGCCTTACTTCATGCATTTGCTGAGGTGGAAGATTGCCGCTTTGTTCCGCGGTCAACCATTGAAAATGCTCGACCAGCTCGGCCGCCTCAACGATCAAGGCCATGGCAAGATTCTTGGGCGCATGGAATTGCTCCCAATCGCGTGCCTCGGCGAACTCATGCAGAGAACGCTTCAAATCTTCGAGTACCGATTGTTGTTTCATTTGACTACAACCTGTCTCAAAATCAAATGCTCAGCAACCCTTCACGCTCTGGAAGCAACGCAAAGCACGCCAAGGCGCGGAGGACGCAGAGAATACTTCAAAATATAAAGCATTTTTGCTTCCTCCGCGTACTTTGCGTCTCCGCGACCTCTGCGTTTATTCCACAGCACCAGGGGTGGGTGGTTTTTTGCGATAGGTTCTAGATACAAACCCTAGTTCACGCCCGTTTGATTCGGGCCCGCTTCGACACTGCCGGTGCCGGCTTTTGCATCCAGGCAGTGAATACCGCCGCCGCCCGAGACGGCCTTGCACTGATACATGGCCCTGTCAACCTGGGCCAGCACACTTTTGAAATCGCTGCCATGGGTCGGCGCAGCACCGATACCTATAGAGGCACTTAGATCCAAACCGACCCTCCGGGACCACAGGGCAAGTTCCGAATGGATCCGCTCCGCGACCCCGGTCGCCATATCGAGCTGTGTTTCGGGTAACAACAAGACGAATTCGTCGCCGCCGTACCGCCCGATCACATCGGTGTCCCGCACACATTCCGCCAACGCCGATGCAATCTCTGCAAGCACGCGGTCGCCAGCGTGGTGGCCAAGCTCGTCATTGATAATCTTGAATCTGTCCAGATCGGCAAACAACACCGCCAGTTGCCCCTTCTTTTGTTCTACGGTATTGAACAGTTCTTCGGCTTTCTTATAGAGCCCGCGCCGGTTCAACAGCCCTGTCAACATGTCAATATTGCTCGCGTGCTCCAGCCGTTTTCTCAGCTTCTCCATCCCCGCCGACAGGTAATAGGCATACACCATGACGATGCCGCCAAATAGCAGAAAGTAGGCGACCCCCGAGTCGATCGGATTCTGATAACCGGAGAACCGCAGCGCCGAGGTCAGGGTCGCGGCCAGGAAACTGGCGAGCAGCGCCTCGGCAAAGAAACGCTGGCCGTAACGCATCCCGTTTCCGAGAATGACAACAAGATAGACCAGATACCCAGGCGAAAAATCCACGGGGTCCGCCAGCACAGCGAAAGACGCGGCCAGGATATCCGCCCACATGGCAAGGCGTCTGCGCCAATAGGACTGGGGGAAACGCCGCGCGTGCAGCAGGGTAACGGTGATTGCGACCCCGTAAAGCGCCACGACAACATTGATTGCCGACAAACCCAACCAGGCGGTAGTCGACTGATCGCGCAGGTTGAAATAGGCCAGACCCAGGCCCCAGAACAGGTAACGCACCATGCACTGCGTGCGCTGCTCACCCCAGGTTGCTTCATGTAAACCATGGCTGGGGCGCGGCCCTCCCTCACGCCGGTCTTTATCCGTACGCCGG
>JGI24023J19991_10003361_pt1 | contig 11295 bp, 9 predicted proteins | sample Cruoilmetagenom1_FD_19991 | JGI IMG/M metagenome (IMG submission 19991)
TGCCGTTTATTGATCTTTCCAAAGAATGGCACTTTGACCTCGCAATGACACGAATTCGCTGTGTTTTAGGGTAATACAGCCTTAAGTAAGTGCCATTAGCATCTGAGGTAAAAGATTCCTGGTCCTGTGCGAATTTACACTATTCTGACAAAAGGTATTTTTCCTGATCCCGGCTTGTGGGTAGAATAGATAAAAAATTCTGAAGGTTTAGCGATTATGTCTGCCTCATCTAAAAAAGTTATTATCGCCGCGCTCATTGGCAACACTCTGATATCCATCACCAAATTTTTTGCGGCATTCACCACGGGTAGTTCGGCGATGCTGTCGGAGGGGATTCATTCACTGGTCGATATGGGTAATCAGATACTACTCCTGTTCGGTATGAAACAGGCAGCCAAGCCTGCAGATCGTCAGTATCCCTTTGGTCATGGTAAGGAAATCTATTTCTGGAGTTTCGTGGTGGCGATTCTTATCTTTGCTGTTGGTGCAGGCGTGTCTATTTACGAAGGGATACATCAGATTATGGCGCCAACAGCGATAGCGAATCCCATGGTGAATTATATTGTATTGGGCGTCTCGCTGGTCTTTGAGGGAGCCGCCTGGTATTTTGCTTTTAATGAATTCACCAAGGCCAAGGGTAAGTGGGGATACATAGAAGCGGTACAGCGCGGCAAGGATCCCACCTTGTTTGTCGTTTTATTTGAAGATTCCGCCGCAACACTGGGATTGGTGGTGGCATTTCTGGGTATCTGGTTGTCACAAGTCACCGGGATTTTGATATTTGATGGTATAGCATCCATCGTGATCGGCTTGATCTTGGGGGGTACTGCTGCATGGTTGGCCTATGAGACCAAGAGTTTATTGATTGGCGAAAGTGCAAATAAGCGTGTTGAGGATGGGATCAGGGCAATCATACAGGCCTACCCTGAGGTCGAGCATTTAAACGAGCCGCTCACAATGCATATGGGGCCGGATTTTATTCTGGCCAATTGCAGTATCGATTTTCGTAATGATCTTGTTGCTGAGGAGATGGAGAAATGTATTGCCCGCCTGGATACCGAGATCAAACAGCAATTCCCAAATGTGAAACGCGTGTTTATTGAGGCAGAGTCACGCTATTTACACCTGAGGGAACAACGGGCTATACAGGCGCATAATGAAGTTTAATAGTTGATTTTTGATGGATTTATACGCTTGTGATAATTTATTAAGTTATTGATAAATATAATATATAAATAAATATTAGCTCAATCTGATATGTAAAACAGCCATTCAAGGCATATTTCGCTGTTGTCACCGTATTTATACAATAAAATCAGCCCTTCAAGGCCTGTCAGTTCGAGGATAGCATCAAGTTACAAGAGCTAATGGCCCGCCTCTAACACAGCATTTTTTAATATACAAGCCTGTTTCAGGCTTTTTATACACAATTGGAAAGTAAATTTTCAGATGCATCGATGTGTGTTCAGCAGTAATATTAAAAAATGATTATACATTGTAAGTATTTGAATAATTTAATATATTTCTATTGTGTAATAATTGCACAATTTAACAGATTGTTATTCAGAATGCGGCTTCCAGCCGATTTTAACCAATGTTTCCACAGAGTTATCCACAGCTAATGTGGATAAGCACTGACATCTTTAAACATCAATTACTTAGGAAAATATGTGAATAAAGAGCATCAAGCTTGATTGTGTATATTATATACAATTATTGCTAATGAGCGTTTTTGCAGTTAAATCACCAGTCGCTATGCCTGGATGCTTACTTATGTGGCTAACAGAAGATGCCAATGTCCAGGGTAATCAGGAAGAGCAACTGACCGAGATTTGCTGCGCCCATTCTGGCGGAAACCCGGCGTAGTGTTCCTGGTCCGGGTGCTCGTCGTACGGCTTGCCCAGAAGTTTGAGCATACGGTTGATTTCCGTGTAATCCTGTTCAGTCTCAGCGCGTTGAATGGCGATCTCGGCCATGTAATTTCGCAAGATATATTTAGGGTTGGTTTGTAGCAGGGTCTTTATTCGTTGCTGATCATTCTCGGGCTCGGCTAACAGGCGTTGGCGATAGTTTTGAACCCAGAGATCGAACCGTTCACGTTGGATAAAGAGATTACGTATGGGCGCGTTGTTATCAGCGGTGTCCGTCGAAAAGCGGCTGAGTTGACGGAAAAGTAATGTGTAATCGACATGATCGTCTGCCATCAGGGACAACAAGTCCTGGAGTATTGTTTGGTCATCGGCATGCTCGGTCGTGAAGCCGAGTTTGGAGCGCATGAGCTTTGCATACTGGGCGACATAGAGTGGCTGGTAGGTCTCGAGTGCTGATTTCGCGTATGCAACAGCGGTTTCCGGGTTCTCATCCAGCGTGGGGAGCAGGGCTTGTGCCAGGCAGCTCAGGTTGAACAAACCAATGTTGGGCTGTTGGTCAAAGGCATAGCGACCCTGGTAATCGGAATGATTACAAACGTAGCCTGGCTGGTAGGCATCGAGAAATCCAAATGGTCCGTAGTCCATTGTCAGCCCCAGTATTGACATATTGTCGGTGTTCATAACCCCGTGGGCGAAACCGACAGATTGCCATTGCGCCATTAATCGGGCCGTGCGCTGGATGACTTCCTTGAGTAATGACAGTGCCGGATTATCAGTTTCGATGAACGCTGGAAAATGCTGTTCGAGTACATAATGGAGTAAATCACCCAGGTCTTCGTGGCGATTGCTGTAATAAAAATATTCAAAACTACCAAAGCGCACATGAGAGGGTGCCGTACGCAGTAGCAGGGCGCCTTTTTCGATTTGTTCGCGATAAACCTCTTCGTCACTGCCCAGCATACACAAGGCGCGCGTGGTTGGGATCCCCAGGCCGTGCATGGCTTCGCTACACAAGTATTCGCGTATGGTTGAACGTAAAACTGCGCGTCCGTCACCATCGCGTGAATAGGGAGTGGGGCCACCGCCTTTTATTTGCAAATCCCATTTGCCGTGCAGGGGGGTTTCGATTTCCCCCAGCAGGATGGCGCGTCCGTCGCCCAGTCGGGGTACGAAAGAACCGAATTGATGTCCCGCATAGCATTGCGCAATAGGCTGCATATCCTGTAGTAGTGTTTGTCCGGATAAAAACTCAAGTGCTGCGGGTTGATGTAATTCATCGGGATCAATGCCCAGTATCTCAGCCATGGCCAAGTTGGCGCTGATAAGATGTGTATTGCGCAACGGAGTGGGTTTGACATGACTGAAAAAAATGTCAGGCAGACGTGCATAGGTATTATTAAACTTGAGATGTTCGATTTTCTTCATTTGTGAGACAATTCACTACTGGCCAGGGTTAAGAGAATGGATGAATGATTCAACAGGCAAAGTTCAATATCGGGCAAATAGTGCTCCACAAAAAATTTGCTTATCGAGGCGTTATCTTCGAAGTGGATCCCGTCTTTTCAATGACAGAAGAGTGGTATCAGCAAGTTGCCATATCACGCCCGCCCAAAGACAGGCCCTGGTACCATGTCCTGGTCGAGAACGCGCAGCATTCAACCTATGTGGCTGAACGTCATCTGATCATAGCAGAGGACCTGTCCGCCATACAGCACCCGTCCATCGATGAGTATTTTAGCTCATATCGTCGTGGCGTGTATATTCCCTTGCGGACATCTGTACAGTAATGCCATGTTAAGCTTTAAAGACCTTTCATTACGCCGCGGTATTCGTGAACTTCTGCATGATGTCAATGCTATTTTCCATATGGGGCAAAGAGTCGGAGTGACGGGTGCCAATGGTGTTGGTAAATCCAGTCTTTTTGCATTGATTCGTCAGGAACTTCAGCCCGATAACGGCGATATTTTTTTAGCGCCATCCACGGTCATTGCCCACGTTGCCCAGGAAACCCCTGCTGTCGATAAGCCAGCGCTCGAGTACGTGAAGGATGGGGACAGTGAATTACGCCTATTGGAAAAGCGTATCGCTGAAGCTGAACAAGCAGGTGATGGAAACCGGCAAGCACAATGGCTGACCGAGATGGAAGCCATTGATGGTTATACTGCCAGTAGTCGGGCTGCACGATTGATGCACGGGCTTGGTTTTACAGCAGGGCAGGAACAACTGCCAGTCAGTCAATTTTCAGGTGGATGGCGTATGCGCCTTAACCTGGCGCAGGCGTTGATGTGTCGCTCGGATTTATTACTCCTGGATGAGCCCACTAACCACCTTGATCTGGAAGCAGTGATCTGGCTGGAGGACTGGTTACGTGGTTATGCGGGTATGTTGATGCTGATATCCCATGACCGTGATTTTCTCGATCGTGTAGTCACCCATATAGCCCATATCGAACAGGGCGGGATGACCGTTTACACCGGTAATTACTCTGATTTCGAGCTCAGGCGTGCAGAGGCCCTGGCGCATCAACAGGCGCAGTATCTCAAGCAACAGCGTGAAATCACTCACATGCAGGACTTTGTCGATCGTTTTCGCGCAAAGGCCTCCAAGGCACGCCAGGCGCAAAGCCGTCTCAAGGCGCTGGAAAAAATGACCGTGATCAGTCAGGCGCATGTGGATTCTCCCTTTGAATTTGAATTCAGTCCTTGCGATAACCTGCCCAATCCCCTGTTGCGATTGGAGGATGTATCTGTGGGTTATCCGGGTGTCACTGTGCTGAATACTGTTAATATGAATATCGTTGAGGGAGACCGCATCGGCCTCCTTGGCCATAACGGTGCAGGTAAATCGACCCTGATTAAATTGCTGGCAGGGGAATTGTCGCCGCAGACAGGCATGCGTCAACCCGCCAAAGGTATTAATGTCGGTTATTTTGCCCAGCATCAGCTGGAGCAACTGGATAAGAAAGCCAGTCCTCTATTACATTTTCAACGACTCGACCCCAAGGCAAAAGAACAGCAGTTGCGCGATTACCTGGGTGGTTTTGCCTTTCAGGGGGATATGGTCACCGCCGCTGTTGAACCTTTTTCCGGTGGAGAGAAGGCTCGGTTGGTGCTGGCCCTGCTGGTCTATCAGCGACCCAACGTACTACTGCTGGATGAGCCTACCAACCACCTCGACCTGGAAATGCGCCTCGCCCTGACCACGGCACTGCAAACTTTTAATGGCGCCCTCATTGTCGTATCACATGATCGCCACCTGCTGCGTACAGTGACGGATACCTTGTTGCTGGTATCGAATGGATGTGTGCAAAATTTTGATGGTGACCTGGACGATTACAGGCAGTGGGTCAGAGAGGCACTCAAAAAAGACAATGCGACCATGGATGAAGCGATCAAGTCATCAGAGCCCAATAAAAAACAACAGCGCCAGGATGCGGCCAATAAGCGTCAGTTATTGAAACCTCTCGTCAATAAAATCAACAAATACGAGAAACAAATGGAGGCTTGCAACCAGGAGAAAGCACAATTGCATGAGCAGTTGTCTGATACCAGCCTGTATGAGGAAGAGAATAAGAATGAGTTGAAGGATGTACTTGAACGACAGGCGCAGGTGCAACGTACCTTACAAGGTATAGAGGAAGAATGGCTTCAGGCCCATGAGGAAATGGAAGCATTGCAGTAGGTGCGGTGTTTAAAGTATAAACTGGCGCCAGGCCGAGTTTATTTAGAGTCGCTCAAGTCATCTGGGGTCACACACTCCACCTGTCTTTATTTGTGTATCCCGTACACAAGCAGGATTTTGCGCGTACTCATATGCAAGTGACGACATTGATGAATGCTATACCTGTGGGAAGCGGGATTGATGGCAATATCAATGACAGGGTGTTTAAGAAAATATTGGATCGAAACCCTGGCATATCGTTCCCGGAAACGGGGAACTGGATTAGTAGACACCCACCCTTAATCATTATTCACAAAAAATGATAAATATAATTGAAAATCATGGACAATAATTGTTTTTCATGAAATGATGCCAGTATGAATAGTGTAATCATAATTCATATATATGGCAGAATATAATCAAAATTCACGAACTGTGACAACTTTTCACGCGTTTCCTGCGTTGGATGAAGGATCAACACTTGCGGGATATGCGGCACTGATCACAGGACATGGTCTGTCTGTACCTACGCCTGATCACCTATGTGCTATAGGGGCAAAGCATAAGAGGTACGATATAGGACGATGGCATATTTTTACGCCAAGGCACAGGCCTGATGATAGTCTGCATGGCCACCTGATATTTGCACTCAAGTATGAAGGTATTGATCTGGCCGTACTCAAAGCCTTGTTTATCGCTATCGAGCCGAAAGTTATTATAGACATAGTTCGCTCAGAACCAACGGGTGCTTATAGTCGAAGAATTTGGTTTTTGTACGAGTGGCTATGCTGTGAAGAACTGGATATCAAGGATGCAACACAGGGTAACTTTGTAGCACTCATCAATGACATTCTTCAATATCCTGGTGCAGCTCGTGACTCAAAACGCCATCGTGTCCGCAATAATTTGCCGGGTACGCATGAATTCTGTCCATTGATCAGGAGAACAGAAAAGCTTGATCGTTTTATTGACATGAATTTGTCACAGGTTGCTATCGACCACATTGGTAAAACACACGCAGACCTATTGAGCAGAGCAGCGGCTTTTCTTTTGCTAAAAGATTCCAAAGCATCCTACACCATAGAAGGGGAGACACCACCCTATAGCCGTATTGAGCGATGGGGAAAGATCATCGGTGAGGCAGGACAACGCAAGATAAACATTGAAGAACTAGAGGATCTTCAAAAAGTGGTTATTGCTGATCATCGGTTTGTCATACCTGGATGTCGAGCTGAAGGTGGTTTTGTCGGTGATCATGACCGCGCGACCGGCATGCCGATGCCCGTTCATATCTCAGCACGCGCAGAGGATTTACATAGCCTTCTGTGCGGCTTGATTGAAACATACCAACTCCTTAGTGAGAGTGACTACGACGCGGTGCTTATGGCTGCGTTGATTGCTTTTGGCTTTGTATTTATCCATCCGTTTGAAGACGGTAACGGTCGTATCCATCGCTACCTGTTTCATCATGTCTTGGCAGAAAAGGGATTTGTTTCCAAGGGCTTGGTTTTCCCTGTGTCTGCCGTTATTTTGGATCGTATTGATGATTACAGAAAAACGCTGGAGCATTACTCGAAACCCAGGCTTGATCTGATTGAGTGGCGGCCAACTGATGAAAATAATGTTGAAGTTTTGAATGAGACTATCGATCTGTATCGCTATTTTGATGCAACCAGGCAGGCGGAGTTTTTCTTTGAATGTGTCGAAGAAACCGTTAATAAAGTTCTGCCCGAAGAGGTAAGTTACTTAACAAAGTATGATTTACTAAATAGTTTCATTAAAAACTATATTGATATGCCAGATAAGTTGGTTGATTTGCTCATACGCTTTCTCAATCAGAATAATGGCAAGCTGTCAGGGCGTGGGCGTGATAAGGAATTTAATCAACTCACCGAAGATGAGGTGCAGACTATTGAGCGTAAATACGATGATATTTTTCATAGTGAAACATGAACAGCATTTTAAAGTAATCCTGATTGCTTAACCCGGGTTCTCAATGTTTCCAGAACAGGAATATTATTAGGGTGCGAGAATGTGAATCAGGATTGATACGTGCCGCTCGTTGCCATTTTATAATAAACTCCTGAGTCATGGGCGGCGTTGCATTGGCTTTGCATCGTCACGTTTTGTTATTAAATTCCGCAGAGATGACGACAGTCCCCAATCTTTGTTCGGTCTCTACTCTGCGATGGGCTTCGGCCGCTTGCTCGAACGCATAGATTTTATCGACAGTAGATTTAATTTTACCCGCCTCAATCATATCCTTGAGTGTAACGAGTTCTTCCTCCGTTTCGCCTGCAAAAACAAAGATCGCTTTCTTATCCGTAAACATGGATGTCAGGACGGATCTCAGCATGTCGGCGATACGCGGATTAGCCATCACATAGCGTCCCCCGGGCTTAAGGGCTTTTATACAGGCAGAATAGGAACTTTTGGCCACCATGCTAAAGATCACATCATAGGTCTGGCCGCTTTTTGTGAAGTCTTCTTTGCTATAGTCGACGAAATGATCGGCTCCTATCTGGCGTAGCATGGTCTCCTTAATGGTGCTGTCAACTGCCGTTACCTCAGCTCCCATTGCTTTGGCAATCTGTACTCCAAAAGTGCCGATGCTACCACCCGCACCATTAACCAAAACTTTTTCCCCTTCTTGGATATTCGCTTTTCGCATAAAGTGAAGTGCATTCAAGCCACCCAGCGGTACTGCTGCCGCCTCTTCAAAGCTTAAATTATGAGGTTTCGGTACAAGCGTATAATTTGCTGGCAGGCACAGATATTCGCCATATGCGCCCAACCGCAGCCTGGTTGTCCCGAAAATCTGATCTCCCTTCTTGAACTTCGAAACATCTTTGCCGACGGATTTCACTTCCCCTGCAAAATATCCTCCCAATACTTGTTTCTTTGGCTTTGTGAGTCCCAGGGCAAAGCGCAAAGGCAGCCAAAACCACTTCACCTGGAAATTAAAACTTCGCATTTCACAGTCTGCCTTCGTTACCTCTGCTGCATGAATTTTTACCAGAATTTCATCGTCCTCGGGTGCCGGTTTTTCAATCTCTTTGACTTGAAGAACATCCGGCGAGCCATATCTTTCGTATACAATCGCTTTCATGTGACTCCTTGTGGATTAGTTTGATTACTGCAAGTTTCAGTATAGTTCACACTCTGATGGGAATATAAACAACATTTTTCAGCTATCAGCGATTCAGTGGCGATGCCTTAAAGTGAGGGTGAGGTGTGGTGGCGAACGCTTCCCGGGGGCACGCCAAATACCCGCTTGAATGCCCTGCAAAAGGCGGCCTCAGATTGATAACCAAGACGATCGGCGAGAACCGAGAGAGAAACAGATGTTTCTTGAAGTTGCGCGCGAGCCAGTTGCATGCGCCACTGGGTAAGGTAGCGCATAGCCGATTCGCCGACCAGGTGGGTAAAGCGGGCCGAAAAACCAGAGCGCGACATGCCGACCTCTTTAGCCAGCAAGGCCACTGTCCAATCTTTTTCGGGTTGGCGGTGAATCGTAGCAAGTGCCCTTCCTACCTGGCCGTCGCGTAGGGCGGCAAGCCAACCCCGTTCCGCTTCAGGTGCTGAGTCGATCCAGGAACGGATGGCCTGAATGATGAGGATATCTGCCAAATGTGTGATGACTGTCTCGCCACCCGGTCGTAGTTCTTTAGCTTCGCGGGCGATAAAGCGAAGTGTACTTTGTAGCCAGCTACCCTCATCATCAGCCCAGGTGTCAATCTGTAGCACTCTGGGTAGTAGTGCGATGAGTTGTTGTCCCGCTACATGATCAAAGCGCACAACACCGCAAGTGACATGGGTTAATTCACCAGCGCCGCCATAGCGCATGATTTCATAACGATCGCTGACCTTCTCGACGGGTATCTCGAACAGTGGCTCGGCCTCGGCAGTTGGGCTGCTGCGAATACAGTGGCCGGTGCCGTGGGGAACGAGCGCCAGGCTGCCTTGTTGCAACAAGCGGGGTTCGTCGCCTTCAACATCGAGCCAGCAGTGCCCGGCCGTGACGATATGAAACATCATGCATCCTTCAAACGCAGGCAGATCGATGCCCCAGGGTGCTGTTAGCTCTGATCTGCAGTAAAAGGTGCCCGTTAGTCGGAGCAAATGCAGGGCCTCACCGAGCGGGTCGGTAAAGGGCGGGATCTCAGTGTTGGTGCGTGTCATGGTTTGAATTCTGGCACATGACTCGGTCAGGAGTCTAGTCTGTTTGGACGAAAAGCAAAGATAAATAGAGCTACAGTGATTGTTAATCCGGCGGGTGTCGTCCATATTTGACTTCAAGACGTACTGATCGTTTGTTCGAACCCACGATAATCCAACGCAGGAAATAGACATCATGAAAAAATCACCCATTCTCATTATCGGTAAAAACGGTAAAACAGGCGCACGGGTCAACGAGCGCTTGCAGGCACTGGGCTATGCGACACGCCCTGTTTCCAGGTCAACAACGCCATCATTTGACTGGGAAAATCCTGCCACATGGCAGTCTGCAGTCAAGGGCGCCAGCGCTGCCTATGTCACCTATCAGCCGGATCTTGCGGTACCCAATGCAGAAGCCGCTATTAAAGAGTTTGTGCGTGTAGCCGGCGAAAATGGATTGAAACACATCGTTCTCCTGTCGGGCCGAGGAGAGGAAGGTGCGCAACGGGCAGAGGAGGTAGTTAAAGACAGCGGTATTTCATGGAATATTGTCAGAGCCAGCTGGTTTTGCCAGAATTTCAGTGAAAGTTTTATGTTGGAAGGCATTTTGTCCGGCGAATTAGTTTTACCGGCAGGAGACACTGTAGAGCCATTTGTAGACGCGGACGACATCGCCGACGTGGTGGTAGCCACTTTAACCGAACCTGGCCACCGTAACAGAGTGTACGAAGTCACCGGCCCACGTGCACTGACCTTTGCTCAATGTATTCAAGAGATTTCTGATGCACTGGGTCGGTCTATAAAATATACCCATATTCCAGTCGACGACTACATCAATGCTTTACGTGAGCAGGGTGCGCCAGGTGATTTGCAGTGGTTATTGCGTGAGTTGTTTACTGTTGTATTTGACGGCAGAAACTGCCATGTAATGTCTGGTGTTGAAGAGGCTCTAGGCCGCTCGCCTACAGACTTCAAGGTCTATGTGCAGAAGACGATTGAATCTGGTGTATGGGCAGCCGAAATGCACAAGGAATCTGCGTGATGTCTGCATCCATAGGTACTGTTCTTTTGTGGACCGCTGCACTCAGCAGCGGTCTCATCGCCGGGGTTTATTTTGCCTTTTCAGTATTTATCATGCAGGCATTCGGCAAAATCGATGCGGTTCAATCGATCGCCGCAATGAACTCAATCAATCAAACGATACTGCGTTCATTGTTTATGCCGCTTTTTTTTGTTTCATCGATGATTTCACTGCTTCTCATTATTTTTGCATTTGCCCATTTGGGTGAAGCAGGTGCTGAATTGACCTTGATCGCGGGGGCAGTCTATTTCGTTGGTATGTTTGTCTGCACCATTTTATTCAACGTGCCTCTTAACAATTCGCTCGCGAAACAAGGTTCAGCTAGTGTCAACACAGACCAGGTTTGGTCGCATTATCTTAAAACCTGGACATACTGGAACCATCTTCGCACAGTTAGCTCGCTGGTGACTTTCATACTCTGTATCGGGTTGTTATCCAATCATTAAATATGAATAGCCATACTAATGTGTTTCCATTTTACTTTATATAAATGTCCGCGTTGGGCCGCCAAACGACCATTGAGCA
>JGI24023J19991_10003362_pt1 | contig 11294 bp, 9 predicted proteins | sample Cruoilmetagenom1_FD_19991 | JGI IMG/M metagenome (IMG submission 19991)
CCATGTTTTGCGTAATTTCTACAGCGTTTGTACTCCATGGAGAGATCATGTTTGTATGAGATCCTTTAAAAAATCCGTTTAGGCTTTTACGATCAATAATTGCAGCATCACCAAATAACCATCGAAGTTTTTCTGAATTTTTTTTTGAAATAGAATCAGATTCCACAACAAAAAAGGTCTTATGAATCTTAAAAAAATGTAACATGTTTTCTTACTATTTTGGAGCAAACTTAGCGATTGTAAGTGATTTAATAAGTTGCTGTTAATAAGATTGGATAAATAAAGAGAAAGGCTGTCTGAGAAGGCGGTCTTTTTTTACAAATTAAAGAAATATTTCATCAAGTTTTTTTACTTTTAGTTGAACAAGGCCGTTATAAGTTTAAAAGATATTTTTGTAGATGCTACCAAAATAGAAGCAGATGCTACCTTTATGCGCATGAAAGATGATTATATGCAAAACGGATAACTCAAATCTGCCAATAATATTCAAGTCTCTACCAATAATCAATATCTAATTAGTGAACACTCACATCACCACCAGATGATTTTTGAATATTTTTCTCTTTTGGATTTCCTTCACAATCTATTGATGCGCCACTACTTGCTGAAGCGATGATACTTTCTGTTGCATGAAGGTCTATAGAAGAACCACTAGAAGCATCTGCAGCAGCAGTGCTTGTTATTAACTTTTCTGCATCGATTTGACTGCCACTACTGGAGTTTGCAGCAAAATTTTGACAGGTGCCTTGTAATTCAATTTCGCTACCACTACTACTTTCACTTGAAATAGCGTTTGCCTCTACTCGTAAATTAATTTCGCTGCCACTTGATGCGTCCAGACTTAGTTCATTAATTTTTAAGGTGTTTTTACCAATCACTTCTGAACCACTAGAGCTTGTGATACTACTAATCTTTGGCATGGTTAGGTAAATGGTACTTGCTTTTCTTTTACCCACATTCTTTTCAAAGTAGATCTTAAGCATTCCATCTTTTACTTCTGTGATTAGAAGTTCGTGAAGGTTATCATCCATTTCAGCAGTTAAACTCGTGGTAGGATCTTGAGTGAGTTGCACTTCAATTCCTTGGCTAACCTTAACTCCTGTAAAATCAGATGTGATTGTACGTGATTCTGTAGTTACGTTTTTACTTCCTATAACTCCTGTCATCATACAAGATGTTGTAAGGAATGAGATAAGGAATAATGCGATAAGCGTNTTTAAAGTTTTCATAATTTAATGATTTGATTATAAGACGTTTGCTGTTGTTAAATGTTACAAGTTTAGGGTTTATCGTACCTCAATTCCATCTTCATCTATTTTTACCTTTACGGTATCTTTTCCATCTTTAATGGATAGTTTAAGACCATCTTTATTGATACTTAGATCGACATCATCTTCGTTATGCTCCTCAGAATTTTTTGATGTACAATCGGTACACTCAAAGTTGTCGGAAGTCATCAAAAAATGATGATTTGCCATATCTGCATCATAGATATTTGTACTATTTTTCACATCGTAAAGAAAAGATTTGGTTGTATTATCTAAATATACGTATCGGTCATTGGGCACATACACAATAACATCAATTTTAGGGCGATTGTGTTCTAAGGATGTGGGAACTAAAAAATAGGCATCTAAGTTTAATACATTAGGCGCATCCGTGAAATTATAGTTAATTAAGCTTGCGTTTTCTTTAGCTTTACTTTTATTAATAGCTCTACTAGATTTTATAACTTTTACGAGTATTTGATCTGTGCTGCTTCTTCGAATATCAACATGTACGTAGCTAGAGAATAGTTTTTCATTACCTATGCTATCAGATACGCTCTCTAAATTACGACTGCGATATAGTGATTTTCTATTGGCAATTTTATCATTACCACTCATTAGGATGTGTAAGGTATCTTTCTCAACAATAGTAAAGTCATAGTTTTCAGAAATTGATCCATTTGTCGCAAATCGATTTTCATGTTCGATCCCTGCAAAAGCCAATCCAAAAAGTGATAGTAACCAAACACCTAAGAGTGATAAGTTGCCTGTTAACCCAAGGGATTTTTTATCAGATGATAGGATGTTTAATCCTATGATAAAAAGAAAAACAAAAGGAATGATGATGGCAAAAAACAGTAAAAGTGTCAATAACCATGACGGGATTGTTGAAAATTCAAAGAATGGCGGTAAACTCACAAACTCTTCACCAAAACCCATTAATTCAATACTGCCCCAAGAAAATAATCCTATAATTAAACCGATTAGAGTTGTAGAAGCTATGATTAATAACAAGATGCCAATAAATTTACCGAGCACTTTAAAAATTCCCACTAAGATTTTTCCTAATGTTTCGATTAAATCTTGCAAACCTGTTTTTACTTTTGAGTAATCTGCATTGCGAACCTTACCTTCAATTTTATTATACTCTTCTTTGATGGTGCGTTCAATGCTGTCGATATTTACAGGTTGACCTTTCATTTCTAATTCTTCAGCAGTTGAATTTGCTTCAGGTAAAATAATCCATAAAATGGCATAAGCTATGATACCAGTTCCAAAGAATAAGGTAATAATTATCCAAAGAATTCGTACCCAAGCTGTGTCAATTCCAAAATAATGTCCTAAACCAGAAGACACACCGCCTAGAATTTTATCTTTACCATCACGGTATAATTTTTTTGAAGTGCTTTTTTTTGTATGGGTATCGTTAAATAACTCATCATCATACATATAGTCTTCGGGTTGTCCCATAACTGCAATCACTTCATCGATTTTAGTTTCGTTAATTACTTGTCGTTCTTCTGAATTTTTTTCAGATAATAATTCGCTGATACGCTGTTCAATATCATTAATAATTTCCTCTTTTCCTTGAGGATCATCACTTAGCGAGTTCGTAATTGCGTCTAAATAACGCTTTAGTTTTAAATAGGCTTGTTCGTCAATATGAAAGAAAATACCCCCTAAATTTATGTTGATAGTCTTGTTCATTTTTTAGTTTTTGTCGGTTGTGTTAGTTTTTTTACAGCTTTATTCAATTCACCCCACGAAGATTCTAATTCTTTTAAGAAACTCTCTCCATTTTCGGTAAGTTTATAATACTTACGTGGAGGTCCAGAGGTTGACTCTTCCCATCGATAACTTAAAAGTCCTGTGTTTTTTAAACGAGTTAGTAATGGATAAACGGTTCCTTCAACAACCAACATTTTTGCACCTTTAAGTTGTGCCAAAATATCAGATGTATAGGCGTCATTGCCTTGAATAATACTTAAGATACAGTATTCTAAGACGCCTTTTCGCATTTGTGCTTTTGTGTTTTCGATTTTCATCTGTGTGTGTTGTTTTAGATTATCAGATGTGTAGATAGTTTTTATGTTTTGAAACTAAATTTATTTTCAGATACGTCCTATTTAATTACTTGAATAATAAGACGTATGATCGTAACGAGAATAATAATTATAGTGTTCATAATTAGTTATTTTATAAATCTTATGCTTAATGGATATCTATATAAAATGCCTTGATTGGCCTTAACGGATGCAATAATTAGTAAAATCAATTTTATAATGCCGATTGTTGCTAATACGACAATTGCTGTGAGTAAGCCACCTGTGCTAAATAGAAAACTTGCTATATCAATTTCGTCTCCCAATTCCTCAGCTTTGATTGCGGTAAAGACAGTTCCGCCGATGGAAAAAAGAAGTAGTAAACTAGCGACAATATTATAAACTAAGAAACTTAAATTGAAATTTATCGCTTCTTTACCGTGATGGTCTATATAGGTGCTATCTTTTTTGGTGGTCTGCCACAATATTAGTGGTAATAATATACTGCCAAACGGAATTATATAGTTTGATAATGCCGAAAGATGTATTAGCATCGAGTTACTATTTTCTGTATTCTGATTCATAATAGGTTCTATTTAGTATTTGACTATGCAAATATATGTATTAAAGATAGTACTATGCAAAACATAGTACTATAAATTAACATAAATTTAACACTCCATTTAATATTTATAATAATTTCTTAAAAGCTTGAAAGGAGTTCTTGCATTACAAAATGTTTTAGTAATTTGCGTCAAAATTTTAAAGTGTGCGATTCACAAAAAGTAAGATTAATCAGTTTTTATTACTAAAGGTACCTTCAGCTTATTTTACAGGTGTACGTGTAGAGCATATCGCTGATAATAAAGCTGTTGTAAAAGTAAAACATCGTTGGATTAGTCAAAATCCGTTTAACTCCCTCTATTATGGCGTACAAGCCATGGCAGCAGAACTGTCTACTGGCGTATTGGTTTTAAAAAAAATTGCACAAAACAAAAAGAATATATCGATGTTAGTGACAAAACAATCTGCGACTTTTACCAAAAAGGGTAGAGGTATCGTTCGATTTATTTGTGATGACGGATCCAAAATTGATCAAGCAATTTCTGAAACCATTAAAACGGGTGAAGGTCAAACCATCTTGTTACATTCACAGGGCATCAATGAATCAAATGAAATTGTATCTACATTTGAATTTGAATGGAGTCTTAGAATCAAATAATTTAACCTAAATTAGAAGCTATAAACTTACTTCAAGACATACAAGAACAGTACAAAAAAGCGAATACAACTGAAAAGTTGATATACATTACGATATTCTTTTATATTCTTTCAATCTTATTTAGAAATTATACGAGGCAGTGGTTTACGTTACCAGCATCTTTTGCTGAAGTGAGCTCTAAGCCATGGACTATTTTTACCTACGGGTTTGTACATTTTGATTTACTTCATGTGTTGTCAAATTTGTTGGTGTTGTACTTTATTGGGAATCTATTTTTAGATTTTTTTTCTCCCAAGAAAATGTTGATTTATTATATTTTAGGATTACTTGTTGGAGGTGTTTTATTTATAGGATATTATGAATTATCTAATAAGAGTTCTGTCTTTCCTCTAGGAGGTGCCTCAGCAGCTGTAACAGCTATATTTATAGGTGTAGCAGCAAAAGCACCACATTATGCCTTGCGACTTAGGTTTGTAGGTAGTGTTGAATTATGGGTTTTAGCAGCAATTTGGATTACAATAAGTGCATTAGCTTCATCAGGTGTAAATGCAGGAAGTGGTGTGGCACATTTAGGCGGTGCTGTCACGGGTTATTTACTAACCGCCTATTTTAACGAAGGTTCATTTTTAGAACGCCAACTAATTAGAAAACCCAAGCCAAAATCAAAGAAGCATCCTTTTCAAAAAGTCTATAGAACCAAGTCAGCCCCTAAAGTAAAACCGAGTCATCAGAAACAGAAACAAAATCAAGAAAAAGTAGATGTTATACTAGACAAAATTAGCAAATCAGGTTATGAGGCTTTAAGTAAAGATGAAAAAGATTTTTTATTCAATCAAAAAGAGAACTCCTAAAATAGATGATGAAAAAAAAGAAATCGATACTAAACTCATTGGTCTATTTTTTTAATAGCATTTTTGCGCTGTTGCTACTTTTAGCTTATGTGATTCCATATGTTAAACCTGATACGCTAGGAAGTTTTGCTTCTATTAGTTTAATCACGCCTATCTTGATTCTCATAAATCTTATATTTTTAGTTTATTGGCTTATCCGATTGAGGCGTGCATTTTTAGTATCATTTATTATTTTAGCTATAGGATTTCCTAATTTAACTCGCTTTTATAAGCTTTCTGGTAAAAAAGTACTTCTAGTAGATGATATAAAAGTAATGAGCTATAATGTTCGGATGTTCAATAAATATCAGTGGATCAAAGAAGATAGTATTGTTGGAAAAATCGATCATCTCATCGATCAAAAAGCACCTGACATTCTCTGCCTACAAGAATTTGCTCCAACCGATGAATTAACGCTCGACTACCCATACAAACATATTATTTATAGTAAAAGTAACAAGCAATTTGGACAAGCCATATTTTCGAAGTTCAAAATAATAAATAAAGGTAGTCTTGATTTTGAAAATACGGGGAACAATATTTTATTTGCCGATGTTAAGATTGAGCAAGATACTATTCGGGTTTATAACATTCACTTACAGTCGCTAAAAATCGATCCCAAAAAAGAAAACTTTGGAGAAAAAGATGCCACCCAATTAAGAAATCGTATAAGTGCTGCTTTTAAAGTGCAGCAACATCAAGTAGAAGAATTTTTGATACACCAAACAACAGTTAATTATCCTGTAATAGTGGCTGGAGACTTTAATAACACAGCTTTCTCTTGGCCCTATAAAAGTATTGTAAAAGGTAAATTAGATACCTATGTAGAGGCAGGAAAAGGTTTTGATAAAACATTTGATTTTATCTTTCCATCACGTATCGATTTTATATTGGTAGATAAAAATATACAAGTAAATCATTATAAATCGTATAGAGATAACTATTCAGATCATTTTCCAATTATGGCTCGATTAGATAGAGCCTCTTTATTCAATAATAAGCAATAGTAAAATGAGTACTTTTGCGTACATTCTAAATAATAGCATATAATGAAAAAACTAGTAGGGCTTTTAGTAGCAATAATCAGTATTACAGTAAACATCTATGGTCAACAGCTTAAAAACCTCAGCCTTGAGGATGCTGTTTTGGGATATTACAAAGGACTCTATCCAGAGAGTTTAAGAGCTTTACAATGGGTTGAGGGTACCGATAACTATGTGTATCTTGATAAAGATGTTTATGTAATAAAAGATGCAGCTGGTCAAGAAGTAAATAGAATCGTGTTAAGTAATCTTACAAAAGCATATCCAGATGTAAAACGTATGCCACGTTTTGAAATAATAAACACTTCTGATATGGTTTTTCAAACATCTACTAGTGCATATTATGTGTATGATTACCAAGCAAAGAGTGCTAAAAATAGTGTCGCCTTTGATGCAAAGGCACAAAATCAAGACTTTTGTTCTAAAAATAGTGCTATTGCATATACTATTGACAATAATGTATACGTAGCTACAGGCACAAATACGAAGTTACCTGTAACGAGCATTGGCGATAAAAACATAGTCTCAGGGCAAGCCATTCATCGCTATGAATTTGGTATTACTAAAGGAACTTTTTGGTCACCAAAAGGAACCTATCTAGCATTTTATCAAAAAGATGAAACTCATGTAACCGATTATCCTCTAGTAGATGATACAACCTACCCAGCAACATTAACGAAGAGTAAATACCCAATGGCAGGTCAAAAAAGTGAGCAAGCCAAAGTAGGTATTTTTGATATAAAAACGCAAAAGTTACTGTATTTAGACATTGATACATCTGATGAACATTATTTAACAAATTTATCATGGTCGCCCGATGAAAAATATATCTTATTAGCTGAGGTAAATCGTGCGCAAAACCATATGTGGTTTAATGTCTATGATGCAAAAAATGGTCAGAAAATTAAAACAGTTTTTGAAGAAAAAAGTGATAAGTGGGTGGAACCAGAAACACCTGTGCTATTTTTACCAAATTCAACATCAAGCTTTTTATGGCTTAGCGAACGTGATGGTTTTATGAATGTCTATCAGTATGATTTAAAGACTGATAAGATGAGGCAAGTCACAAATTTTGATTTTGTAGTCACTAAAACACTAGGTTTTGATGCTAAAGGAAAGAATCTGTTTGTAGAAGCAACAGGAAACGATCCTAAAGGATTACAAGTTTTTAGAATTAATTTAACCAATCAAAAAGTAACACAGATTACTAAAAATAGAGGTACACACAGAGCGCAATTGAGTGATTCAGGAGACTATCTAATAGATAATTATAGCAGTTTAGAGACCCCAAGAAAAATTGGAATTATTGATGTGAATTCAAAATCAAAAGATTGTGAGATTTTACTAGAAGCCAAAAACCCATTAAAAGATTATGCTATCGGTACAACAGAGTTTGTAAAATTAAAAGCCATTGATGGAACAGATTTAGAAGCACGATTAATAAAACCAGCAAATTTTGATAAAACTAAAATATATCCAGTTTTAGTTTACGTATATGGTGGTCCGCATGCTCAATTAGTCACCGATACTTGGTTAGGAGGTGCCTCACTTTGGATGCATCATATGGCAGCATCACAAGATTATTTAGTGTTTACAGTAGATGGTCGAGGCTCTGCTCATCGAGGTTTTGCATTTGAAAGTAGTATTCACAGAAATCAAGGAGCTGTAGCAATGGAAGATCAAATGACAGGTGTTAATTATTTAAAATCCTTAGATTTTGTGGATGCAAACCGCTTAGCGATCCACGGATGGAGCTATGGCGGTTTTATGACCATATCAATGCTTCTACATCATCCCGATGTATTCACGACGGGCATAGCTGGTGGTCCCGTGACCGATTGGAAATATTATGAAGTGATGTATGGCGAGCGCTATATGGATACGCCACAAGAAAATCCAGAAGGATATAAAAATACGCGTGTTCATAATTACATTAAAGACCTAACAGGAGATTTATTGATTATCCATGGTAGTATTGATGATACTGTAGTGCCGCAACATAGCATGACCTTGTTAAAAGAAGCTGTTGAGAATGGGGTGCAACTAGATTTTTTTACCTACCCAATGCATCCGCATAATGTGCGAGGAAAAGATCGTGTGCATTTAATGGAAAAAGTTTTAAATTATGTTTTAGATAAGAATAAATAGTAGTCTATTTAAAACCTAAGTAGTGTAACAAAGAACAAATCAACAACAAATCAATATTTTTATGTTCATACAAGCCATAAACTGGAATCCTTCACCTATTTTATTTGAATTAGGACCAATAGCCATTCGATATTATAGTCTCATGTTTGTCATCGCATTTTTATTAGGGATATTTCTCTCTAAGAAAATTTATAAAAATGATGGTGTATCGGTTGAATTGGTTGACTCTCTTTTTATTTATACAGCAATAGCTACACTATTGGGTGCACGCCTAGGGGAAGTATTTTTTTATAGTTGGGATTATTATCAAGATCATATTTTAGAGATCATATTGCCGGTAAAATTCAATCCGTTTAGGTTTACAGGTTTCAGAGGTTTAGCAAGTCATGGTGCAGCAGTAGGAATCATTTTTGCGATGTATTTATATCAACGAAAAGTAATTCCTCAAAAATCGCTGCTTTGGGTTTTAGATCGGGTTACCATTCCTGTTGCAGTTGCAGGCTTTTTTATTCGGATGGGAAACCTAATGAACTCCGAAATAATAGGAAAATATACTCGTACTGATTTTGGTTTAATCTTTCAACGTTTAGGAGATACAGACCCGAGACATCCAACTCAAATATACGAAGCATTTGGTTATCTATTGGTATTTGTCATTTTGTGGTTCATTTATTGGAAAACGGAAAAGCGCAAACAAGAAGGTTATTTATTTGGAGTATTTATGGTGTTGTTATGGGCGGTTCGCTTCATTATTGAGTTTTTTAAAGAAGCGCAAATTGACACACGTGCAGATTGGGGTTTAAACACAGGTCAATTGTTGAGTATCCCACTCATATTAGTTGGATTTTACTTTATATTCAAATCTCCTAGAAAATAATTGTTATTATTTTGTTTTTACTGGTATTTTATTGTTGATATGCTAAATTTTCTCTTGATTTTTTAGAAAAAAATGTTATATTTGTGTTAATATAATTTTAATAAATTAACCATTTTAATATTTATTTTATGAGACCAAAAATTTATGCTTTAGTAATGATGTTTTTTATCTCTGTTGGTGCTCTTGCACAATCGTATACCGTGAGTGGTACGATTACAGATGATCAAAATCAACCTTTACCAGGTGTTTCTGTAGTTGTAAAAGGAACAACCAATGGTACATCATCCGATTTTGACGGAAAATATTCGTTAGATGTAAACAACGGCGATGTTGTCGTTTATTCATTTGTAGGTTTTAATGAGCAAGAAGTTGTTGCCGACGGTTCGGCTACGTATGATGTAGTGATGCAAGCAGGTGTTGCCTTAGACGAAGTCGTAGTAGTAGGAACACGAGGAAAAGCCCGTCTGGCGATGGATTCACCAGTTCCTGTTGATGTGTTAGATGTAAAAGAATTGGCTTCTAGTAGTCCGCAAGTTAATTTAAATCAAATTTTAAATTATGTGGCGCCTTCGTTTTCTTCAAATACACAAACCATTTCAGATGGTACAGATCATATTGATCCTGCTTCATTAAGAGGTTTAGGACCCGATCAAGTTTTAGTGTTAATTAACGGTAAAAGAAGACATACCAGTTCTTTAGTGAACGTTAACGGTACATTTGGTAGAGGTAGTGTAGGAACTGACTTAAATGCGATTCCAGCTGCGGCTATAGCAAGAATTGAGGTGCTTCGTGACGGTGCAGCAGCGCAATATGGTTCTGATGCCATTGCTGGTGTGATAAATATTGTGTTAAAGAAAGCAACGGGCGAGTTAGATATCAATATAACTTCTGGAGCGCAATTTACTAAAAATGCAAATTATTTAAAAGGGGGTGTAGATGGAGAAACAGTCAATACAAGTGTAAACTACGGTATTGGTTTAGGAGAAAAAGGTGGTTTTATAAACTTTACGGGTGATTTTGATATGCGTGAGGACTACAGTAGAATGGGAACTTTTACAGGTTCGATTTTTCATGGATATAATGCCATCGAACGTCTTGCAGCAGCTGGAGGATATAATATCGATAACCTTTCTTTAGCTGAAGTCAAAATTTTTGCACAAGAAGTAGACTATTTTCCTTCTGTGATAAAATCAGACATAAATGCTGCTTCAGATTTACAGAGTATAGCTGATATATTATCAACTGGTGGTTCACCAACTGATTTTACAGAGGATGAACTTTCGGCTAGAGGTCAAACACGTGAAGATTATTTAATGCGAGTAGGTCAATCTGCCTTACGTGGTGGTCGTTTCTTTGCTAATATGTCTTTACCTTTAGATGATAAGGGTACAGAAGTGTATGCTTTTGCGGGAATGAGTTCTCGAGCTGGTAATTCAGCGGGTTTTTATAGATTACCAAATCAAGAACGTACCTATACAGCTCAATACATTAATGGTTTTTTACCTGAAATTAATTCAGATATAAAAGATAAATCTTTTGCTGTTGGTATTAAAGGAATGATTGGCGATTGGAATGTAGATTTTAGTAATACAAATGGAAGTAATGGATTTATGTATACTATAGATAATTCTTTTAATGCTTCTAAAGGTTTAAGCTCTAAAACATCCTATAACTCGGGTGGTTTCTCATTTGTTCAGAACACAACTAATTTAGATTTCACGAGGTTTTATGAAGAACTTATGGCAGGTTTAAATGTGGCAGCTGGTATGGAGTATCGTGTAGAGAATTATAATATTGTTGCGGG
>JGI24023J19991_10003363_pt1 | contig 11293 bp, 13 predicted proteins | sample Cruoilmetagenom1_FD_19991 | JGI IMG/M metagenome (IMG submission 19991)
TCTTCCGATGAAAAAAATCCCGGCCCTTCATTTCCAATTACTAAATATTTCATTATTCACTCTCCTAATTACATGTATCAGATAATTTATACGAGCATTAATCATATCATAATCTCAGCAAAATGGAGCTCTGAAAATCTAAATTGTGATTAATGTTTTATAGCTATCGCGGAAATTGTGGGCTAAAGCATATGGATATGCAATTGACATTTTTAATAAATGTATAAAAGATCACCTTCTTTTGTACCAGCTGACTCAGACGCGCAACCGGAAGGAGTCAACGCGCATCCAAACCCCATTGATAACGACGCTATAGGCGAATTGAAGTGAAATAATTAGGATGTTGGTAATTTAAATTACCAACATCCTATCCCAAATCCAAGATGGCGGTAGGTGGAGGGAACGGACCCGGGATAGGGATGTTGGATTAGGTAGTCAAATTACAATAAAGACTTTCGATCTTTCACTATTATAATGTCTCGAACTATAAACATATCACATATATATAAACAGAATTTAGCATCAAAAAATTCCTGTAATTTGAAAATAACTATTTTGAATTTCCACCTTAGTTATATTGTACTGCCGATTATCTGTTTTTCAACAACCTTTTTTGTGACGAACTCTTATCCTAATATTTTAGAAGGCATAACAATGTATAATTAAACAAAATAATGCAATCAATTAGCAGAATTTTATATTAACAAGTCTGTCATTAAAATCTAATTTGAGATTATAAAAGGACGGGAGTTTTCTTCAATACCTTTTTTAAAGGTTATTTTTCAATTGTTTCTGCTAAACAATATGAATTCATACTACAATCAAAATGTAGTTAAAGAATTTCTTACTTTAATTGAATTTGTTCACTTAAATTTTCCAAACTTATTCGGTAATGGTCACCAAAGTTCTTATATTTTTGGTCCTTAAGAAGTTCCTCAAGGCGGCTTGAAATCTTAGTTTTCTCATCTTCTGAAAATTTAGAAATTTTTTGGTCCGAAAGAAATACAGCTGCGTAGCAGGCTATTTTATCCCCGCCGTCGACAAAGATATCGGTCAACATCTTGATGGAACCATCTGAGCCCAATTCTCCTAATACGAACACGCATGCTTCCTGCCAAACATGTGAGCGGTCCTCAAATACTTTTTTAAGCGAGTGCCAGTTAAGATCAGTGAAACCCCAGACAAGATCCTCTGCTTCTCGGTAATCTTTTTCGTACCAGTTCTCACTGGGGTGCATATTACCGTTAGCCGTGTTTTCCTTGAGGTGTTTATCTAAAAGCTCAGTTGCATCTAAGTTCGCCATTAATTGCTCCAGTCGGACGATTATTTTCAATAAGTAGTAAGGTATATTTATTTTACACAATTCTTAAATTAGTGAGAATGCCCTTGCACCTCTCAGATAGAAATGATTATAATAATTCTACCCGAAAAACTACGGAGCGAATCTAACAATGGGAAACAAAAAAAACCACAAAAATAATTACAAAAAACTCGATGACAAGACTTATGAAAAGGATCTCCGCAAATTACAGATCGAGCTTGTTAAGCTGCAAGATTGGGTTAAGCAGGAAGGAAAGAAAATAGCCGTACTTTTCGAGGGTCGGGATGCTGCTGGAAAAGGCGGAATGATAAAGCGAATTACCGAGCCGTTGAATCACCGCATCTGTCGTGTGGTAGCTCTCGGTGTGCCCACAGAAAAAGAGAAAACACAGTGGTATCTGCAGCGTTATGTGCCTCACCTGCCCGCAGCCGGAGAGATAGTGCTTTTTGACCGCAGCTGGTATAACCGCGCCGGCGTTGAGAAAGTAATGGGTTTTTGTACGAATTATCAATATGATGAGTTTCTCCGCATATGCCCTGGGTTTGAAGAGGCGCTGTTAAGATCGGGGCTCATTCTCTTTAAATACTGGCTAGATATATCAGCTGAAGAGCAGGAAAAAAGGTTTCAAGAACGATTAGAAAACCCTATGAAGCAGTGGAAGATAAGCCCGATGGATATGACAGCGCGCTCCAAGTGGTATGACTATGAGAAAGCCAAAGATGAGATGTTTAAATATACCGACACTAAAATCTCACCCTGGTATGTTGTTGATACAAATGACAAAAAGCGAGGCAGGTTAAACTGTATTATCCATTTGCTTGATCATATACCTTACGAGGAAGTACCAAAGAAAAAAATTAAGCTCCCTCCCCTTCAAAAAAAGAAGAACTATAAGAGGGCCCGGATTCTAGATAAAACCTTCATCCCGGAGAAATATTAGAAGACAACGTCTGCACCCATATAAATTCTCTAAATCTACTCTGCTACCCCTGTCTGTCATTTCGAGGCAGCGAGTAATTATCCACTAAATATTAAAAATTAGATCTCATAATAGAATTTGTTTGAACTTATTTTCCATTTTAATAATATTGATATTATTCAAACAAGTGCGTCCAAATCCTGCGCTCGCTCAGATTTGTTGATCGATATGGCGGTGGTTATTGGGTTATCAAATTACCTAGAAACCCCGTCATTTCGACCAACGGGAGAAATCTTTCTTTTGCTTTTGCCTGTACTGTCATTCTGAATTTATTTCAGAATCTCGCCTTTGCTTTTCTGTTGTTTTTGACTTCTCCTCTCCGACATTACACAAATAGCTTTAATAAAATACATTTCTGCTCTTTATAATAAAAAGTATAGATAAATCCCGGTATGGAGACAACAACAAAATTAATTATTACGTATTTACCTGCTGGATCAAAGCGTTATTTATTTTCCCAATATTATTGAATCCAAAATGTGTATTCCGAATCTAAATTAATAGTGAGGTGCGATATGTCAGCCCTATTAGAACTCGGCTCAAAAGAGTTGACAGCCCTTTTATTTGTAGCCCTCGGAGTGTTTCTTATTTTCTATGATCTAAGAGCAATACTGAGAGAGCTTAATGCTAATAAACCTGAAAACTCAGCACTGATTGTAAAAGGTATAAGGGTATTTACCACGTCCTTGGCAATTGCTCTCCTGTCATTTGCCATTCTCTATAATAATGACACATTGTTACTATTCGGACTTATATTCGGAATCGAAGAGCTCTATGAAACCACACTTGTCATAACCGCCCTTAAATATTCAAATTCATAGGTCGAATATTCTAGTTTAGTATCTACTGATACGCTAATCAAGCATATAGTTACAGAATATATCAGCTAAAGTATATAATACTAAAAAACTCCTTTTTTCCAGAGATTAATCGGTTAGTATTTTATAGACAAGAAATAAAAGAGAGGAGTACAAACCATGAGGAAAAACGTATTATTATTTTTTGCAATTTCTTTAGCGCTAACATTAGGAGTTTCTGTATCATCTCAAGCTGATCAGACAGAGGATATGGAGAAAATGAAAGCTGAGGCTATGGCAAAGTGGCAGGCATACGCTACACCCGGCGAGGGTCATAAAGTGATGGAACAGTTGGTCGGCAACTGGGATTATTTTCTTAAATACTGGTCGGCGCCCAATACCCCTCCTGAGGAATCCACAGGAACAAATGATGTAAAATGGATTCTAGGCAATCGTTTCCTTGAGATGGACGTCAAAGGCACATCTATGGGTCAGCCCTTTGAAGGTATGGGAATTATTGGCTACGACAATGCTAAGAAAGAATATGTAAACACATGGATTGACACTATGGGGACCGGCATGATGAACGCAACAGGGACTTATGATGCAGAAACAAAAACAATGACTGAAAAAGGTACTTTCACCGATCCGATGTCAGGACAACAGTCATTTAAAGGCGTTACAAAATTTGCTGATAAAAACAACTTCACCTATGAGATGTATATATCTACGCCAGATGGGAAAGTAATGCGTGTTATGAAAATTAACTATACCAGAAAAAAATAGACTCAAATTTAACAAATTGCATAAGACTCCCTATCCTGTTCAAAAAAGTGGTATAGGGATTTTTTATAAATACCCCTGAGATTTCAATATAGCGGCTACGAGTATTATTAACAAGACGCTCCAGATTACAATAGCGGTACGAGTTGCTTTCTCTGCTTTTTTAGTTTCCCACCAAGTTCTGGGCCTAACTCCTTTAAAGAAAAAAGTTGTAACAGCAGCAAGGTTCACACAGATAATGTTTACAAGCACTAACTGCACCGCTCCGGGAACAAACGCCATATTGTTTGAGCCAAGAAGCATACCTACTGATACTGTTGGAGGTAGAAGAGCAACAGCTACCATAACCCCTATTAGAGCACTTGGAAGCCCCTTGGTAAATGATAGTGTACCCGCCACCCCTGCGGCAAGGGCAATTGCGATATCACCCAAACCAACCTGGGTTCTTGATGAAAGCTCTCCTATAGTCGGATCAACTGCGAACACCATTCCCACTATAATTGACAACACCAGTGTTGCAGCAATTCCAGCCAAATTAGCCTTAAGCGCTCTTCCTATTAAATCGGTATCACCTAAGGTAGTTCCCAGCGCAAGAGCCATATTGGGTCCGAGTAAAGGCGCTATGACCATAGCGCCTATAATTATAGCAACGTTGTCCTTTAATATTCCAATCGAAGCCACAATGGAGGAAGCACTACGAGTACCAGATAAACCGATGTGATATTGGCTTTGCTGTCCATGTCTGCATATAGTTCTTCACGGCTGATTCTGCCTATGGTTTTAGTATTGTTATTATTTTCGGCCACTTCCTTGGACTCGTCTATCTTGGGTTTTTCAGGCCGTGGGATGGAAGCTTCAACGGGCATGAGTATGATCCTAAACTGATCAGTCTTAGAAAATCTCTTCTCTAGCAAATCGAGAATCTTCTCAGACTCTTCAGCCTTTACGAGAATCTTAATGATAATTTTTTCGCCCGATATACGATCCTCCCAGATTTCAATCAGCGGGTGGTCTTCGAGTAATTTTCTCAGCCGCTCAAGATTTTCAGTTTCAGGAAGTATTATTTCAATTAGTCGTAGGCTCATTGGTTGCCAGAATCCTTAAAGTTGTAATATTTTAATGATGATTGATTGAGAAGATAATATCAAACATATGGTAAATGAAATAGACTAAACTTCTAATTTCATATAATTCTACGGTTTATATAGATTTTTTATTACACTATATACCATTTTATTAATAGTTGGGTAGAATATTGATATAAAGAAGTAAACGGTAGGAGTTAAAAAAACATTACGTTCAGATAATAATTTCAAAGCTGAGTATTATATAGTAAAGAAGTTCTATTAAAAAATTGTATTTAGCTAATTAGGTAGGAGCCCCTCTTTGCCCCATAAAGAGGGGCTTTTTTTCGCCCATTTCATTTTACTTCCAACTTAAAATTTCACCACTGGTTATTTATAAAATATAATATTTGAGAACACAAATGAGCAAATCACAATCTAGAATTTCAGGATCTGAAATACCTGAGGACATCTCAACTGAGATATTCTTAAAAAACTGGGTTACCTTTAGAAAGATTATAGAAAATGACAACATGTCTCACAGCGACGGCTATACAAAATTGAGGGAAATATTAATAAAGGAGATGAAGAAACCTTTTTCTTTCTTAGACCTCGCATGCGGGGACGCTTACTATTCTTCAAAGATACTAAAAGGCACTAGGGCCGAAAAATATACCGGGATTGATGTATCTGCAGAGGCGCTGTCGTTGGCAAAAGAAGAATTCACAAACTTAGAAGTACAAGCGCGATTTGAAAAAGCAGATTTTATAAACTTTACAGATTTTGTTGATACGCCAGTTGATGTAATATGGGTCGGCTTCTCAGTCCATCATCTTGATACCTCAGGCAAATTAAGATTTATGAAAAAGGTAAAAGGGGCACTCTCTAATGGCGGTCTATTCCTTGTGTTTGAGCCTATTTTCTTGGAAGGAGAAAATCGGAGATTATATTTTGAAAGATTCAAGCAAACTTTCTATATGCACTGGAAGGGGCTCAACAAAGAAGAAACAGAGGCGCTGCTTGAACATGTTAGAGAATCCGAAAGGCCTGAGACTAGAAATAACTGGATAATGTTGGGTAAAGAGGCAGGATTTAATCAGGCAGAGAAAGTCTTTTCAGAAAAGACGGGATTATATGAGATATTTAAATACAGCTAGATCTCAAATTCTAGGAATTAAAACTGTACCCCAAGACCTATCTGAGTGCATGTGAATGTTCATAAGCATTTCCAGCAAATTCAATCGTGTTTACTAACCAGGCAATATAGACCCCGCATCTATCTCCACAGCTGATGCGAATGAACGGGTGCAGATTGCTTCGGCAAGAAGCTTCACTCGGCCTTCTGCCCCTACTACTCCTGTGTGGAAATGAACAGGGTTACATAGATACGAGAGCGCTCCTAGGCGAAAATCATACACAGCATCATCCCACGAGTAGTTAGAAACGCCTTCTTTAATTAGAGTCTCGTACCATCTTTTAAGTATTTCAAACTGGTGCCCTCTTCGCTCCTCGGGGATCTCACTTCCGCCCATAAGCCTAAATACATCGACCGCGCCTATGTTTTTAATTGCGAGCTGCCAGTCAAGAATTAAAATAGCGCCCTCTTCACCCGGTGGAGGGAACATCAAGTTGTCCTCTCTTAAATCAAAATGCACAATAGTCTTTTGTCTTTTTAGAATCTTTTCTTTTTTCCAATCTAAATAGTGCCCTATCTTTTCACCTAGCTCGATTCCTCTATCATCCAAACAATATCCGAAATTCTCAACAAAGGAGGGCCATTTCTCCCTGTAATCCAAAGAAACGTCGTTAAACTCTGGCATCCAGCTGAGCTTTTTAAGCTCTTCATTATTCCAGTACTTTGCTTGAAGTCTTGCAATCTCCTCAACTGTTTTCATAACCTGCTGCTCGTGCATACCTACAACCTGGTCACCAGGAACAAAATGGCTTAGATCTTCCATAACCATAGAGTAAGCCGGGGGTTGATCGACAGCATAGTACAATTTAGGAAGGCGAATGGGTACCGTACCAGCTATTTCTCTGTAAAAGCGTATCTCTCTTTGAAAGGCGTCCATCTCATCACCGAAACGCTTAAAATCTCCTTCTTCGGGCTGTATTTTAATTACAACAGAAGCGGGCGCCTCTTTTTCCTTCTGATCATATTCAATCCCGACTCGAACAACAGAACTAAGGAACCCCTTGGCGTCACCAATTATTTTTTTCTCGATTGATTTTACCGAGGCTTCTTTTAGATGACCGCCTTCCCTAAGCGCGTGAGTAAGCCACTCACGTGTTATCTCATCTACATGCATCGGATCTTTGATCGGCATAGTCTAATTATATAGAGCAATTTAGAAGTTTCAATTATGAAGGACGGGCTATAACAATTACTACTTCTCCGATAAGCCGTTTTGCGTCTGCATCAGGAAGACGGAGTTTTACAGCAAGCCAGAATATGGCAATTGGAAATTAATAGAGAGTAAGCAAGAGGCTCCGCTCTTTTTCCAGATCATAATCGCCACGCTCTTCATGCTCAAACCTCCGCATAGCTGTGTAGACCCTGTAGTACTCCTCACCAAGAGCGCTTTTAAGCACCTTGTCCTGCTCTAATTTTCCAAGCGCTTCGGGAATCGATATCGGAAGAAGCTCAACTCCTAAAGTCTCACGTTCTTCATCCGTAAGGTTACCCGGGTCACGTTGAAGAGGCTCTGGCAAAGTGAATTTATTTGTGATCCCATCAAGTCCGGCAGAGATTACGCCTGTAAGAGCAATGTAAGGATTGGCTGAGCTATCCATTGTTTTAAGTTCAAACTGCCTTGGGCCTCCGCCAAAGGGGTTCCTCAGAACACGAATCGCGGCCTCTTTGTTATCTAATCCCCATACTCTATATGCACCGCTCCAGAACTTGGGCTGGATACGCTTAAACGAATTTGCCGTAGGAGTGGTAAATGCCATAAGCGCAGGCAGGTGCTTGAGCACCCCTGCTACAAAGCCCTCTCCTTCCGTAGAAAGTGTAGAATCCCCTCCGTCATCTTCCCCGAGTATGTCATGCCCGCCAGACCAAAGACTCAAGTGCAAATGGCATCCGCTCCCTGTAGATTCCTGAAATATCTTTGGAATAAATGAAGCGATAAGTCCGTACTCACGAGCTATGGTTCTAATAGTCTCACGCATATATACAATTCGGTCTGCAAGTTTAAGAGGGTCTGTATAGTGGAGTGAAATCTCATGCTGCCCAGGGCCTGCTTCAGCATTGTAGTAGGCAAGCTCTATATCCATATTAAAGAGTGATTCTGAGATTTCATCAATCACATCTCTGCTTACTTCAAATGCAGCGTTCTGAGCGTACAAATCACTATCGACCGGATCAAGCTCTCCATTCTTAACATAAGATTCTTCATCAAACAAAAAGAACTCAAGCTCGGCTCCGCACTTCACTTCAAAACCCATGCTCTCTGCTTTTTTTACAGTGCGCCGTAGAAGATCTCTCGGACAAAGCTCCCACGGATTCTCAGTGCTGTCTAACATCATATTACCCATAGTCTGCGCATGTCCCGGAGCATAGGGGAGCATCACAAGAGTCTCCCAGTCGGGCACAAGTCTAATTTCTTTTACCGGCTCAAGGCCGGCCTCAGGCACAGGCTCGTCAAACACAGCGTCAAGACCCTGAAGCGCTACTGTGTTGGTAAGCGATTGCTCAAGTTTATAAATAAACTCTTCGTTCTTTAGCTCTTCCCAGCCGTTATTGTGTAAGTGGCGTTTAAAGGAAGGAAGGTGTATTGCTTTTGAGCGGATTACGTTTCCGTTATCGCACCACAGGATCCTTAAAAATTTTATATCCTCACCCTTAAGCACATCCGCTATGCGCAGTCTGTTTACCATTAGAAAACTCCTTTGAAATGGAAAATAATTAGTTCTGCGTTTTAAGTTTCTCGTCCACTTCTAGTTTCAAAAATAGAGATGATGCATTAAATGATGGCACAGGGACTTCACCGTCTAAAATACGGGCATCAAAAGTTATTGAATTTAATGTTGACGCTGGATTAGACACTGCTATTACAGCACCCTGAGAGCCTTTTTCGTCAAGAACTGATAGTGTGCCGCTTGGAGGGTTGGTATTATAAGCGGAAGAGCTTTTATCCCACATCTTTACAAATGTACCAACTAGGAAATGTCCGACTTCCCTTGTAGTTCCAAGGTAATTAAAGGTTACAATCGGGGCGCCGTTTAAAGTCAGTTTGCCGTCTTTAAATGTCCCTGTATCACCTGTGATTACAAACAGGTACTGAAGGTTTTTAGAGTCGTCAATTACGTGGTCTTGAGCATTCGCCGATAGTACGCAAAGACCAAGGATTATAGTTAAAATAAGAACCGAGCTTTTCAAGATTTCCCTCCTAAATAATTATATGATCGCATCTTAACACATTACCGCGAGAATTCCTATAAATGCAATCTAAAATTGGGCTCATGAAGGAAAAGAGTGTAGATGCCGTACTTATATTTACAATCCTAAACAAATAACGCAGATGCCGCCGTCTATAAAGAGCGTTGAATGTTCAAATGTTGCCGGCAGCTCCCCTCTTAGCACTTTGACCTTAAAAGAGATCTCTCCCTCTTTCACTTTCACATCAGGCTCAGATAGTTCTAATACTATATTTGTATTCCCATCTTTGCCTAAAATAGATAGCGTTGCGTTTGGCGGATCATTCTGGAAATTATCTGATCCTGTGTCCCAGCCCTGGGCGAACACTTGGATACTTAGCTGGCCTGAAATACGTGCAGGACGGTCTGAGAAATAAACCACAAGCGGGACGTTTTTGAGTGTCAGCCTGCCGTTTTCAAAAGTGCCCGATTTAGAGCTCATGGTATAAAGGAATTTTGGTGCATCTACTTCATTTATAACCGGGTTTGCTGAAGTACTTACAACAGCAGCGTTTAAAATCATTGCAGTAAATATTGTTAAGGTTGTTGCGCATCTAATTATCGTTTTCATTCTTTCACCTTTTCTACATTAGTTACGCCATATCCTGATGATATAAGCACATTCTTGGCTGTATCACTCTCCATGAATTTAATCCACTTCTGAGACGCGGTTGCATTACCACCTTTTAAGGCTACTTGGCTCTGCTGGATGTGGTTGTGCATACGCCCAGGAACAATCCAGGCTTTGGACTTCTGATCATCACTGAGATCACCGTATGAAATGAGCCCCGCCTCAACCTGCCCGGACTCTACCATCTCTAAAGCCGCAGTTACATTATCTGCATAAACAAGTTGGTTCTGCACTTGCTCATAAATGCCAAGTTTTTTAAGCGTCTCTATAGCAGCAATACCATAAGGAGCTTCTTTTGGGTTTGCCACTGCGAGCTGAGTGAATCCACCCGGCTGTAGAAGATCTAACCCGTTATGAGTAAGTTCCTTCCCTTTCACATAAAGCGCGAGAGTTCCAATCGCATAGATTTCGGGGCTGCCCTCTGTATAGCCACTCTTCTCAAGATCTATGGGATAGTTCGTATTGGCAGACATGTATACATCAAACTGCACGCCCTTTTTAATCATCTGAAGTAGCGCTTCGCTTGAATCACTTGTGATTTTAACAGGAACCCCCGTAAGTGTTGTAAATTCTTTTCCAATAGTCTCAGCAGTCGGGGCAAAATCCGCTGCCACGGCAAGTCTTAGTGTCTCAGCCTGCGGTGCTTCGTTCTGGGCGCTTTCATCGGCACTAGTGAAGACTGAACCCAGTCCCAATAGTATCGTAAAAGTAAGTAGTAGTTGTTTTAACATTTTATCTCCTTTTTAAATTATCCTGCGCAAGGAAGACAAACTTCTTCATCAATGAACAGCGTTGATTGTTCAAAGGATGTAGGCAGTTCTCCATCAAGAACTCTAACTTTAAAAGAAATTTTGCCTTCCATTACTTTCACATCAGGCTCGGATAGTTCCACTACTATATTCTGATTTCCGTCTTTGCCTAAGATAGAAAGTGTTGCGTTCGGTGGATCATTCTTAAAACTATCAGTTCCGGTTCCCCATCCCTGAGTAAAGACTTGAATACTTAGCTGACCGGAAATACGAGCGGGGCGATCTGAGAAATACACAACAAGCGGAACCTCATTCAGTGTGAGCCTACCGTTCTCATAAGTTCCTGACTTAGCGCTCATAGTGTATAGGAACTTAGGAGCGTCTACTTCGTTTATTACAGGATTGGCATTTGCAAACTGCGCTGCAATAAGCAAGCAAAATATTGCTAGAGTTTTAAGAGTATAATTTCTCATAGATATTCCTCCTTATTTTTTCCACAATGATTATATCAACTTATACGCAAAAATCATTATTTCAAAGAATAAAACAG
>JGI24023J19991_10003364_pt1 | contig 11291 bp, 11 predicted proteins | sample Cruoilmetagenom1_FD_19991 | JGI IMG/M metagenome (IMG submission 19991)
TTCTAGTCTGTTTTCAGACGTTTGGCAACATTTTTTAATGTAATTGCGCCGGTCTATCCTCTTATCCCCTGCAATAGCGCGCCCTCTATAGAAATAGGCTGGAACTTGCCGTCAATCGTCCCGGTCGTTCTCATGGGCTGGCCGATCGGGGCTGGGCGGCACGTTTGCACTGGCGTCCAGGAACGTCTCCAGGTCGACCGAGGAGACACGCCACTCCTTGCCGATCTTGAAGCCGCGGAGATGCCCTTTGCGCAGCCACTGGGTCACGGTTCGCTCATTGACCTGCAGGCGCGTGGCGACTTGCGGCGGTGTTAGTAGCCGATCTTTGGTCATACGACTGTCCTGTCACAGGATGCCGTTTTGAGCATGATCGAGAAGGTTTAAAACGATGTTAACGCACATCAAATGTCGAAAACAGATAGAACGGCCTAGCGCCTGGCCGGCGCGTCAGCGTCGACGCCGAGATCAAGTAAGTTGCCTGCCGATGTCGGGTCGACGGATACGCCGTTGGTTTGCGCCGCGATCGCTGCCTGGCGGACGATCTCGTCGAAACCTTCGATCGAGGACTCGAGGCGCAGCGATGCCCCGCCGCCGCGCAGGGTCAGCTGCAAAAATCCGCCGCTGCCTTCCCGCTGCTGCCGCCGGGTCCCATAATAACGCAACGTCAGACGGTCAAGGGCCCGCCACGGTATCGATCGCGAAATCAACCCGGCCGCCCGGATGCCGTCGCAGGTGATTGCCACCTGCACAAGCTGGCGCTGCACGGTGCGCAATCCAAAGATGAGGAAAAGTAGAGTGATACCGCCAAAAACGGCGACGATTGCGGGTGCCGACGGTGCGGTGATCAACACTCCGAGGCCGACCGCCAGACCGGCGGTGGCGCGTACGTAGTCGCCGATCAGCGCCCGCCGCGGATAGCGATAGACGGTCATGCCGCCCCCAGGACCGACTCTACAGCAGGTGTCCGTGCCCCGGCCGCCCGTACGGCATCGGCGATGCTTACGAAACGCACTGCCGGGTGGGCCCGCAAGGTGGCCAGCAGCCGGCCGAGAAATTCCCAAGCGGCCGCATCGTGGGCCGCGTGGTGGCTGAGGATCCCGCTCGGTTCGGCGGCATCGACGGAGCCATCGCGACGGCGACGTAGGTGATCGAGCAGAAGATCCAGAGCGGCCGCCTCACCGGCGAATCCGCGCGGCGCCGCCCAGCGCATCAGGTCGAGATGACAATTCACCTGCGCGAGGCCGGGCGCGGCGCTGGTGGTCTGGCGCGGTCCATAGGTCGAGAGGGCGCAAAAGCCAAGCTTTGACAACATTGGCACGAGTTCCGCAGCGATCCGGTTCCATGGCGGCACCAGAAATGCCTGGGTGCGGGCGCCGAACAGGCTCGCCATGCGCGCCTGGCCGCGCGCCAATTCCTCGCAAACCACGTGGGGTAGTCGCTCTCCGTCCAGCTCGATCTTCTTCTCCGGCGGATGCGCGTGGTTCCGGTGGGCAAAGCCATGCTGAAGGGGCATAACGGTATCGCCGGCCGCCGCAATTCGCGCCGCCAGCGCTTGGGAGGCGCGCGCCGGAATGACCGCGAGAGCCAACGGGATGCCGTGCCGTGCGGCCAGGCCGAGTAGATGCTCGAACGCCGGGGTTGGCTCCACTGCATCGTCGTCCCGCCACCAGACGGTCGCGCTGGCGCCATCGGTGGCCCAGGTGTCGAGCTCGCGCTTTAGATCCGTCCAATCGGTCATCCGGTCACCATTGCGGCGGCTTGGGCGACGATCTGCGCGGTTTTCTCCGCTCCGCCCACGTCGAGATTGGCCACGTCGAGATTGGCCACGTCGAGATCGGCAATGCCGGACGGTGCTGGCGCCCTCGAGAGGGCGCTCCCAATCGCCTCGGCCAGCGTCGCCGGGGATAGCTCTGCCTCCGGCAGGACAGTAAATGCTCCGCGTTCACTCAGCAAACGAGCCCGCAGGGATTGTTCCGTCTCGCTGCTTCCGGCAAAGGGGACGACGACGGCGGGGATCCTGGCGGCCAGCACCTCGAGGACCGTGTTATAGCCGGCTTGGCTAATGGATAACCGTGCGCGCGCCAACAGGGCGGGAAAATCCGGTCGTGCGCGTTCGACNACCACACCCGACGGCGCGGCGGCGCAAAACGTCCGAAACGGCTCTTCCGGCAGGTTGTCGCCGACCAGAATGCGCCAAGGCACCTCGGCGAGCGGGCTCAATGGCCGCGCTGCCAAGGCGGCGGCGATAAGCGGGCCGGCCACGGCGCCGCCGCCGGTCGAGACCACGACTTCGCCAGAGTGTGCGGCGCTCGCGGGGGCGCAGGCGGATGCGGTCTCGGCCACATAGCCGGTATAGCGGATCTGCGCGGCAAGCTCGCGCGCCGGCGGAAAACTGCGCTCCAGGGGCAGAAAGGCGGGATCGCCGTGGACCAGAAGCTGGTCGAAGTAACGGCGGAAGGTGGCCACCATCCAGCTCGCTTTTTCGGCCGAACGCGGGGCACTAAGCACGTCGCGGAGGGAGCACATAATTTCCGGCCGAGGTTGTGCGGTGCTGGCCGTTTCGAGCAGCGGCAAAAGCTCGAAGCGCATCAGCCGCCGGCCGAACGGAAACATTTCGACGAGCAAAACCTTGGGGCGATGCTCTTTGTATAGGGCCTGTAGCGCCGCGGCGCGCGCTTCTTTCCAGGGCTCGTCCACCGGCCGGCCGCCGGCATCGACCAGCGTCGAGAAGCTCTCGTCGCGCGCGCGCAGGGGCGGCAGCTGGACAAGCTTGGCGCCGGCCAGATCCAACCCCGGCACGGGCAGGCCACCGCTGACCAGCGCCACGTCCAAGCCGGCGCGGTCCATGGCCCGGGCGATCAGCGCGGCCCGGCGCATGTGGCCGATGCCAAGCAGGTGCTGAACATAGAAAAGCACGTCGGTCACGGCGCCGACCCGGCGCTTTGCAACGGGATGTTGAGGCGCTCGATCCGGGGTGCGCCGCCGGCATCGAGAGTGAAACGATGGGCGCAGCCATCATGCAATCGCGCCGGCGCCTGCCCGGTCATGTCCCAACCGGCGGCGCGGGCCAGCACGGCGCGGATGACGCCTTTGTGGGTGATGGCGACGACCGGGCGACGGCGCGCGGCGAGGGCGGTCAACAAGGGCGCCAACCTTGCTTGCACTTGGCGTGGTGACTCGCCGCCCGGCGGGCAGAAATCGAGGCCGCGCGCCTCCGCTTCGGCGGTATCGGCGCCGCCGGCCTGGCGCATCTCCGCAAGGCTGTGGCCCTCCCAGGCTCCCCAGTGCATTTCGATCAGGGCCGGCTCGGGGCACAGGACTTTGCGTGCCGCGGCGGGCAAGAGGATCTCGGCGGTCTCCCGGGTCCGGGATAGAGGACTTGTCAGCCAATCCCAATCGCCGGCGGTCGCGGTGATCTCGGTCGGTAGGCGCCAGGTCCGTACGGCGCGCCGGCCGGCCTCGGAAAGCGGCACGTCCGTATGGCCTTGGATACGGCCGGCCGTGTTCCAGTCCGTTGGTCCATGGCGGATGAGGATCAGCGGGATCACGGCCTGGTCACCTCGGTAAGAATAGCATCCAGGCGTGCCGCTGCCTGGTCGAGGTCATGCTCGGCGGCAACCGTTGTCCGGGCCGCCCGAGCCATCGCGTGGCGCTGAGCCGGTGCCGCCCGTAGATTGTCCAATGCGGCGGCGAAGGCCGCGATGTCGCCGGGCGGGGTGAGCACACCGGTGCGGCCGTTGCGTACGATGCTGGCGATGCCGCCGCTGGCGCCGGCCAGGACCGGTAAACCGGCGGCCTGTGCCTCGAGCAGCGCCATGCCGTAGGCCTCGTTGTGCGCCGGCCAAACCAGTATGTCGCTGGCGGCATACAAGGCCGGCAGCCGGTCGCCCGGCCGGGCGCCGAGGAAGTGGACGCGACCGGGTGTCGCCCAGGCGAAAGCCTCCGCCACCGCCGAGCGGGCCGGGCCGTCGCCGGCAATTAGAAGCTGCCAGTCGCGTTCCGCCACGCGGGCCAGGGCCGCGGCCAATTGGCGGTAGGAGGTGAGCTTGTCGCCGGGGCGCATCATGGCGACGGTCAGCAGCCACGGCGGGTCGGCGGGTATGCCCAATTCCGCTGCCAGATTTGCGCGCGCGCCATCGCGCTGGGCGGCAGCGTCGCGGAACGGCGTCGCATCGAGGAACGGCGCGAGCAAATGCACGCGGGCCGGATCGGGCAAACACGCCACATCGGCCGGGTTCAGGGCGACTATCGCCGCTGCGTGCGCCAGCGCGGATACCGTGGCCTGGTGACCGCTTGCCCATGGCCCCTCGGCCCGCTTGTTGGCAAGCGATGCCTCCACGGCCACGTAGGGAATGCCCAGCCCGGCACTCACCGCCGGCCCGAGCCAATCCGGCGCCTTGTAGTAAAGGTGGTAAGTCATCCAGGCGCGCGGCCGCTCCGCCGGTGGTTGCCCGCGGTAACGGCGCAGCAGCCGCTCGGCGGTGGCCGCCCCGGCGCGGGCAATGCGCGCCTGACGGGTCGGATCGCCGGCGCCGTCACGGCTGCGCAAGCGGCTGGCGAGATCCACCTGATGTCCGGCGCGGCGCAAGGCCGCCATGAGCAGCCGTGCCACACGCCGGTCGCCCGAGGGCTGCGGGTGATCCGGCGGTTTCATGGGGGCGTAGAACGCGATCCGCATGCGGGGCCCTTGTGCTGCAATGGGTGGGCGGTGCGACGGCTGGCGGCTGGCCCGTTTATTGGGCCGCCGCGGCTCTCGCCGCCAAGCCAAAACGCGCCGACAAGGTATCGATGCCCGCATCCAAAGAGAAGTCAGCGCGCACGCGCCGGCAGCCGGCATCGCCCAGGCGCGCGCGCGCCTGTGGATCGCGAATCAAGCGGTTAAGCGCCGCTGCCAGCGCCACCGGATCGCCCGGCGCCACGAGAAGGCCGGTCGCCTCGTGATCGATGAGCTCGGGGATGGCCGAGACCGCGGTGGAGACACAGGGCAAACCTTGGCTCTGCGCCTCCATCAGCACGTTCGGCAGGCCATCGCGGTCGCCGTTGCCGGCGATGCGGCTGGCCAGGACGAAAAGATCGGCGCGCCGGTATTCGGCCAGGACTCGTTCCTGCGATTGCGCCCCCAACCAGGCGATGCGGGGGCCGAGGCCGCGGGCGCTGGCCCGTGCCGCTAAAGTCTGTGCCTTGTCGCCGCCCCCGATGTGCACCAGGCGCCAATGCAAATCAGCCGGCAGCTGCGCCAGGGCATCGATTAGATCATCATATCCCTTCTTTTCGACGGCGCGGCCGACGGAGAGCAGAACAACCGGATCCGCCGCCGCCGATCCGTCCCGTTCCAGGCGCGCCCGGGCTGGGCTCAACTGGGGCGCCGGGCGATCTGGTGGCGGCGGCAGGCGCGCGAAGTCGAGGCCATGGTAGGCTAGCGAGACCTTGCCCGGATGTGGTGCCAGGCCAGCCAGGTGATCGCGCGCGACGGCGCTACAGGTGACGACCCAATCGGCGGCGGCGAGTTTTTCCCGCTTCTCCCATTCGGGCGTCGTCCAGATATCCTTGGCGTGTGCCGAGGCGCACCAAGGCAGGCCGGTCAGTAACGCCGCATAGCGCGCGACCGAGGCCGGCGTGTGTAGGAAATGGGCATAGAGGCGGGTGACGTCCGCCGGCAACTCGGTGGCCAGCACGCACGCTTGGCCAAACCGACGGAGGCGATTGCGGCTGCGCTCACGCGCCAAATCACGCTGGAAGACCCGCCAGGCGGCACCGTAACCAGGCAGTCGCCGGGCCTGGCGCCAAGCCGCCAGCACGCGTCGCGGCTGCTCGTGCAGGTACTCCGGCAGGTAGGTCACCGGCGCGGTGATTTCGCGGTGGATGGGATGTACCGCGGCCTCGGTGGGTCGGCGCAGGGAATAGAGGCGCAGCGGCAATCCGCGTTGCTGCAGGGCATGGATCTCCTGCGCAATGAAGGTCTCCGACAAGCGCGGGTAGCCTTTTACGACAACGGCAATCGTCCCAGAAGGAGCGAGGTCCACCATGCGGGAAAGGTTAGGAAGCCTGAAGCCCGCCCGTCAAGGCGCAGCCTCGCTACTTCCCGCCGCGTCCAGCGGCAACCGTTAAGCTGGCGCGCGCTGGAAAGGCGCGGTGGCGCTCGTGCAGCCACTCTTGTGATAGCTCGACCACGTTCTTACGGCCATCCAGCAGGCCGGGTACGACCACGCTGGAGGGCAGCGGCTGGGTCGGCAGGTGGCGCAATGCCTGGGCCATGACCCGCGGATCGCGCACCCCTTCATCGACCAGCACCTGCACAAGGCCCAACTCCTGCGCCCGGGAGGCGCGAATGTACTGTTCGCGGCGTGGCACGGTGCGTGGAACCACCAGCGCCCGCTTGTCGAATGACAAGACCTCGCAGAAGGTGTTGTAGCCGCCCATGCAGACGATCCCCTTGGCACGTGCCATGAGGCTTTCGATGTGGGCGTCGAAGGTGATCGCTTCGACCTTGTCGAGACGTGCCGCGCGCTGCAGAAACTCCGCCTGGAACTGCGATCCCATGAACGGCCCGAGGACGAGGAGGGCCGGATCGGGTAAATCCGGGTCGGTCTCGTAGGCCGAAAGCACCCAATCGATGATCTCTTCGCCATCGCCGCCGCCGCCGACGGTGACCAGCAGGAACGGATCGGTGATCTTTTCCGGCACAAACAAGGGCCCAGTCTCGGGGACATGCCGGTTGAGATAGCCCGTGTAGGTCATCCGATCGTGTATCCAGTCGGGCACGCCCAGACCGGCCAGGGGATCGCAAATCTGCGGCAGGCCGTAGACCCAAATCGCATCGTAATAGGCGCTCAGTGCCGGGATGACGTTCTTGCGCTTCCATTCCGGTTTAAGAATGACCGGATCGTCCATGACATCGCGCAGGCCAAGCACACACGGCGTGCCGCGCGCCTGCATCATGGCCAAGGTCCGGCGCACCTCGCCGCGCAGGCCCAGGGGCTCCTTGTCCACGATAAACAAGTCCGGGTCGAAGATGTTCGCCGTATGTTCGACAATCGAGGCGCGGATGGCCAACGTCTGCTCGATGTCGATGTGTAGATTCAGCGACGTGTACTCGCCATTGCGCAGCTTGATGACCCCCGGAATACGCACGAAATCAACGCGCGAGCGAAAATCAAAGCTGCCGATGATCGGTGAGCCAGAGAGAATCAAGACCGAAAGATTGCTCTCGGCGCCCACCAAGCTGTGGGCGATCTCGCGGCATCGGCGCAAGTGGCCGAGACCGAAGCTATCATGGCTATAGATGAGAACGCGTTTACTCTGGCGGCCCTGCCCCATGCCGCGACCCTCCCCCTGTTCGGAGCGCATCACCCCGTTGGCCCAGACTATGGCACACCCCCAGGCACAAGGGGAAGGGCGGAGCTTTGACAGAGTTGTGAAGCGCCTAGATCGGTGTTCTAGTTGTGTTCGTCCCGGCCACTGAGGTCAGTTTACGGGGGTACGGGCATGGGTTAACGTCGCCCGTCGCCTGGGCGCTGCGCCACGGCCGCCATAATTTGTCGTCGTGATGGAACCGAATCTCTTCAAATATATCTGGCGTCATTCGAGAAGCGAACAGATCGCTATTCTCGGCATGGTGTTGCTGTCGTTGCCGTTCTATTTCCTCGCTCTCGATCTACCTAAGGGCATCGTCAACCGCGGCATTCAGGGTCAGGGTTTTTCCGGACCGGATTCGACGCAGGCATTTCTGGCATTCGACCTACCGTTTGGGGAGACGCGGACCGGCGCCCCGGTGCCCCTGTTCGATGGCTTTACCTTGACCCAGCCGGAGTATCTGCTGGCACTCAGCACCGCCTTCTTGCTCATGGTCGCGATCAACGGCGGCTTCAAGTTCGTCATCAACACCAGCAAGGGCCGCATGGGTGAGCGCATGCTGCGCCGCCTGCGCTACGAGCTGGCTGACCGGGTTTTGCGCTTTCCGATCCCCCAGTTACGCCGGGTCAAGCAGGCCGAGATGGCCACCATGGTCAAGGATGAGGTGGAGCCGCTGGGCGGTTTCATCGGCGATGCCTTCATCGCACCGGCCTTCCTGGGCGGCCAGGCCATCACGGCCATGGCTTTCATTATGCTGCAAAGCGTGTGGCTCGGCTCGGTGGCGGCGGTGATCGTGCTGGCCCAGGCCTTCTTCATTCCGCGTCTGCGGCGGCCGATCCTGCGCCTTGGGCGCGAGCGGCAGCTTACCGCGCGGCGGCTGGCGGGTCGGGTGGCGGAAATCATCGACGGCGCCACCGAGGTGCATGCGCACGATACGTCGAACCTGGAGCGCGCGGATATGGCGGCGCGCCTCGGCCGTATCTTCGATATCCGCTACGAGATTTTCCAGCGCAAATTCTTCGTCAAGTTCCTGAATAATTTTTTGGCGCAACTGACGCCATTTGTCTTTTACGCCGGCGGTGGGTTGCTAGCGATCTTCGGGCATCTCGACATCGGGGCATTGGTGGCCGTCATCGCCGCCTACAAGGACCTGCCGGGTCCCATCAAGGAGCTGATCGACTGGGACCAACAGCGCAACGATGTGCAAATCAAATACGATCAGGTGATCGAACAATTCCAACCGGCCGATATCCTGGATCCGGAACGGCAGGATCCGGACGCCGATGCGGGCCCGCCCTTGAGCGGCGAGATTGTTGCCCAGTCGGTCGGTTTGGTCGACGACAACAATAGCAAGGTGCTGGATTCGATCAGCTTCCGGGTCGGCGTTACCGAACACACCGCCCTTATCGGCGCCGACGAAAGCGGCAAGGACCGGCTGACGATGATCCTCTGCGGCTTGGAGGTGCCGAGTTCCGGGCGCCTCAAGATCGGTGATCGCAACGTGGTGGATTTGCCGCAGGCGGTTACGGGCCGGCGTCTGTCGTACGTGGGGCCGGAGACCTATCTTTTCGCTCGGTCGGTGCGCGACAATCTGCTCTATGGTCTCAAGCACCGGCCGATACATGACGCCGCCGACAAAGGCACGGCCGGCCGGGCGCTCTGGTTTGCCGAGGCGGCCCGCGCCGGCAACTCGAGCCTCGATGTGACGGCGGATTGGATCGACTACGCCGCCGCCGGTGTGGATGGCCCCGAAGCATTGACCCGGCGGCTCATCGAGATTCTGGCTTTGGTGGAGCTGGAGGAAGATGTCTATCGCTTTGGCCTAGTCGGGACCGTCGACCCGATAGCTCATCCGGACGTGGCAGAGGCGATTCTTAAGGCGCGGGCGGCGCTACCGGACCGGTTGGCGGCGGTCGATGCCCAGAGTCTGGTCGTCCGATTCGATCCGGAGCGCTATAACGGTAACGCCACCTTGGCCGAAAACCTGTTGTTCGGCACGCCGCGCAAGGCGGAGTTCGCCGGAGACGCCCTGGCCGAGAACGCGCTGATGACACGGGTGCTGGGCGAGGCTGACTTGATCGATGATATGCTGCATATGGGTGAAAGCATCGCCCGCACCATGGTCGAGATCTTTGCCGGCTTGCCACCCGGGCATCCGTTTTTCGACCAATTCAGTTTCATCGATGCCGACTCATTGCCCGAATACCGCAACCTGTTGACGAAGGTAGACCGTGTGGGTGAGGCAGCCCTTACGGTAGCGGAAAGTTTGGCACTACGCCGCCTGCCGTTCGCCTATGTGGAAGCGCGGCATCGCTTGGGCTTAATCGACGAAACCGTCGAGCAAAAAGCGGTCAAGGCCCGCCGTCTGTTTGCCGATCGTATGGCAACGGCCGACCCGGGCGCGGTTGCCATCTATCAGCCGGATGCCTACAACGCCGCCGCTTCACTGCAGGACAATATCCTGTTCGGACGCCTCGCCTATGGTCAGGCCAAGGCCGAGGAGATCGTTGGTGGAGTCATGACGGAAATGCTCGATTCGCTGGGTCTGCAGAAGACCGTGATCGAAGCCGGTTTGAGCTATGAGGTTGGTGTTGGCGGCAAGCGCTTGAGCGCCAGCCAGCGGCAGAGAATCGGCTTGGCCCGGGCCCTGCTGAAGCAGCCGGATTTGTTGGTCATCAATGATGCCTTGGCGGCGATGGACGATGCGACGCAAACGCGATTGCTGGACAAGGTTCTGACGCACTGCCGCGGTCGCGGCGTGGTCTGGGCGCAACAGCGGCCGCGCGCCGGTGAGCGTTTCGACCGGGTTATCGTATTGCGCGGCGGCCGCCTGGTGGCGGAGGGAAGTTTTGCCGAACTAAGCAAGCCGGGCTCGGCGCTCAGCGGACCCTTGGCGGCGGAATAGACGAGGGTGATTGGAGGCTAAGGTGAGTATCGAACAGGAAGTCGAAATTCTGCGTAAGATCCCCCTCTTCGCCAATATCGATCCGGCGAAGCTCAAGCTCATGTGCTTTGCCAGCGAGCGCTTGACCTTCAAGGCGGGGCAATCTCTTTTCGATCAGGGCGATTCCGCCGATTCGGCCTATATCATCGTTGCCGGAACGGCGGATGTGATCGTGACCACCGACAAACCCTCGGTGGTCGCCAAGGTTGCCAAGAACGACATCGTCGGCGAGATCGCCATCCTTTGCGAAGTCCCGCGTACGGCATCCGTGACCGCCACCAGCGAATTGATCGCCCTGAAGATTACCAAGGACCTTTTCTTCCGCATGGTCACGGACTTCCCGGAGATGGGCGTCGAGGTCATGCGGGTTCTGGCGCATCGGCTGGAGCAGACGACGGCGGATCTCATGAAGGCGCGTGCTGCGGCGCGCGGCTGACGGGTGCCGCGGGTGAGCCGGCTCGACATCAATATTCGCCGCTTACAGGCGCAGCGGGCTTATCTAAATCTGATGGCCGAGCAGATCCACGATCTGCCGGGGCCGGTCTTCGAGCTGGGGCTGGGGAATGGCCGCACCTACGATCACTTGCGCGAGTTGTTACCGGGCCGGGAGATTTTTGTCTTCGACCGCGAGGTTGCCGCCCATCCCGACTGTATTCCGGATCCGGCCCATCTTTTTCTCGGCGACTTTCAAGAGACGCTGCCGCGCGCGGTAGATCGCTTCGCCGGGACCGTGGCGCTGATTCATGCCGATATCGGCTCGGCGAATGCGGCGCGCGATGCCCGGTTGGCCGGTATCGTTGCCGGATTTCTCCCGGCGCTGCTGCGGCCCGGCGGCTTGGTGGCATCGGATCGCGATGTGGCCTTCGCCGGGGCACAGGCGGTGCCGGCGCCGGCATCCGTGGCGCCGGGTGTCTATTTTCTCTACCGGCAGGCGGCCGGGATCGAGCCGGCGGCTGCAAGGAGCTAGGTTAGGCCCTAAAAACGGGGAACGCCC